>OGDS01000070.1_pt1 | contig 106437 bp, 89 predicted proteins | sample 1570351 | NCBI WGS metagenome assembly OGDS01 (sample SAMEA2581974, study PRJEB24529) | metagenome | biome: Human gut stool | place: China | collected 2011
AAGGCGTGATGTTCCGTTCGCCGCGGGCGTTCGTGGCTTCTTCACTAACTCTCAATCTACTGCAGCAGGAGTTTCCCACCACGAGCTCCGGCTGGATGAGAATTCTTCTCTCCTCCGGCTGTAAAATCTCGCCCTGCAGAAGAGACAACAACAAATGTGCGGCCATCTCTCCCAACTTCTCCTGGGGATGCACGATGGTCGTGAGGTGAAAACCATCTCCCATGGCCATGCATGAGTTGTCATAGCCGGTGACAGAAATATCCTCCGGAACACGGATCCCGCGGGAGGCCAGTGCCGGAATGATCTGCATAGCGATCTGATCGTTATAGCATACGACGGCATCCAGTGAAATCCCCTTTGCCAGTAGTCGCAGAATTCCTTCCCGGGGATGTACCTTTCTATCCTCCGTATGGAACCATATCACCTTATCGGGATCGTAGAGCATACCCGCTTCCTGTAATGCCTGCACATAGCCGCGATGGCGGTTCTGCCCCTGGATGTCATCCGCCTTGAAGATTCCGGCAATACTACGATGCCCATTGTCTAACAGATACTTTGTGATCATATATCCGCCCCTGCAGTCATCCATCAGCACCTGTGGTCTGTCCTCCATCCGGTCGAAGCAGCCCTGTATGAACACGTAAGGAATTCCATAGCTTTCGAGCTGTTCATATAAATGCAGATGCCTGCAGCTGATCTGGCTTTTACTGGGTTCGATGATGACTCCGTCGATGTCCTTCTGCAACAGCTCTTCGAGACATCTGGCTTCCTGGCTTCTGGAATTGTGGGTATTTTTCAGCAGAATACTATAGCCTTCAGCCGTGAGGACATCATCAATCCCCTGAATGACCCTCGGAAAAATATAATCCGACAGATAAGTGGTCACTACAGCTATATTGTGGGATTTATGTCCGGGACGTAACCGCTCCGATACAAAGGTTCCTTTTCCATGCATTGCATAAATATATCCTTCCTGTTCCAGGATCGCCAGTGCTTTCCGGACAGTCTGACGGCTCACCTGATAAGCAGCCGCCAGTTGGTTCTCAGAAGGCACACGATCCCCCGCCCGCAGTTCTCCCCGGTGGATCTGCTTCTCCAGGTCATGATGCATTTTATAGTATTTCAGCTGTTTTTCTTCCATTGATGAAAGCCCTGCTCTTTCTCTATCTGGATTTTACCTATCCAAATCTTGTTTCCAGACAACACTGTTCCTATATTTCTCATCATTTTTCACTTTCCGGCATGATCAGCTTTCTGAGTTCTTCCGCACCGCTGACAAAATCACTGGTTATGGTATCATTATGAATGACATGATCGCAGATTTTCCGGTTGCGTTTTTCCGCATCAATGGACAGGATCCGCAAGGTCTTCTCCTCGGTGTCGTAGTCAGATTCGATGATATCGGCAATCAGCTTTTCCTTGTCGCGCGCCACGTATATAATGTGCGTGGGAAAAGACCGTTTCATGGCGATAGCGCCGCACATATCCACCGGGATCACCGCAAACTTCCCCTGATCCAGCAGCTCACGGATATCTTCTTTTCTCGTTCCGTAACGTACTCCCGCATAAGCTGTTTTTTCAAAAAAATCCATCCGGTCGAAGGCTTCTTCTGAAACATACCGGTGTCCGTGACGTTCCGGTTCCGTGCAATAATTCACCGGGCGCACAAACAACTGCTCCGCGCTGATACTCTCTGTCGTATTTCCACCTTTGCTGCCGCACAGAGCTTCTGTGATCTCACGTTTCCCGGAGCCGGAAGGTCCCACCAGTGCAAGTACCGCCGGAGCGGTGATCTTCTCCGGCTTTGAAGTGGAGGCTTTCATGATCTGACGCACCAGTGACACGAATTCCGCCATGGTATTCACAGACAGGAGCCCTGTCATTTTGGCATTCCATGGCTTCCGCATCAACACCGGATACTCTGCCTTGCTGTCCAAAATATTGTGAATGGCATCATCCAGTACAATATCAAAATGTACACGGTCTTTCGCACTTCCCAATATAATATTCTCCGGTGGAAGCTCCGGGAACTGCGTCATGATCTGCTCTGCCCGCACTCCCATAAAATGCGGCGATACCGCCGTAATAAAAAAAACATCCGCAATCTGCATCAGCCGGCGGATCCCACGCTTTGTCTCCTCCGTGGGAATCTGCCGGCTGTACAGCTCGGGATCGTTATAAAATTCTTTGATCACCGAAGTTCTTCCCTCATTGGCCCAGGAAGTGATCTCTTCCAGGCGATAAGGCTTCTCCGGATGATATTTTTCATTTGCCATACGGATGGCTATGCTGTTAAACGGGGCGGTGACATCGTCCCAGTCAATACCGATACTAGGTCTGAGCATGCTGTGCTTCCTCACTTTATACAGATACATTCTACTATTATATGCGATCTGTATTCAGCATAGCATAAACCGGTGCACAGCACAATCCATACATGCCGGATATCTCTAGCCTTTCATGGCCTCTTCCAGGATATGCAGACAGTTCTGCATGGATGCTTCAAATTCTTCTTCATTATTATTTTGGAACAGGATCAGATCATCCTTCACCTTAGGATCATCCAGATTCTCCGGAATGGAGAAATCACAGGATGCAATATACTCATCCCAGTGTGCCAGCTTCCAGGTATCTCGATCGGAATTTCTGGCGATCATACGCTCATGTACGATCTCCGGAGATGTTTCCACCCATACGACCACCAGCGTTGCATTTTTCTCTGCAAGCTTGGCTTTCAGATTATGAATATAATCCATATCCCGGATCTCCTGGGTAAAGGGTGCATTGATCAATACAATATCGTCATAATCCAATGCTTCCATAGCCAGATCCACAACACACTCGTACTCATAGTCACGGATATTTTTTTCAAAAAAGTCACTGCTTCTGTCATAAGGCTGTCCAGCTACTACAAAGATCTGTTTTGACAATGTGATCAAAGTATCCTTGTCCAGATATACCACATGCTGCAGTCTCTTCGCCAAAGCTTTGGAAATATAAGTTTTTCCGCAGGCGGGCGGTGATGTTACCAGGATCAATTTCTTAACCATAAAAATCTTCCTTTCCGCTAGGTATTGTTTATTATTATCTGTCCCCTTTTCAATTAGATATAGCGCGATTTTTTGAGATTGTCAACTATTTATCAAACTTTTTCGGCTGTTGACTTGTCAACATCCATGTGTTACACTTCATAGAGTTGTTGTTTCATCAACATTTTACAGGAGGATTGTCCATGCAGGATCGTTTTGAAAGATTCGTTGTATCGATCACGGAATTGCACCGTTATCTGCAGAAATTAAAAGAACTGGAAATGGGGCAATTAGACTTAAAAGCAGGTTACACTATGTGTCTGTATCACCTGGGAAAACATCCGGAGGGGCTGACTGCCACACAGCTGACAGAGCTTTGTAAGGAAGATAAAGCTGCCATTTCCCGGACATTAAGCCAGTTAAGTGCTAAAGGCCTGGTGTCCTGTGAGTTGCCGGAAAACAAGCGCTCCTACCGTACTTTATATTATCTGACCGAGGAAGGCAGCACTGTAGTCAAAAAAATCGGTTCCCGGATCTACTCTGCACTGGCTCACGGCGGAGACGGCATGACAGAGGAACAGCGGGTGAATCTCTACGATTCCCTGGAGAGGATCTCCCATAATCTGGAACAGTACCTTGCTGAGTTTCCTTCCGAGCATCCACAAAAAAAATGAGCAGGAAGAAACATTTAGCTGCCAAACTATAATAAAAAGAATAGGAATATTATCATGGAAAAAATACGTTTTATCACAGACTCCGCATCTGATATGAACCACCCCAGGGAGGATGTCACCATCCTGCCGCTGCACATACGCTTCGGCGACGACGAATATGCTGACGGAGTCACCATCAGTCACAGAGAATTCTACGAAAAGCTGATCGAATGTGACACTCTCCCCACCACCAGCCTGGTATCTCCCGCTGTCTTTGAAGACGCTTATGAGCAGGCAGTCTCCGCGGGAGAGACCGTCATCGTGATCACCATCTCCGGTAAATTGTCCGGCACCTGCCAGAGTGCCCGGATCGCTGCTGAAGATTATGAGGGTAAGGTATTCGTCATAGACAGCATGAATGCCACCATAGGAGAACGCATTCTGGTAGAGTATGGTCTGCAATTAAAGGATCAGGGTAAATCCGCAGAAGAAATTGTCAGCATTCTCGAAAAGGAGAAATCCAAGATCCACACCATGGGACTTCTGGACACCTTGGAATACCTGAAAAAGGGCGGACGTATCTCCTCTACCGTGGCATTCATCGGCGGTGCACTGGCCATCAAGCCTGTGGTTGCTGTCTCAGACGGTGAGATCATTATGCTCGGGAAAGCCCGCGGTTCCAAAAACGGCAGTAACTTTCTGATCCGTGAGATAGAAAAAGCTGACGGTGTGGATTTCTCCCGTCCTTTCTGTCTGGGTTATACCGGTCTGAGTGATGAGCTGTTGCAAAAATACATTCACGACAGCGAACATCTGTGGAAGGATTACGCAAAGGAACTTCCCATCAGCACTCTGGGAGCCACCATCGGAACCCATGTAGGTCCCGGAGCTGTTGCGGTTGCCTTTTTTGAACACTAATAGATAGAACTAAATATAAAAATCCCGAAGACTTCACACAGTCTCCGGGATTTCTTATTTATGGGCTTTAGCCTGTTGAGTGCATCGGAGTTTCTCCAAACGGAGAAATGGAGATGTGCGAAACAATAAACCACCTGCTATGCGGGTGGTGGGCAGGTGCTTATAGCACAATCACCTTTCCAAGGTATAATAGAGGTGTCCAAGCCACTACTACAGAAAGGAAAGGTGATTAAAATGGCCAATAAGACCAACGATTTAGCACACACAAAGTGGATGTGTAAGTACCATATCGTCTTCACTCCAAAGTATAGACGAAAAATAATTTATAATCAATACAAAGAGAGCATTAGAGATATTTTGAAACAACTGTGTGCATACAAAGGAGTAGAGATTATAGAAGGGCATCTTATGCCCGACCATATTCATATGTTAGTAAGCATAACACCGAAATACAGTGTGTCACAGTTTATGGGATACTTAAAGGGAAAAAGTGCACTTATGATTTATGATAAGCACGCAAACCTAAAGTATAAATTTGGAAACAGACATTTCTGGTCAGAAGGATACTATGTAAGTACAGTAGGACTTAATGAGGCAACTATAAAAAAGTATATACAAGACCAGGAGAAGTACGATATCATGCAGGATAAACTCAGTGTGAAGGAGTACGAGGACCCCTTTAAGGGGTAGCCGGTAATACAGACGCCCTTTGAAGGGCGGCGACGAGTCAAGGGCGTAGTGGCTTGAACAAAGTGAAAGCCAGCGTCTTTAGGCGCTGGCCGGTAACAGAGGCTTATAGCCTCAGAGCAAACCACCCGTTAGACGGGTGGTGGTGATTGTCTTTTGTTTCTCTGATCAAGCAGCCTTTTTCGCTTTCTTTTCTTTCATCTGCTTAACGAAGGTCCGTGCACCTTCCACTACCAGGAAGATTGCCAGAACTGCCATTGCAGCTGCGAAGAACAGCTGGAACCAGTCACCCCATGCAGCAGTGCCGGCACCGATCGCCTTGCACTTGTTGATCACGGTGATCACCAGGCTGGTCAGGGTTGCAGCAAGCATGAATACCATAGGGATGAAGAACATCTTGTTGTTCTTACCAACTTCACCCAACCATGCAGCTACTGCCATCAGAGCGATACCTGCGAGCAGCTGGTTCGCTGCACCAAACAGACCCCAGATCTGGCTTAAGGACAGACCGCCGAGGATACAGCCGATCAGTACCATGGATACAGTACCGAACAGGGGATGTGCCAGCACCTTGCGTGCGCCCTTGGCATCCTTGTAAGTAGCTTCACCTTCCTTCAGGAACAGCTCGGAGAACATGAAACGGCTCAGACGGGTACCGGTATCCAGACTGGTCAGTGCGAATACGGATACAGACAGTGTGAGCAGTGCGTAGATCGTACCGTATGCCTTGGAGGTCTCGGTACCGAACATGGATGCAATACCTGCAGCGAATGCAGCTGCGGGAGATCCGAACTCACCGTTTAAATACTTCTGATATACTGCACCGACTGCTACCAGCGCGATGATACCCAGAGCAGACTCGATCAGCATGGAACCGTAACCGATAGCCTTGGCATCCTTCTCGTTCGCTAACTGCTTGGAAGAAGTACCGGTAGCGATCAGGCTGTGGAAACCGGAACATGCACCACATGCTACAGTGATGAACAGCATAGGGAACAATGTCTGTCCTGCCTTGGGCTCCCAGCCATTAAACGCGGGGATATCGAATGCGACAGTACCGGTGAAAGCACCGGCAACGACACCGATGAATGCCAGACCGATCATAGCATACAGCAGGAAACTGGACAGGTAGTCACGGGGCTGTAACAGGATCCATACGGGAACCAGAGAAGCCACTGCGATGTAAACACCTACAAATACGATCCATGCGATACGGTTCATGGCAAATCCAACGTTCAGACCTAAAACAGTAATAGCTACGATACAGATGATACCACCGATGGTAGCGGGCAGAGTCTTAACGCCCATTCTGTTGGTCACATAACCATAAATAACAGCCAGAACGATGAACAGCAGAGAGATCATTGCGGTAGACTGATTACCGGTAGGATTGGTCACAAAACCGAAAGCGGTCTTGCCGGCATCATCCGCCAGGGTCAGGAAAGTACCTGCCACAATGTTAACGAAGGAAGCGATTACCAGGATCAGCACCAGAAGTGCGAAGATGATGAAAAGCTTCTTAGCTCTGGATCCCATGGAATCCTCAATGATCTCACCTACAGATTTACCGTCATGTCTGATAGATGCGAATAAAGATCCGAAGTCCTGCAGACCGCCAAAGAAAATACCACCGATGATACACCACAGGAATACGGGAACCCATCCGAAGATGGAAGCCTGAATCGGTCCGTTGATCGGGCCTGCTCCGGCGATAGATGAAAAATGATGACCCATAAGTACGGCAGGCTTAGCTGCAACGTAATCCACACCATCTTCCTTCTCAATTGCAGGAGTCTTCTTGGTAGGATCGATGCCCCACTGTTTTGCCAGCCAGGAGCCATAGAACACATAGCCGATAAACAACAGTACAATAGCGGCTACAACGATTAATAATGCTGTCATTTGTGTTTCTCCTTTTCTTAATACACAGATTTAATTTTTGTAAATACACGAATTGCTCCGCAAAATACTGCTCTCGCAATTCTAAACTGTTCGGAATTCGTTAATTTACTTCGTAAATTACTACTTCCTCACAGTTTTTCGGTCCATAAATTCAAATATCTTGCCATGCAAGCATGCCCGATATTTGGAATTTCTGTCCCTTGTATTTACTGTATTGCCTTTTTTACAAGCTTCTTCAGAATCTGTCCGTGGCGGTTGTGGACGATCCGACCCGAAGACAGCTCGGCGACAATCAGACGATAATTGCTCCAGCCATGGAATCCCCAGAGGTAACTCTGATAATGCCTACACTTTTTCACCTGTGCGAGAGCACCCTCCCCGGCATGAGCGGTCAGAATGATCAGGACGACATCACTGTTCCTGTGATTGGAAGACGGCTGCACATTTGCAGTTCCCCGCTCCCAGGCGATAGCGTCCAGTTCCAGAAGACGTTCCTTAGATAAAGATTCTTCTGTGGCAAAATACACTGTCTCGTTGGTGTCAATATCTGCCACCTTAGCTTTCTTGATCAGAAAGTACTGCTCATTATGGGATCCGAAGATTGCTTCGGCTGCGAATGGCGGTTCTACAGCCTCTGTTTTGATATTGTAGTAGGTCTGATAAGATCGCAGGACGCGTTCCAGCGCTTCCCCGGGAGTAAGTGTCTTTTGTAATTCCATTCTGCTTTCCTTTTAAGCATGCGTAATCGATTACATTTACGTTCATGCTATTGATAACTTTAGCACGTCGAAGTGTCAAATGCAAAGGATTTTTTAGCATTTCTTTACACTTTTTTTATAAATACATACTTTATCGTTATATGTTAGTCCTCTGACAGCTTTTTTCCAAGGTGCAAATTTAACCTATATACCATTACAAATTTAATCTCTTTATCTGGATAAACTTATTGACTTTTGTTGGGTAACCGGAAATCATTCTAAAAAAAGCAGCCGATTTTCATCAGCTGCCGATTTTTAGGAATGATTCTTCTCTTCCTTGATCTCCCAATGGATCAGGAAAGTCAGTGCCGCACGAAGTCCGATGATACCGGCTACGGTAACGATCTCCTTCCAGTCTCTGACAATAACGGTCTTAAGGATCTCACTGCACAACTTGAATTCCAGCCCTACAGCAAGCCCCTGCGCCAGGGTGATCTTCATATCCGGCACCCGCCGCATATAATTATAAAACCCTTTCAGACCGGAGAGAATAATAACGATCACTCCGACAAATTCAAAGAACAGTATTGCCACCTGGACAATATTGTTCATCACGTTTTCCAGGAATTCAATGATAAGCTCTATGTGGAACATGCACAGCCCCCCGCTTTTCTTACACTTCTTTTTTCATTGTAGCGTATCCAAAAAGGGCGTGCAAGATATATCTTTATCTTTTTATCAGCTATTTTTCTTCTGTTTTCAATAATTCCTGCATGGTATGCCACCCCAGCACCGCGCATTTTACCCTGGCAGGCATGTGGGCGATATCCTGCAGCACGGAAGCCTCTTCCAGCTCATCCTTCTCTTCGTCGGTGATACTTCCCTTGATCATTTTCAGGAACAGATCTGCCAGATGCAGTGCCTCCTCCTTACTTCTGCCGATGACTAACTCCAGCATCATGTCCGCGGAAGCCTGGGAAATGGCACAGCCGTCGCCTTCGAAGGCACCGTCCACGACTACACCATCCTCCACTTTCAGCTCCAGAAAAATGTCATCACCACAGCTGGGATTGACACCCTCTAACACCAGGTTCGCATCCTCCAGCTTGTGTTTGTGATACGGATGCAGATTGTGCTCCGTCAGGATCTCATTATAAAACGTTTTATTCTCCATAGCCCATCTGTCTCCTTATCCCGGCAAGACTTGTTAAAAATGCCTGTATCTCTTCTTCCGTATTGTATACGCCCAGACTCACTCTGGTGGTAGACAACACTTTCAGGTGCTGTAGTAACGGCTGGGCGCAGTGATGTCCCGCCCGAACTGCGATGTGATCTGCATCTAAAACAGATGCCACATCATGGGGATGCACGCCGTCCAGCTTAAATGTCACGATGCCGTGATGATCCTCCGCTTTCTGCGATCCTAAAATATGCACCGCAGGGATCTCCTTCATCCCATCCATCAGCAGTTTTGTCAGCTTTGCTTCTCTCTCTTCGATGAAATCAAAGCCGATCTTCTGCACATAACGGATAGCCTCTGCGAGGGCATAAGCACCGGCACCGTTCACCGTACCCGCCTCGAACTTATGAGGCACCTCTGCCCACACGGCTCCTGTACGGCTGACGGAATCGATCATTTCTCCACCGCATAAAAACGGGGGCATCTGCTCTAACAGCTCTCTCCTCGCATATAACACACCGATTCCCATGGGAGCGTACATTTTATGCCCGGAAAATGCCAGAAAATCCACATCCAGATCCTGTACGTCCACTGCCATATGGGGCACGCTCTGGGCTCCGTCTGCCACGAAATAAGCGCCTGCCTCATGTGCCAGCTGTGCAAAACGCCTGATATCATTTTTGCAGCCCAGCACATTGGATACCTGGGTCATGGCAACGATCTTCGTTCGGTCGCTCAGCGCCTCCTTAAAAGCTTCCTCAGTATATTTTCCGTCTTCGGTGCACTCCAGATACTTCACCACTGCTCCGGTTCTGGCTGCCGCCTGCTGCCAGGGCAGGAGATTGCTATGGTGCTCCATAATGCTCACCAGGATCTCATCTCCCGGTTTCAGTACCATGGAGCCGAAGCTGTACGCCACCAGGTTTAAACCTTCCGTGGCATTGCGGACGAAGATGATCTCCGCCGCTTCCTTCGCATTCAAAAACTCCCTTACCGTCTCTCTGGCTTCTTCGTATTTTTCGGTTGCCGCCTCTCCCAGCTCGTATAAACCGCGCAGGGGATTGGCATTGTATTTTTCATAAAATTCCCGCTCTGCTTCCAGGACACAGACCGGCTTCTGCGAAGTCGCTGCGGTATCCAGATAGATCACTTTCTGATTCTCCAGCAGAGGAAAATCTTTGCGGATCTCGTTGACTGAAATACTCATACTTCCTCCTGTTATCTTACTCTTTACGCTTCCTCTTCTTCCACGGCTCTGCCCAGGAACTTTTGTACCTTTGCCTGTGTGGCGGCATCGGGGATCTTGCGGCAGACCGCATCCACCTTCGCCATCGCCATCATCTCATAGATCTGCTCTCTGTTCATGCCGCGGCTCTCTAAGTAGAACAGCAGCTCATCATCCAGCTTACCGATGGTGGCGCCGTGATTGCCTTCCACATCTTCCTCCGCACAGAGGATCAGGGGAATGGTCTGGTTCACCACATCATTGGACAATAACAGTACGTCCTCTTTTTCATTGCCTACCGCACCCTTGGCACCCCATTTGAAGTCAATGGTGCCGCGGTATAATTTGAAGGCATGATCTCTTAATACGCCTCCGGCCTGCATATTACTCTGCGTCTTTTTGCCCTCATGCAGAGCCACATAATTCATATCCAGTCTGCCTTCGCCGTCTACGATATAGGCGGTATCCGTGTTCACGCTGCTCTCTCTGCCCTGCAGAGTGGTCTTACATCCAAGGTAGGTATTCTTCCCGCCCAGGATCAGCTGGATGACTTCCAGGGAAGCCTTCTCCTCACACAGGGCACCGATATCATTCATAAAAGTAAAATCACTGCCCAGTCTCTGCACCTGGATCAGCCGGAGCTTCGCGCCTTCTTCCAGATACAGTCTGGTGGATACCGCTGCCTGACCTGACGCCTCCCTGTCGGAAGCAAAGTCCTCGATCACGGTGATCTCACTGTTTTTACCTGCTTTTACCGCTACAGCTCCCGCCTGTAAGCTGTTCTGTGCATAGGCATAATCAAGCAGTAACGGCTGCACCTCTGTCACATCCGCGGGCACCTCATAATGTTTTGCTTTTACTCCCGCTGCGGCAAGCAGACCGTCCATATCTTCCCCCATACCGGAGGCAATCCCTGCAAAATCCGCATTCCAGGGCTTAGAGCCTTCGTTTTCAGCGGTCGTTATCTTCTCCGGCAGAGTGACTTTTGCCTCTCCGGCCGCGGGGATCTCTATTCTCTCCAACTGCGTCTCATTCATACGAAGCCAGTTCCATGTCTTAGAGGGCAGTCGGTTGATGGTCATATTATATTCTTTTTCCATATTCTGTCCTCCCTTTACCCGATGCTGCCTTTCATCTCCAGGCGGATCAGGTTGTTCATCTCTACCGCATATTCCAACGGCAGCTCCTTCGATACATTGTCCGCGAAGCCGCTGACGATCATGGCTCTGGCGTCCTCCTCGGAGATGCCGCGGGACATCAGATAGAACACTGCCTCGTCGCTGATCCTGCCGATCTTCGCCTCATGCCCGATATCGGCATCCTGTGTACGGATATCCATCGCCGGGATGGTATCGGAACGGGACTTGTCGTCCAGCATCAGGGACTGACAGGATACGGCGGATTTACTCTTTGCCGCACTGTTCTTCACTACCACGGAGCTTCGGAACGTACTGATCCCGCCATCCTTGGAGATAGACTTCGTGTTGATATAAGAAGTGGTCTCCGGTGCATTGTGAACCACTTTCGTACCGGTATCCAGATTCTGTCCGGCTCCGGCGAAAGTAATACCGGTAAATTCCGCTCTCGCTCCCTTACCGTTCAGCACGCTCATGGGGTACAGATAGGATACGTGAGATCCGAAGGAACCGGATACCCATTCTATGGTACCGCCTTCTTCCACCAGCGCCCGCTTGGTGTTCAGATTGTACATATTCTTGGACCAGTTCTCGATGGTGGAGTAACGCAGTTTTGCATTTTTCCCCACGAACAGCTCCACACAGCCGGCATGGAGGTTCGCCACATTGTACTTCGGGGCGGAACAGCCTTCGATAAAATGCAGGTATGCACCCTCATCCACAATGATCAGGGTATGCTCGAACTGTCCGGCTCCCGGTGCGTTCAGTCGAAAATAGGACTGCAAAGGGATCGTCACAGACACTCCGGGGGGAACATATACGAAGGAACCGCCGGACCACACAGCACCGTGCAGCGCTGCGAATTTGTGGTCTCTGGGTGTTACCAGCTTCATAAAATGCTTCCGTACCATATCCGCATATTCCCCGTTCAGGGCACTTTCCATATCGGTATAGACTACGCCCTGGGCTGCCACTTCTTCCCTGACATTGTGATATACCAGCTCGGAATCGTACTGGGCGCCTACACCGGCGAGTGACTTTCGCTCCGCCTGTGGGATTCCCAGCTTCTCAAAAGTATCCTTGATATCCTCCGGCACTTCGGACCATTTGGCGCTCATATGGGTATTAGGTTTTACATAGGTTACGATGTCTTCCATGTTCAGACCCTCAATAGAGGGACCCCAGTCGGGGACTTCCATCTCATTATAGATCTGCAGAGACTGTAATCTGAAATTTGCCATCCATGCGGGATCCTTCTTTTTCTCGGAAATCTCCGCCACAATATCGGGAGTCAGTCCCTTTTTAATACGATAGACGTCCTTCTCCTCATTACGGATATCATAAATGCTTCTGTTGACGTCTTCCACGTATGTCTTTTCACGTTCACTCATTCAGATCGTCAACCTCCTTATGCTTCCAGAAAACGCTCGAAACCATGCTCGTTGATCTCGTCTACCAGGGAAGCGTCGCCGGATGCCACGATCTTACCATTCACCAATACATGGGTCTTGTCCACATGGAGAGACTCTAAAATTCTGGTGCTGTGGGTAATGATCAGCAGCGCACCTTTTTTGTCCTTCTGGTACTCTTCTACGCCCTTGGATACCGTACGTACCGCATCCACATCCAGACCGGAATCGGTCTCATCGAGAATTGCCAGAGAAGGTTTTAACATAAGTAACTGTAAGATCTCTGCCTTTTTCTTCTCACCGCCTGAGAATCCCACGTTCAGATCACGGTCCCCGTAGGAAGGGTCCATCTGCAATACTTCCATTGCCTGCTCCAGTTCCTTTTTGAAGGTCCACAGCTTGATGCGGGAACCGCTTCTCTGTTCCACGGCATTACGGATGAAATTCCGAAGAGATACTCCGGGTACCTCCAGGGGATTCTGGAAGGACAAGAAAATACCGTCCTTCGCTCTCTGGTCTGCGGTCTCCTCCAATAATTGTTTTCCTTTGAACAGGATCTCACCACCGGTCACCTCATAACGGGGACTTCCCATGATGGTGTAACCCAGTGTGGATTTGCCTGCACCGTTGGGTCCCATGAGGACATGGGTCTCTCCGGGACGAACCTCTAAATCTATTCCATGAAGGATGGGCTTGTCCTCTACACTTACGGACAAGTTACGCACCTGTAATAATTGTTCTGACATATACTTCCTCCTATCTCTAGCGTCCAACTAGGAATTACTATATCATTATATACAAGCATCTGCAAATATGCAACATATAATTCCTACAAAAGTGCCGTACATTCTATTCAAATTGTATTACATTTTTTTGTATTACATGTTTAGTTAGCAGCAACTTACTACAAAGTAAAACACAAGCCATTGCGAGGAGTTCTCTTTTTCTCTCACAATGGCCTTTGCTTTTTCTCTTTTTATGCTTTTTCTCTTTTTATGCTTCTTCTCTATCCAAAAGGTTCTTCATGCTCTTGGTGCTGATCCACAGGGTAGATGTATTATGCAGAAGAGCGGAAGTGGTGGGAGGAATGATACCTGCCACACCCAAAATGATCAGTCCGGTATTGATGCCTACGATCATGCGATAATTTTTATGGATCCGCTCCATCAGGGCATTGCTCAGCTCCTTCAGTGTCGCTACTTCCTGTAAATTATCCGCACCGATGGTCACATCCGCGATCTCTCTGGCGATCTGTGCGCCCTCGCTGATAGCAATCCCTACGTCTGCCGCTGACAATGCCGGGGAATCATTGATACCATCACCGATCATAATGACCTTATGGCCTGCCTGCTTCTCCTGCTCCACGAACTTTGCCTTGTCCTCCGGCAATACTTCGGAATAATACTCATCCACACCGACGGTACCCGCAATTGCCCCAGCGATACGATCGCTGTCTCCTGTCATCATGACTACCTTGTGGATTCCGAGACTCTTCAGCTGTCGGATGACCTCCGGAGCCTCTTCTCTGAGAGGATCCTCGATGCAGATCACTGCAGCCAGCTTGCCGTCAATTGCCATATACAGGCGGGAGTATTCCTCAGGCAGCTGATCGAACAGCTCCTGTCTGCCCTCCGGGATCTGTGCCTGCTCATCCTCAAATACGAAATGGTAGCTGCCGATGATGATCTTCTTGCCGTCCAGAGTAGAAGAGATTCCATGGGCTACAATATATTCCACTTTGGTATGCAGCTCTTCATGTACCAGCTCCTTGTGGGCTGCTTCCCGCACCACTGCCTTTGCCATGGAATGAGGAAAATGCTCCTCCAGGCAGGCAGCGATCCGAAGCAGTTCCTCTGCGGGTTGTCCGTTAAAGGATACCACATCCGCCACGGTAGGCTGTGCCTTGGTCAGAGTACCGGTCTTGTCAAATACGATGGTCGTGGCATCTGCCATAGCCTCTAAGTATTTGCCGCCCTTCACCGTGATCTCATAGGTGCTTGCCTCACGAATCGCAGACAATACCGCTAACGGCATGGACAGCTTCAATGCGCAGGAGAAATCCACCATCAGCACGGATAATGCCTTGGTCACATTCCGTGTGAACAGCCATACCAGACCGGTGCCTAAGAAAGTATAGGGTACCAGCTTATCTGCCAGGTGCTCTGCCTTACCCTCCAGAGAGGATTTCAGCTTCTCGGATTCCTCGATCATGGTCATGATCTTCTCGTATTTGCTGGAGCCGCCGTTTTCTTTCACACAGATAGTCAGTTCACCTTCTTCTACCACAGTTCCGGCATAGACAGTTCCACCGGGAATTTTTCTCACCGGAACGGATTCTCCGGTCAGAGATGCCTGATTCACCATACCTTCTCCATCCGTCACTGTACCGTCGAAAGGAATCACATTGCCCATGTGGATCCTTACCAGATCACCCGACTTAATGGATGTGGACGGCATCAGGATCTCCTGTCCGCCGCTCACAACCCATACCTTGTCAATGTTTAAGGACATGCTCCTCGCCAGATCGCCGACAGACTTTTTGTGCGTCCACTCCTCCAAAATCTCACCGATGCCTAACAGGAACATCACAGAGGCTGCGGTGTTGTAATCACCACGCAGCACAGATACACCGATAGCAGTGGCATCCAGTACCGGTACTTCGATCTTGCCCTTCGCCAGAGTCTTCACGCCGTGCCAGAGATATTTGAAAGACTTCACTGTGGTGATCACGGAACGGATATCCATGGGCAGAAACAGCCTGATCCCATAATGCATTACCACTTTATTGATCAGCTGATCCTTATATTCCCGGTTCATCTCTCTGCCGGAATTAGCAAGATAGTTCTCCGGCACTTCCGTACCCTGATACGTAAAATTCTCCAGTGTCTTCAATGCTTCCTCCCTGGAACCGGTATAGACTACCGTAACATCCAGGGTGCGCTCCTGAATTTTGGCACTGACAATATTCTTCTGTCCGTCCAGATAGTATTGCAGTGTATCTGCCTGCGCAAAGCTCATGCGGCTCTGTAAAATGTGAACCCTGAGTCTCCCCTTTATCTCATGCTTGATCACAAATCTCATAATTTATGCCTGCTTTCATGAAGGGATCATTCTTCTGTTGCAGTCTCTGCTGCTTCTGCTTCACCATCATACTCTTTTGCTGCCTGTGCTGCTCTGTCCTCGTTGATCTGCTGAGCTTCTGCGTAGATATCCTCTGCGTTCTCCTGGATAGTGGTCGCAGTCTTCATGACACACTCTTTTGCGCGCAGAACTGCTGCGGTGCAGTTGGTGTACAGCTTCTTCGCATCCTTGCTGGACAGTACTTTGATACCTGCGGTTCCGAACAGAACGCCTGCTGCGAAAATACCGGTTTTTGCTTTATCAATCTTTTTTAAACATTTCAACATAATTCATTTCCTCCTGTGTGAATTCTTTGGTTTATTCTATTTATGAATGAATATTATAATCACCTGTTTTTCTTATTTCCAGTTTTTTCTCCTTTACTGAAAAATTTTATCATTAAAAAGGCCAGTGGATCAAAATCCACTGACCTTCTTGTATTCCTGTAATTTTTCTTTTGCTGCAGGAGTCAGATTCTTAGGCACCTGAATCTGGATCACGACATACTGATCACCATGGGCATTTTTATCCTTCATGGATACCACACCCTTGCCTTTCAGACGGATCTTGCTGCCGGACTGCGTACCTTCCTTCACTTTGCACATGACATCGCCGTACAACGTGGGTACACGGATCTCGCCGCCCAGGGCTGCGGTAGTATAGGGGATATTGACCGTGGTATACAGATCCTGTCCTCTACGCTCCCAGCCCGGTTTCTCCTGTACCGTCACCTTCAGATACAGGTCACCGCTCTCACCGCCGGAGTAACCTTCACCACCCTTACCTTTCAGGCGGATACTTTTACCGGTATCGATACCTGCCGGAATGTGCACCTGCACGGATTCGGACTTGCCGGTAGCCGGATCTCTTAAGGTAAAGGTCTTGTCGCAGCCATGCATTGCTTCGTCAAAACTGATGGTGATGCCGGATTCCACATCCTGACCTTTGCTGCGGTAGTTCGCCCGGCTGCCCCGTCCGGAGCCTTTCTGTCCCTTGAAATACTGTCCGAACAGATTGTCAAAAATATCCTCATCCCCGCCGAAGCCACCGAAATCCCCGGTACCGAAACCGCTTCCTCCGGTGCTGTAATGGAACGTGCCGTTGCCAAAGCCGCCGAATCCATCGGTGCCGAAGCCGCCTCCGTTCTTAAACTGCTCCTGATACTGTCTGGCTGCCTCCTCGTTAAATCCCTCCTGGAAAGCAGCAAAACCGTAAGTATCATATAGTTTCTTCTTTTTTTCATCCCCCAGCACATCGTAAGCTTCGTTGACTTCCTTCAGCTTCTCCTCTGCCACAGGGTCTCCTGCATTGGTATCCGGATGGTATTTTTTCGCCAGTTTCCGGTATGCTTTTTTTATCGCTGCGGCGTCCGCTGTCTTGCTGACACCCAGTACTTCATAATAATCTCTTTTTGTTGTCTTCGTCATATTCCCTCCATTCTGCCCAACCGGTGAGCCACACAACCAAGACGTTTTCCATGTAAAAATCAGCCACACAGTTTCCTGCGCGGCTGACCACTTCACATCTCTTTTCAAACAATTGTCTGCTGTTGCAGTCGCTTGTTCCTCTTACAGAGATTATATTATCACTATAGATTAGCACTCGCAAGAGGTGAGTGCTAAAATTTTTATTAAATCTTTAATTTTCTTTGTCTTCTTTCTGTAAATAATAAAATCTCTTCTGTATTTCAATCTCTTCCCGAAGCTGTTCTTCTGATGGAAGGCAAGTTTTATATTTAGATGCAAATAATTGTTCGTGCCCATGCAATATAGAATATTTTGCAATATCTTCGTCTGTATCGGAACATAAAATAATCCCTAATGTTGGATTATCTCCTTCATTTCGTTTCATTTCATCATACATACGAATATACATATCCATCTGTCCCACATCTTGATGTGTAATTTTCGACGTTTTTAAATCAATCAATACAAAACACTTCAAAATGTAATTGTAAAAAACAAGATCAATGTAATAATCTTCTTTTTCAGTTCGAATATGCTGTTGTCTCGCTACAAATGCATAGCCCTTCCCCAATTCCATGAGAAATTTTTGAATATGCGTGATAATTCTCTGCTCTAGATCACTTTCTGTAAAGTCTGTGTTAGAAGACAGTCCGAGAAATTCAGCTATTACTGGATTTTTGATAAATTCCAGCTTATCAGCCTGATAAGAAGCAGTCAGCTCTTTCATTTCTTTTTCGACTGATTCTGCATTTTGAGACATGAGTATTCGGTAATAATACTGTGAAGAAATATTACGTTGCAACGTTCGAACTGACCAGGCTTGCTCCTGTGCTTCTTTTGTATACCATGCCCGCGCCTCTGGTGATGTTTCCTGAAGCAAAATTCTATAATGTGTCCATGATAAAGGTCGACCAGACTTTGGACTCAGTGAGTCCAAAATTTGAGGAAATTCCTGATGAAATTTTACATATTTATAAAGACTACTAAAATCAAATCCTTTACCATATTTTTCTTTTAGTTCCGCTGATAGCTTTTTCATAGTTTTTTTGCCATAGTCTGCTTTTCCATTTTCATCCAGACACTCTATAGCAATTCGTTTCCCCAATAACCAGTTCCTTTGAACCAGAATTGTATCGACAGCCGCATACGCAATACTTTGTGCGCTCTCCACGATTTCACATGTATCAGCAAATAAATCGCCTGTTTCATGGTAAACAATCGTATTTCTATTTAATTTTGGCCTTGTTAAATCCAAACTTGCTTTTCCTTTTTCAGAATGTTTCTTTTCCATCAAAGCAACCTCTTTTTCAATCAAACCGGCTATTACAATTTGCCACCCTTAGAACCGCCAAAGCTTGCGGAATTCAGGATATTGGTGTCAAAGGTAAAGGTCAGTCTCTCCTCGGTGCGGGCTCTCTTCAAAGACAGCTGGATCATACGGTCCAAAAGCTCTTTGTAAGGAACTCCTACCGGCTCCCACAGATAAAATGCCAGAGATCCGGGGATCGTGTTGATCTCATTGAAATACAGCTTGCCGTTGTCTTCGTCAATCATAAAGTCGATACGGGACACACCGTTACAGCCCAGCGCCTTGAAAGATCTGACTGCCAGTTCCCGCACCTCTTCTCTCTTCTCCGGAGACAGTTCTGCCGGAATTTTGCGGGATACGCTCGCCATGCCCTTGGAGCCGCTGCCCTTGGCATTGCTGACGTATTTATCTTCATAACTTAAGATATCTTTGGTGTGCAGGGGTTCTTCGCACTCGGAAGCAATAGCGTCATTCTCATCTCCCAGTACCGAGCAGTTGATCTCACGTAAATTGGTGATGGCGTGCTCCACCAGCACTTTGGTCGCATACTTGAACGCATCATCGACGGATTGGGTCAGTTCCACACGATTTTTAGCTACACTGATGCCTACGCTGGAACCTAAGTTGACCGGTTTTACGATCACCGGATATCCCAGTCCTGTTTCCACTTTGTCGAGCAGAGTCTCTATCTGCGCATAATCCGACAGAGTATACAGCTGCGCATCCAGTACCGGAACATCACACTCCTTTAATACAGCTTTCATGATGTATTTATCCATACCAATGGCGGATGCGGTCACATCACAGCCCACGAAGGGGATGCCCATGGTCTTCAGGTAACCCTGGAAAGCGCCGTCCTCCACATTGGTACCGTGGACTACGGGGAAAGCCACGTCGATCTCTACTGGTTTCTTCCCGCCAAACAGTTTCACCGGGAATGGCGTCAGGAAGACCTTTCCATCCTCATTGGTCATGATCACTCTCTGGGATTTTTTCAACAGTTCGTCGATATTTTTATAGGATTCGATCTTGCCGATCTCCTCACCGATGTACATTTCATTACGCTTGGTCATATAGACCGGGATCACTTCGTATTTGTCTGTGTCCATGCTCATGACAGCCTGGATGCCGGAGATCACAGATACCTCGTGTTCTACACTCTTGCCGCCAAACAGCATTGCTACTCTTGTCTTCATTTATTTTCCCTCCTGAATTTTACTACTCTCTGTCAACTATCCGGAACCACTTTCGCGAAATCGCCTCTGAGTCGTCTAATAGTTATCCGTCAGGTCATTCTCTAATAAAATATACTTATGTCCCTGCCCTTTGATGGCATAGGCGTAAGATACAGCTTCCTCCAGCTTGTCGAATACCAGGCATTTCTCTTCCGGGAATCCCTTCTCCAACACGCCCTCCCTGATGGGCTCGGTGTGCCGTCTGCCCACTAACAGGATGTAATCGCAGCAATCCGCTGCGTAGTTACCGAATTTATGATTGTATTCTGCTTCCTTGTCACCCAGCTCTACCATGCCCGGCGTGATCAGGATCCGGATACCGTCAAACATAGCCAGCGTCTCGACCGCTGCCCTGGAACCTACGGGGTTGGAATTGTAAGCATCATCGATGATCGTCACCAGACCGTGCTCCCGCATCTGCATACGATGGGGCACCGGCTCGATCCGGCGTACCGGGATCCGCAGTTCCTGCAGCGTCATGCCCATTTTATGAGCAACTGCGATAGCCCCCACCACATTGATGACATTGTGGGCACCGATGAGACGCATCTGGAATCTCTCGCTCTCGCCGTCCGGGGTCACTACCGTGAACTCCGTACCTAACTGGGATACCTTCACATCTTTGGCACAGTATCCTGTCCCTTCCGTTTCGGAATAATAGAAGATCTTCTCCGGGGTCTGATCATACGCGGGAGAAGCTGCCTGTTGCTGAATATAATCGTTGTCACCGTTCAAGAACAGCATGCCGCCTTCCGGCAGGGCATCCGCCAGCTCGAACTTCGTCTTCTGAATATTCTCCATGTTAAAAAAGGTCTCTAAATGCTGCGGTCCGATAGATGTGATCACACCGTGATCGGGATGCACCATATCGCAGATCTCCTTGATATCGCCCACATGGCGGGCACCCATCTCACAGACAAAGATCTCTGTGGTGGGCTTCAGGGAACCGCGGATGGTCCTCACCACACCCATAGGCGTATTGAAACTCTCGGGCGTCACCAGTACATTATATTTTTCCTGTAAAAGTGTCTGCAAATAGAACTTTACGCTGGTCTTGCCGTAGCTGCCGGTCACACCGATGACGGTAAGTCCCGGGACGCTTTTCAGCTTTCTCACAGCATCATTGATATAATGCTGATTGATCCCCGCCTCCATGGGATGATTGATGACATTAGCCACAATATCCAGAAACAGATTCACAGATACCAGGATCAGGCACAGTCCCGGGATCCGCTTCATTCCGCCCAATCCATACACCAGAGCGAATACCGCAGCCGTAAGGATCAGCTCCGTAGCGAGCAATCTCTTGACCCGGGCGGTATACACCAGCTTTTTCTTCGTGTTCATCCGCTTCATGGCACGATATACCACGATGATCACGAGCAGTACCAGATACTCGAAGATTTCAAGGGCAAGGTATGGGAACACACAGGTCACAATGCCCAGTGCCAGACCAAAATAGAGAATCCATTGCAGCCGGAACTTCTTCTTCAGCCAGTGAAGGTGTTCTTTATTCTTATAGCCGTTCTGCTGGAACATATGAATATTATACCGCATGGTATAAAAATATGCCGGAACAGCAAGCACGACCGCTATCAGCACACGTATGATCATTTCAGATATGCCTCCATAATTCCCCGGAACTGTGCCGGCTTCTCAAGGAAAGAAAAATGACCGGTTCCCGGGATCACTGCCAGGCCGCAGTTGGGTATCTTCTCTTCCATAATATGTGCATCCCGGATAGGAGTTGCCGTATCCTGATCTCCCCAGATCAGCAGTACTTCCTGACGGATCTTCGGAAGCAGTTCCGTCAGATCCTCATTCACTGCCTTCACCATACACTGACGCATCATGGGTGTCGCATTGCGGTAGTCTGCCGATCCCTGTCGGCTCCTCCAGTCATCGATCACCTCCGGGAACATGGCATAGATCAGCTTCAGATTCAGGAATTTCTTCAAAATCTTGTACTTGCGGATCTTCCATTTCTGTGCAGTAGTCCGCACCGGCAGGACACCGGCGCTGTCGATCAGGATAATATTCGTGATCTCAAAAGGAATGCTCTCTCTGGCTGCCAGCTTGATGATCACGCGTCCGCCGTAGGAATGCCCGATGAGGGTGGCCTTCTTTATCTGCATTACTTCCATGAATCTGCAGAAAAAGTCCGCAAATCCGTCCACATCCCAGGGTTCCTTCGGTTCATCGCTGCCGCCGAAGCCCGGGAAATCGAACTGGATCACACGGTACCTGCTGCCGTCAATGACACCTGCCACAGAATCATACACTCCCAGATCCGTACCCCAGCCCTGTAAGATCACGACTGTCTTATCGCCGGTACCGGTTGTTTTATAACATATATTATATCCGTCTACTACTATATTCATTGAAAACCTCAATTTTAAGTTACACTGTTACAAATTTTTATTATAAGCGTAAAGTATCACAATATCAACCAAAAGCTTCTTTTCCTAATTTTATGCCATAGTTTTCATAAGCGAATTTACTGTTTCTTTCCAGCCAGCTATCAAACGAAATATATTCTTTTTCATAAGAAACACGATTTTCACTAATCAGCAAATTAACCTTACTCATTACCTCCTGAATATCTATCTTAAATTGTGCCTTCCCCTCTTTTTCCTTCTTGAGTTGGTAAAATAGAATATTCATCAAGGTTTGCAATGCCGAAAAACTACCGGCTACCTTGATCATAGCGTACAGACCATCTCGATAGCCCGTATCAATCCCTGATGTATTATCTCTTGCATAGCAATTATGAATCGCATCCACGACTGCCTGGTAATTATGACCGGCACCGGGATAGCTTTCAATACGGCAGCTGCCAACACCTGAAAGCAACGCTAAATATGCCATTCTATTACCTGCAACATATTTTTTATTGATAATATTCACCATTGCTTCCGCCTGATCCACTAATTTATCATATACGGTTCCCATTTGCTTTTCTCCTATCTCATAATAGATATTGTGTAACCAACACCGTCACTTATACCTGACAATTCATTCGATCCACTTGATACAGCATCACTGATTATATCATGTAAAGGCTTTTGTGTCACTTCAACTTCACCACTTAATAGTCTTCCGCCAGACACAAATTGATCCATGTAAGCACTCCAGCTATTGACAGATGGCATGGAAATATTTGTTCCGTTTAATGGAACTTTTGTAGTAATCATATATGCACCATCTGCTGAATTTAATGGCACACCGGATAACACTTCCTGTCCGAATCTTTCATAATCCGATATCTTAAATACCCCACCTTCATATGAACAAATATCACCATATTTATCTGCATACTCACTTAATTTGCTAATTGGTACCGAGAAAATGCCGCCACCTGATTCTAAGCTTGTATTAACATCTCCAAAGTTTCCTCCAAAGCTAAGAATATTTGCTCCATTTACTTCAGCATTTTGAAATGTCACAAGTTTCAATTCCACTGGATTTCTGCTTAGTTCATCAGCAACTTCCTGCAGATTTGTACATTTTAGTAAATGCTCATTATCAGGGCAAAGACTTTTAACATATTGAACTATCGCATCATCGCTAATAAATTCATCTGCTCTTGGCAATAACTCACTATGTTCTATACCTGCATATACCTTAGTACCTGCAGATTTTGATAATTTTAATTCAAGAATATCATCCAGGCTATATTTATCGGTATCAAACAGTCCTTCGTCATATCTACGCTTGTATTCAGTAATTGTATCTATTCCATTTAATTTATTTTCTGTTAATTTGAGCGCAGTTACATCTTTATCACTAACAATATCTTTGAGCATCTGCTGTTCGTCAGAACTTAATTTATCCCAGCCATTGCCCCAGGCATCTCTTGCCTCTTTCGTAATATCATACTGTTTGTCGGATTCTAATCTGGAAATATATTTATCAATAACCTCCTCGGAATACCCAGAATCTTTCCCTATTTGCCGCAATGCCTCTGTAGCTTCTTCATTGGCCTTGATCGGATCTGCCTTTTTGACATTAGAAATTGCTTCCTTTGTCGCTTGTAACCGGTCTTCATCTATAAAGCTTTTTGATTTTTTAGCTGTTGCACTTACTACTTCATCTGCATTTTTCCCAGAGGTTTTTGCAACAAATGCCAAATCATCTGTGTGCTTCAATACATCTCCAGCCTCGCCAATAAGACCATGTGTATCCAATGCAAGTCCAAATCCATCCAGGGCAAGTGCTCCCCAGTCTCCTTCCCTGATATCATACGAGCAATCTCTAATTCCTGTGACAACACCAAACGCATCGCCAAATCCCGGTACCAGAGAAACTCCCATGTTTAAAACCGCAGCAAGTTTAGAATCGCCTCCATATGGACTATAATTTCCCCATATAAAATCGTATGCCGCCTTTCTACCGGTTTCCGTGAAGGTTGCTCCAAGCGCTGCCGCTCCAAAGCTGGTTGCTGCTGCGGCGGCTACGACTGCCGTACCAAGTCCAAATGTCAGACAGCCAACAGCTACAGCCGCTGCTAAAGTAAGAGAGAATCCCAGAACAGTCTGCCAACCATAGTTTTGCATAAGTCCCGACAGCGTGCTGCCTGACTCGGTCCAACCTCCATCATCAGCAAATGCAATCAATGGTGAAGCCGTCATAACCATTACTATCTGTACAGAAATGACAGATAATACAAAGATTGCTGCCACGGTTGGTTTATTCACCTTAATAATTCCAAGCTTGATAAAGGACAGAAGGATAACAACAATCGATATTGTTAATCTGACCCAGAAATTAAAATCCAGCACAAACCAGAGTATCGCATTAAGAATGGAACACAAAATCAATCCTATACTGATACCAAATAGTCTGAGTTGATATTCTCCAAATAACGGAGCCCGGCTTTTACCGCTCATCACCTTTTTATACCGGGTACTTGAATGAAATATCATCAGAAATGGGGCTATTGCACCATCTTCGCATTTCATACAGGAGAACAAAATCATGACAGCAAGTAAAAAAACAGTAAACGGATTGAATACCGCCATATTCAAAACGGATGCTATTGCCAGACCTGTCCATACATAATAACTCATTCCTCTCGGAACGGCAGCTGTGTAATGCTTGATGTTCTTCCCAAAAGAAAATACATGTGATATATTTGTTTTGACTTTTCCGGAAACTATGTCACCGACGATCGTTCTTAAAGCAATTGCCAACAGGTAATACAATAATGCCGTAATCGTAACCGTGTTAACTGTTCCGGCAAATGTCGGCATTCCTGTCACGGATGAAGTCTGTGCAACACCCGCCAGCAAATAGGCCGTAGCCTTTCCAAAAACAGCTCTTATATTAATGTTAAATGTATCATTCAGGTAACATAATGCATAAAGATTCCATATAAGTGTAAGAACAGACATCAATACACATAAGCCGACTCTTTTCAGTATATTTTTCCAGTTGGTAAAGCTCTTGAAAAAATTGACAAACATCATTTTTATGAAACCGAACAATCCTTTGGGAAATGTTTCATTTCTTGTCAATTTCAAAAAGCTCAGTCGCGTGTAGTATTCTGGATCCTCTATTTTTCCATCTTTTGTTTCCGGCTTATTGTCATGCTCTTTATTGGCACGACAATGACTATCGATATATCTTACGATTACTTCCTTCAGTTGATCATTGCTATATTTTTCAATATGAATTACACTGTGATGATCATCTAAGGATATCTCTTCAAGCTGTTTTTTTCCAATATGGATCAACTCATCTGCTTCATATTTTTTACCGCTTATATTCTCAATGCACTGCAGAAAAACCTGGTTCACAGGTTCCACTTCCAAATGAATACTACGCCCTTGTTCTGAAAAAATCTTGTTGGCATTCTTCAATTTAAATTGCTTATTTGTATCTTTTTTCTCTATTTCGCTGCTAAAGTAATCATAAACAATTCCGATATCCGAATCTGCCACTAAAACAGCCCTGTCTTTTACCGCATCCTGCTGCATAGCAAGATACATTCCATCCAATTTGGTAACAAATATTCCCTTCTGATCCGAATAAGACGCCTTTTTTATCGTAACAATATTTGAACTTTGTGACCATGCATTTATAAATGTATATACAACCCCATTGATAGTGGTTTCGTTGCCATTTCGAACCAGTGTCCCATGCTTTATAGCCAGATTGATAAGTTGTTCCAGCTCTGTCTCATTCGGTTTTGCATAAAGTAACGGTGCATTCACAAAGCCCGTGACATGTGCACAATTGGTTTTTCTCATAAAATACTTAAATACTAAAATAAATTCGTTTAAAGATAATTCATTTATTACTGCCGGTTTTTCCTTTTTCATAATGTTTACCTACTCCACAATATTTTGGGGTACGATCGTAAGACCATACTTTCCTCCAAGCCAATAACTATCTTTTACCTTTATCAGACACTTTATTTCATTATCCGACAAACCATTCTCTTCTTTTAAATACAATCCCTGAAGTTCTGACTGCAGACCATCCTCTGCATAGTTAAGGATGAGTACCCCATCATATTCCGTCGTGATCCACAGATAACCATCCTCATCCAGAAAAAGCTGCCTTACTTTTTCTCCCGGGACCCCGTTCTCACTGAAAAATGTAGCTGTGATCTTGTATTCTCCGTTTATCTTTTGGACAAGTGCCAGTCCACCATCATCCATGTATCCGGTTCCAACTAACATTTTCTCATCTCCGAGATATTGCAGTGAGGTAACATATGCATGGGGAAGTCCGTCTGCGACAGTAATAAAATGAGTACCGTCATTATCCCAAATACTAATTCCTCCGTTTTTATGATCCAGATAGGATGCGAACCACAGGCTGTGCCCCGTGCTCTTTATTACATTGACAGAATCACTGCATAATCCGTTAGAGGAGTTATATATACTTTCTACCTTCCATCCCGACGGACTTCGTATTAAGCTTGCAGCGCCATGATAAGTTCCGATCCAGAGTCTTTCTCCATCCCATTCCACAGTATTCACGCGGCCTTTGGGAATATCCGGATAACTAAATTCCAGTCTGTCACCGTCTCCATTCTCCTGAATCCCTGTCAATCCATCTTCCTGTCCGATCCACACGGTTCCGTCAGAACTTTTTGTTATTCCGGCGGAATAGATAAGATTCAGCCCTCCATAATATTTTATTTCTTCTCTTGTATCTGCATTATATACATATACCCCATCGTTGCACCCTACCCATACATTCTCACCATCATAATAAAGTGCTGAAATTTCTTCGCCGGATCTCAGGATCGTAAAATCTTCCTTCCAGGGAACATTCTCATCCTGCTTTTCCACAATTTTCCGGGAAATAATAAATGCCATTAGGATAAATAAAGCAAACAGGAAATATAAACTATATGTAAGGAAACGTCTTCGCCGCATTTTACTCCTTCACATCCATTCTGATCTGCCGACATCCCAGAAAATCTGCTTCCATCTTACTGTGTGTTACATACAATATCGTTTTCCTGTCCTTATAGTTTTGGACCAGATACTCCAGATTTTTCAGTTTTGTCTTTTCATCGATATTGGACAAGGGCTCGTCTAATAGCAAGATTCCCTTATCTGCTGCTAATGCTCTGGCCAGGGCAACTCTTTTGGCCTGTCCACCGGAGATTTCTTCCGGAAATCTCTTTTCCAATCCACCGATTTCCAAAGCATCCATCAGTTCATAAATAACGTTTTTATCTTTTTTTGCCATTCCATACGCAATATTTTTCCACACCGGCATATGATTCCACAATACCGGCTCCTGATATACCAATGCTATATTTCTTTTATTGGGAGGAATCCGTTCATCCATGGAAATACCGTTGAGGCAGACACTTCCGCTATCCGCATTCTCCAGTCCTGCCAGAATTCTGATAAAGGTACTTTTCCCGCATCCGCTTTCTCCCAATAGCACCACCATTTCTCCTTCGTTTACAGAAAGAGAAAAATTCTTAAGCACTTCCTGTGAATACCGCTTACATAAATTCGTCACTTCAATCGCTTTTTGCATGGTGTCCCCCATATCTTTTTCTTATAAAACATACCGGAATCACTTCCAGCAAAAACAGAAACAGCGTTACCCACAGGCAAAATCCCGACACATATTCCGATGCGCCATAATGCAGATAATTATATATCTTTACCGAAACAGTCTCTGCTCCGGGCGGCATCAACACAAGCATGATTCCCTCTTCACCAAAGGCCAAAAAGAAAACTAATAGGAATGAGCTCAATATTCCCGGCAAAAGCATCCCCAGTTCCAAAAGCGTTTTTTCATACCGGTTTTGTTCATATAAAACCGCTAATTCAATACTTTTTCTATCTATGCGCTTCATCGTACTCACTAAAATGATAAGAGCCATCGGCATATAATGTATTGCACACCCCAGTGCCGGCATAAGTAATGATGTGCTCAGCCAATGAGCCCAGGAACCGTTGACAACATTTAATAGTCCCATCGCCTGCAGCGATCCCGGTATTGCCATACTTCCCAACATGATCATCCAGATCAGTCCATTTTCGCAGTTTGCCAGAAAAACGGCTGCAGGTATCACACAAAGGACTGCTATAAGAGCTGCCAGAGAAGCTATGATCAATGTCACACCTGCCTGCTCATAAATCATATCAAATGATTTCCAAATATTCTGCATTCCATCGGATGTAATTGTAAAAGTTATTACCGGAAGCAGTACCTGACAGACCAGAAGTCCAAACGAAACATTCATAATTCCTTGTAACCACACAGGATATTTACATTTCACAAAGCTTTCACTTCTCTGCGGTTTATTCAATTTTCTGATTGCCTGTTGCACAAATGCTAATGGCAAAAGTAGCAGGATCAACAGGGGAAATGACATTGCATACGCATTTGCACTGCTGCCTGTCCTTCCATATGCAGAATATAAATCCAGTACATAGGTATTATATTGAAACATGGACGGCACGGAGAAATCTGTTACCGATAGTATAAATACTGCTGCAAATGCCGCTACAATATATGGCAGAATTTCAGGGAGTATATTTTTCCACAATACCTTAGAAGACTTCTGATATACCATTGCCATTTCTTCAGACTGCCTGTTGCACATCTCAAGAGCAGAAAGAATCAATAATGTGGTAATAGGAAGGTACGTCATGGTTTCCACGAAAAGGCAGGCTCCAAAGCCTTGTGCTGAATATTTTAAAATGCCGGGACGGATGAAAGATAACACTCTGATCAGATACATCCACGATAATGCATAGATATAATATGGCACAGGCATCAGCAAAACGAAAAAATATCTGTACCACCTGTCTGACAACCATCCCTTATGAATGTAATTGGCAGCCAGACCTCCTAATACACAGGTCAGGAGTGCAGCAAGTCCTCCGAGTTTTACGCTGTTTAGCAAAAGACCTATCTGTCTGGCATCCGGCAGCCTGATCTGTTCAACAGTCTCCCTCCATGAAAAAAAGAGAGGGAGCCATACCATGATGATGTATGGAAGTATACTCATTCCCTTAAAAAACCTTTTACAATCTCTCATGCGTTGCTCCCTCGTGAAGCTCTTATTTATTGCGCTCTGCTAAAAATAGTCTCCATATCTTTGCTTGCGATATCCAGATACTCGTAAATATCTTCGAGATTAAGATTCATTCCTTTAATGCCACTATCTGACACAGCATCTCTGCAGCTTACATCAAAGAATCCCATGTCTACCAGCTTTCTCTCTACTTTCTCAGATAGAACAAAGTCCATAAATGCTTCTGCGTTTTTTTGATCCGGTGCTCCCTTAATAATAGCGGCAGTGCTGGGTGTCATCAATGTGCCCATTCCTTCTTCATCCTGATCCGGGAATACCATTACCACCGGTGCTCCGTCTTCTATTGCTTCTTTGGCATCATCCGTATCTGTGAACCCGATTGCCACCTGTCCTGTGGCTGCCATATCTTTGGTCACAGAGTTTCCATCCACTACCTGTACCCCTTTGTCAGCAATACTTTGAAAATATTCTCTCGCCTGTGCTTCTCCTAATTGTGCATAGATTGCCGCCGCCATAGTTCTGGTCGTTCCAAACATAGGGTATGCTATTGCTAATTGGCTTCCTTCATATTTATCATTCGCAAAATCATAAATACTATCGGGATATTCCTGTTCTGTCAATAAGTCCGTATTGACCAGAAATACTCTTGCCCGTCCTCCCATAGCCGTCCAGGTTCCGTCTGCAGCTTTATAATATTCCGGAATCGTATCTGCCTCTGCCGGAACATAGGCTTGCAGCATTCCTTTTTTCTCCAGATCAATCGTTTGAATAAACTCATTATTCCAGAATACGTCACACACCGGTTTCTCCGCTTCTGCAATGATCCGGTTGGTCAATCCTGTGGTTTTATTGGATTCCGTATCATAAACCGCCTTTACTGTAATACCGGTCTCTTCTTCAAACATTTCGAATATCTCATCTGCATATACCTGGTCAACTGCTGTATACACTACTACTTCATCCTGTTTTTTACCGCAGCCGGCCATACTTAACATAAATATCATACCTATATTAAGTAAGAGCCATTTTTTCATTTGTTTCATTTTCAATTTTCACTCTCCCGGATATACATATAGACCAGCCAGAGGCCGGTCTATATCCATTTTGACTGTATCTTAAATGTACTTATCTATTAACTTATCAATTACAGGCAGCTTTACAGTTCCCTGGTTTAACGCTTTATAGATAAGTGCAGCAAATACTAAATCTTTCAGAAAGCTGATTATCTGAGAAATCACGCTAAAAATATTGTCAATAATTGAAAAACGAATACTGTTACCAAAGAAATTAAAGAATACATTGAAAACTCCGGTAATCACATCCACAGCATCCGGAATCAGACCAATTAAAAGAGACAGGAAGCTGAAACATGCCAGTGTTGCAACTGCTTTCACTGCGGTCTTCTTAAGCCATTCATTGGATTCCATGAGAAGCACATATCCTGCCAACAGGGTAATTGCTATATATCCTCCGAATAATGCTGCCACATATAAAAATGCACCAAAAATCCCAACGGAAACTCCTAATTTTGTCTTCTCCATTTTACTGTTCCTCCTCTATTTTGGTACCGCACTTTGCACAGAAAGCTGCGCCGTCGTTGATTACTTCACCACAATTGGGACATTTCTTCTCCACCACATTCTGTTCCGTGGCTTCCACAGATTCCGTCACCGGTACCGGCATCGCAGTACCACAGGTAGCACAGAAAGCAGCTGTCTTGGAATTCTCTGCGCCACAGTTAGGGCACTTAACTACACCCTTAATTTCAACGATCTGCTGTTCATAAGCCTTGATCTTCTCCATTGCCTCTTTAATAACTGCAATCTGCGCTTCGTAATCTTCTTCCGAATCTTCAGAATGATTCTCGAAATACTTTTTTCCAATTTCAGAATAAGCTGTTTTTATCTTATTTTCCTCATCTGAAATATTGGAATTGATTTTAGCCACATCCGCCAGTTCCTTTGTCTTGGCAATAGCCTCCTGCCCTGCTGAAGAAATCTTTTTTCCAAAATCATCAAAAAAACCCATTTTGTACCTCCTCATATTTTGTTAATAACTGAAACTATATTAACTCTTTTGTATAAAAAAAATAATCTTGAGTTTCCGCAGTTTTATCCACAACCGAATCGTTTTTCAGATACTGTCATAAACAACTTTCAAAAATTACCCAAAATATAAGGAATCTTCTTCTTTTTTGATGTAAAATTAATTCACCACAAAAAAATCATACTAAACAAAAAAGTCCAGCTAATAAATGTCAATAGGTAAATGAAAAATATTTTTCTTTAAAAAAGGGCGTGCTTACCCCTTGGGGAAAATATCATTCAAAAAAGATATTGATTCAGTAGGTGGTATTATTTTACGCAGCTACGTCGCATTTAGCAGCGTTGTATTTTTTTATATGTTCCTGCGGTGTAATGATTTCAAAAGGTTTGCTATCTCGAAGGATTGCAAATATCATGTTGCATACCTTGTGTGAAACAGCTCCCATTGCAACTAGTTTTGGTTTTGATTCACACTTTTTGAGATAGTAATCAAGGAGTACTGGATTTTTTGATTCACCGGTACGGGAAGCACTGATACTTTGCAAGGTCAGTGTGTGAATAACCCGTCTTGCTATGGCAGAGCCTCTTTTCGACATCTGGATTTTAGTACCTTCAAATTTTCCAGACTGTTTTACAGCTGGATCAAGACCAAAGTAAGCAAAAAGTTGTTTTGGTTTTGAAAATGCAGAAAAATCACCAATCTCTCCCATAAGGGACATAGCGGACAAGAAACCAGCCCCTTTGAATGTTTCAATTAGGCGAATCTGTTTCACAAAATCGGTATCCTCATTAGCGGCAGCAAGCTCATGCATGGATTCCAGAATGCTGTTGATTTCTTCATCATATTTACGGATAAAACCAATATATAGACGGATTCTCTTGATGTTGCTGTCAAGGATGTAACCGAACTCGTCTGCATCATTAGCAGCCTGAATAATGGCATTATACTTGTTACAAGCGTATGTAAGTCCAAAACGAGCTGTTGACCTGATGAGATCAATAATCTCTTGTTTGTCTGCGTTAATAAAGGCAGATGGAGATGTGTAAGTTTCCAACAAGATAAGAGACGTATCAATCGTAACCTTGGAAAAAATGCCAAGATACTGAGGGAAAACCATACGCAGTTCGTCAATAAGCTTGTTCACGTAAGCATTACGGCTGTCCATCAAATCGTAGTATTCACGGCATAGATTGCGACAGTTCAAAGCAAGGTCAGATGGCATAAGAGAAACTTTTAAATCAGGTTTTAAGCCAACTAAAGCAGCTTTTTTAGAATCAAAACGGTCATTATGTACTTTTCGTATATTGATATTTGTGCTATTCTTTGTGATGATAGGATTGATAACTGAGCAGTTAAAACCCTTATCACGAAGATAGCAGAAGAGTGGGTAATGATAAATTCCCGTGGATTCAAGGAAAATGCGACTTTCCAAAGAATACATTTCTTCTGCTTCTTTTATTTTAGAGACAGCCGAAGCAAGGGAATCCATGCTGTTGTGTAGGATTTTGTAAGGCTTTCCTACAAACTGTTGGTTAGGAAGTACAATCGACATCCAGGAGAAGTCGGCACCGACATCAATACCAACGGAGATGAATAATTCATCGAAATTAAAAATAACATTGTTTGGCATGTGGATAACCTCCTTTCGGATAGGAATCCATTTCCAATCTGGCAGGTACACAACCTAGCGCGTCATTCGGGTATTGCCTACCGGCTCCCAACCAGCTAAAACATAAAACCCTGTCGAATGGACTAATTGACTTTTTTGTAGGTATCAGTCACAGAAGTGACTTCCCAAGGAGGAATACATTCTTTGTCCTATCCTTAGAGATAATACCTTATGTTTTATTGGGTGTCTATCAGGAGCCGTCAGACATGCTAGTCATTAATAACATCTGATGAAGGAAAAATCCCTTCTTCTGTTATCTGATTTATAGAAACTTATTAACCAAGTAGTCTTGATTGACTACACCATTAATTATACTAGAGGAGGATTCCCTGTGGCTAATTTTACATCAAATACCTACCAAATGAAACGGGAAATTTTAACTTTTTCCAAAAAAATTTCCAGGCATCTTTCCAAACCAGATCGCAAGTTCACTGCCGACATGACCTATGGTATTCTTGCCTCCAGCAGCTGTCTTCTTACTGATATCGTAGACCAGCTTCATGAATCTTCCAAAAAGGTCAATTCTGTAGAAAGGCTTACCAGACATCTGAACAAAGGTACATCTTCAAAAGCTTTAAAAGCTTACCGCTCCCTGATCCGTAAATGGATTCCGGATGAGCCTGTTATTCACATCGATGACAGCGACATTGTAAAACCTGATGGTTATAAATTTGAGGCTCTTGGTACTGTCAGGGACGGTTCAAAGAGTACCACCACTAAAAATGTTTATGAAAAAGGCTATCACGTGACGGAGGCATGTGTTCTGGCAAAAAACGCACACCCTGTCAGCATCTTCTCGAAGATTCATTCCTCAAAGGAAAAGAACTTTACGTCCAACAATGATATAACCTTTTCTGCTATGAAATGCGGTTCAGATATATTTGGTCGTGCTACTTTCGTCATGGACAGGGGATATGATGACAACAAGATGTTTCTAAAGCTTGATGACTTGAAACAGGATTACGTGATTCGCCTTACCTCCAAACGGAAACTATTTTTCCACGGAAAATGGGTTTCTGCCACACAGTTGCGTAATCAGCGGAAAGGAAAAATTAAAACACCTCTTATATTCCGCGGAAAGTGCCACGAAGCTTATCTTTCCCACGTAAAAGTACAAGTGACTGCGTCCAGAAAAGATATTTATCTGGTTCTCGTTTATGGCATTACCGAGCATCCCATGATGCTGGCAACCAATAAGGAAATCAAGTCAAAAGAAGATGTCATAAAGGTTGCAAAGACATACTTCTCAAGATGGCGCATTGAGGAATACTTCCGCTGTAAAAAGCAGATGTTCCATTTTGAAAACTTCCGGGTACGGAAGCTTGAAGCAGTCAATGCTCTAAATTTTTATATTACCCTGTGCATGGCGTTTCTGGCTCATTTATCCATGAAGCCCGAAACGAATGCTGTTAAGGTTTCCATCATACAAAAAGCAGACCCTGTAAAGGAAAAAGTACATTTCTGCTATTACCGGCTGGCAAAAGGCATCTGTGGCATACTTTCGTATACAAAAGAGGGTATCAGGCTCTGGTTCCGGACAAAACGTCCGGCATACCATCAACTCTGCCTCAAGTTAGTCGTTTGAATAGATAAAAGAATATTTTCCCCAAAGCCCGATTCCGGTGGGGCTTATTCAGGTGCCTCTAATCTTGAAACTGCCACTCAGGATTTTTCAAAAATCAGGCAGATTGGTACCTTGGGGAAAGTCATCCTTGTTTTTATTGCATTTTGCGGAAACTCAAGATATCCTAAGGATTCCGCATTCCGCATTCCAATTTGACTACCACTTTCATAATTCCATAAAATAATAAAAACTACCGCTTTGAGCTGACGGTCTCATCAGTCAGCCCAAAGCGGTAGCTAGTTTATCCTTTATTTTATAATGAATTAGAATCGGGATTTCACACATTCTGCTTACTGCAGTTAGGGTATTCAATTTTCTGATGCAATAAAATATTTTGCGTTGAATTGCCTACACATATTTCAAAAATTCCGGGTTCCACACAAAAATCATGTTTCTTCTCATCATAAAATGAAAACGCCATACTATCCAACGTAATCTCTACTCTGCATATACTCCCCGCTTTCAGCGTAATGCTTTTGAATGCCTTTAACTCTTTTTCTGGTCTGATTACTGTACACTCCTCATCCCTCACATAAATCTGTACAATCTCTCTTCCGTCTATTTTGCCTACGTTTTCTATATCAAACGATATGCTCACTCTGTCTTTTGCATCATTATCTTGTTTCACCTGCAGATCGTGATACGCAAATTCTGTATAAGAGAGTCCATGTCCAAAGCAGAACATCGGCAAAATATCATTTTTCTCATAGTGACGATATCCGACCATAATTTCTTCTTCATAACAGACCATATTATCTCTCCCAAATTGTCCGTTATGACCTGTCGGTGTATCTTCATAAACACGAGGAAAAGTTTCTGCCAGTTTTCCACTGGGATTGATTCTTCCGGTGAGGATTCCCGCTAGGGCTGTGCCACTCTCCATTCCGGCATAATAAGACCACAAAATTGTACCTGCCTTTTCTTCCCATGGCATCTCCACCGGAGATCCTCCTATCATAGTTACAATTGTGTCCGGTCTTACCTTTAATAATTTTGTAATCAATTCATCCTGATGATACGGAAGTTTCATGCAGGGACGATCCTCTCCCTCAATGTCATATTCATGATCCAACCCTCCTACAAACAGAACAATATCGCTCTCTTCAGCAAGCTTCAGAGCTCTTCTGTGATATTCTTCCTCAATTTCCGATAGGTCTGAATAAAATGCCTCCTTTTTTAATCTTCTTTTTTCTTCTCTCATCCTGCGGATCTGTTGTTGTATTTTTTCTTTGTCATCCACACTGGAAGCCTGCCAGTTTTCTCCGTTAAGCTCCTTTTTTTCCGGAATATAATACCCCGGTTCATATACTATTTCTGCATTACCTCCAAATTCCATTTTGATTCCAAGAAGCGGTGATATTTCATACAAAGCCTTAATTTCTGCACTACCTCCACCGCCCGAGTGAATTCGGTCTGCGTTACAACCTATGACTGCAATTTTCTTATGATATGTATTTCCAAGTGGCAATAATTTACTATCATTTTTCAATAAAATAACAGATTTTTCCGCTGCTTTTTTCAACACCTGCCGGTGCGCCATAGTATTATAGGAGCCGTTTTTTCGATGTACCGCTTCCTTTCCAATCATTTTTAACTTAAACATTACTCGCAAGATGTTACGCACCTTTGCATCCAGACACGCCATATCTACTGATTCATCCAAGATCCTTTGCTTCAAAGGTTCTGCCAGACAATATTCGTCGAAATTATCAAATACTGACATTTCAATATCAAGTGCTGCCTGCCCCGCATCTAACGTATTATGCACTGCTCCCCAGTCACTGATTACAATTCCTTCAAATCCCCATTGATCACGCAATACTTCCTTCAGCAACAGATTATTTTCACAGCAATAGGTACCGTTTAATCTGTTATAGGCTCCCATAACCGAATAAACATCTGCCCTCTGCACAGACTGTCGAAACGCCGGGTAATATATTTCCTGCAAGGTTCTCTCATTTACTTTAGTGTCCACATGCAGTCGATTAGTTTCCTGATTGTTTGCCACAAAATGTTTTACACAGGCTGCCACATCATTCTGCTGTATTCCCTTTATCAAAGCAACTGCCATCTCTGCTGTCAGCACGGGGTCTTCACTCAAATATTCAAAGTTTCTCCCACATAAGGGACTTCGTTTGATATTAATTCCCGGCGCCAAAATCATGTCTTTTCCTCTGCCTCTGGCTTCCGCTCCCAGGACCTTGCCAACTTCATATGCAACATCGACATCCCATGTAGATGCTATAGCACTATTACTTGGAAGATAAGATACATAATCATCAGTATTGCCCAGGGGAATCCATTTATCATTTTGAAACTCATTCCGAACACCCATAGGTCCATCTGAAAATTTCATAGAAGGTATTCCCAGTCTTTCTACCCCTTTATTCTGAAACAATCCATTTCCATGAACCATCCCGATCTTTTCATCCAAGGTCATCTGTTCCAATAATTCAGTTATTATTTTTTCTGTCTTCAATGTAAAAATACGCCTTTCTCTTCTGCTTCTTTTTGAGTTTTCTGCAACATTTTTCTCCTTTCTTTTATAGAAAATGGAGATTTCATGCCACTGTCCGCTACCTGTTTCACTAATTCGTAATCAAACTTCTCTCTTACCTGCCATTTATCATTGTCGATAACCATATAATTTTCTGTCTCTTCTGTACAGGCCGGCCAAGCAATCGTTTCATCAATGAATGGAATTCCTGTTTTAGCAAAATTCACCCATGCCTTGCACATTTTTTCTTCTAGTTTATCCGTGACTCCCGGCATATTAGCCACGGGAACCTTATCTGTATTGTGAAATACAAAAGCCAGATCAGAACAATGCCATGCCGGCTTTCCATCATCCAGAGGAAATTCAACAGCAAAGACATATGCATATATATTAGATTGTTTATATGTCTTTCTCTTTTTCACAAAATCAATTACCGGTTTTCTGAAAAAAATATCATATGTAGTTAAGTCTGCAATGCTTCTTCCCGGGTATGCCTGCGCGTATGCCTGAATCACAGACTGAGTATGTTCACCAAATCGTTTTTCGACAATCCTGATCAATTCCTCTTGTGTCATTTGATTCCTTCCGATCAGCCCGGGTGCAAATCCCATCTCTCCGAACACACTTCCTATTAACACCGGCACCTTTTGGGCATATTCCGAAAATCCAATTTTTAAGGGATCCCCCATGTAATAAGAGTTCCGAATCGGATGTCCTCCTATATAACCACCTTCAGCCAGTACTTTATCGGATACTTTATTATAAGCATCTGCCAGCTCTCTGTAAGGCATATCCTCCCATTTCTCAATATCCGATTCTTCCATATTAAGCTCCTGCAGCATTGCTCGGATCAGTGGTTTGGCATCTGTATTCTCTTCATCAATAAAATCTTCCAATACGCCGCTCTGAATAATCGCTTTATGATACAAGCCATCAGCCTCCGGTGTCTGCATCAGCGTCCATATTTTCATGCCTCCTCCGGATTGCCCGAATAATGTTACATTTTGCGGATCCCCGCCAAACGCTTCAATATTGTCTCTAATCCAGCGCAATGCCGCTACAATATCAGCATTTCCAACATTTCCCGAGTTCCAATATTTTTCTCCATATTCTGACAAATTCAAATATCCCAAAAGATTTAATCTATGATTCAATGATACTACAACCACATCCCCAAATTGGCTTAAATTTGTACCGTCATATGCTATCTGTTCGATAGAAGATCCTGCATAGAATCCACCTCCATGAAGCCATACCATAACCGGTTTTTTTGCCAAAGTATCCAACGTCTGCGTCCAAACGTTCAAATACTGACAGTGTTCATCCATAGGCCAGTATCTATGAGGAACCATAATTTCACCGTTGGGAACATCCTGGGTTAACAATGGACATACATAGCCATAAGAAGTAGCATCTTTTATCCCATCCCACGGCTGAATTTCCTCCGGCATCTGAAATCTTTTTGCATTTGCATACTTAATCCCCTGAAATGTATATGTTGTATTCCACAAATATCCCCTTATTTTTCCTGCTTTTGTTGTCACAATCGGTCCATTTCCCGAACATTCAAAATAACTACTCATTTAATTTCTCCTTTGCTTTTTTTCTATAATCTTTCGGACTACATCCCAACACTTTTTTACATAATCTGGAAAAATATGAAAAGTTATCATATCCCACTTTCATTGCAATTTCATTAATAGAGATGTCACTGTATTGTAACAGTTCAGACGCCTTCTTTATCCTCATACGAATAACATAATCGGTAATAGAGATTCCTTCTTCTTTTTTAAAAAGTCTTGCCAGATAATCTGCATTTAAATATACAATTCCTGCCAGCTCATTTCTGGAAATTTCCTCATTATAATGTTCTTCAATATATTTTTTAACTACCTCTACAATAGATGTATTTTCTCTTACGTAGGCAATATAGCTATATGCTTTTTGCAATAAATATTTACAGAATTCCATATAGTTATCATAATTCTTCAATGACATTTTCCGATAAGTTTCATATTCCGTATTTACAAATAGCTCATGGGCTTCGATATTGTTTTTCATCAACACAGTATTCACCATCTGAATCAGATTCACCTGCATAGCTTTTAATTCATACGCTGTTAACCCATGATGTCTCTTTTTCTCTGAGAAATAGTGATCGATTTCATCTAAAATCTTATTCACCGCACCTGTGTTCAGATAAATCTCCCATTCTCCAATAGCACCGAATGAATATGTATTTTCTTCCCTTTGGTATGTCCGCGCCCAGAATATCTGTACATCGTTGCTGATATTTTCATTCCAAATATGAATCAACCTTTCAAAACATTCCTTTACGGCGGGCAGAGGACATTCAAGATCATAAAATACACGCATTCGACAATTAAGATGGATATCACACTGCATAATCAATTTCTTCAGTACCATCTCCGCATTTTCTTTTAGATTACGGGTTACAATCACATAGGTATCCTCTCCATACTTCACTATGGTCTCCATATTGCACATATCGCTAAAAATTTCTGTAACGACATTTTTAATAATAAATTCGCTCATTGTTGAAGTCAGATTCTGAAAACGTTCCTCTTCTTCATATGTATGTAGCAAAAAAACATCAAACAACTGCTCAGTGTCATATTCCAAACGCTTGTCTTCAATCAATGCATTTAAAAGTTCTTCATCCGGAATTGCCAGCGGAAACATGATATGCTCCCAAAAATGTGCTTTTCTGTTTTTTACATCATCCAACCAATACACGCCATACTGATAATATGTTTTCTTCCTGCTCTCTTGTCTGACTTTTTCTACAGCCCTAGATATTATTTTTTCAAAATCGTCAAAAGAAATCGGTTTCAGATAATAGTCAAAACATTGAAGTTCCACAGCCTTTTTGGCATAATTAAAATCTGCATAACACGTGCAGAATATAGTAACCACGTCTAAATTCTGTGTTTTTGTCCATTTTAACAATTCAATTCCCGATTCGTTTGGCATTTCTATATCTGTTACCATAATATGGATCGGTACATTCTTAAGTATCTTTTTGGCATCCGCAGCATTTTCAGCAACGTAAATCTTTTCTATTCCCAGTGACGAATATGCAACCCCAAACTGCAGACTTTCCAGCACATTCACATCATCATCTACTAATAGAATATTCACTCTTTTCATCTCCGTTTTGATACGGAATTATTATTATAACTTCCGTTCCCAGGTTTTCACCGTTACCTATCATGAGACTTGCTTCCGTCCCATAGAGCAGTTGAAGCCGATCTTTTGTATTGCGTATTCCAATTTGGAATCTGTCATCATTTGCTCCAAATTCATTCTTCCGAAATTTTTCTAACACATTCTCAGGAAAACCCGGACCATTATCCGCTATCCGAATTTGTATTTTTTTCTGTTCCTCATCCAGAAAGCTTCCTTCAATGCTAATTTCTATCTTTCTTTTGCTTCCTACCGTGTACTTCACGCAGTTTTCCACAAAGACTATCATTATCAACGGTGGAATCATTGCCTGTTTCACACGCTCATCTACGCAGATATGACACTTGCAATCATAGCGGTATAAAATATTATGGATTTTTACATAATTTACAATCTGCTGTAATTCTTCATCCATTAAGATAGGCTTCGTTCCTTTGCGGAAAATAGATCTCATATATCCGGATACATACAATGCCAGTTGCTGGATTTCTTCTGTATGTTTCAACTGCGCCATACTGTATATGCTATTAAGACAGTTAATATAAAAATGGGGCCTGATCTGTAATTGTAAATAATCTATTTTAGTTTTCTGCTTTTCCAGCTGTTCTTCATATACCTGAACTTTTAATTCCTGAATTTCTTTTTCCAGATTTCTCCAGATTTCACCTACATTTTCGAATTCTTCATAATAATTATTTTGCTCTAATTCTCCAGTTTCCTGAAATTTTCGTAGATTCTCTTCAAAAATGTATAACGGTTTTTGTACATAGTGCCTGAAATAATAAAAAGCTCCAATACACATAAAGCAAATCAATACTGTGGTAATTCCCATCAGTATTTCATAGGTTCCAGCACTTTTCTTTATTTTATCGCTGACATCTATTCCTATAGATACATTTGCATTTTCAAATTCGTATTCCCAATAATGCGAGCTACTGTTTTCCTGAATATTTTCATTTTTCTGAAACATACTTCCGGATGCACTGCTATTCTCCAAATAATGTACTCCGGTGCTCAAATCTCGAATAAAAAAGGAAAGTGTGTCTTCCTCTGTTTCTCGAAAAGAAGCGCATATTTTCTCAGGCCGTATCCAACAACCCACATAATTATTTTTCAAGCAAAAGGTAGTTGTAAGAAACAACGTTCCTTGAACATCCTGCACAAACCATTTTCTCTTTTCTGTTATAGGAATCTGTTCTTCGGAAGCCACTGTCCTAATATGTCCTTTAAAAAGTTCCTTTTGAAGGTATTCATCGTCTCCCGTAATCAGAAAAATATCTTTGTCTTTGTTATAAAACCAAAAATGGTATTCGTCCCCATAATTAATTGCCATTGCCTGAAAATATTGTTTCAATTCATTTTGCTCCGCAATGCTGTAAACCACAGAGTTATCCTCTGTGTTTAAATCCATCTCTTCTATTTCTCTGATAGATTTATTATTCAACAACGTGTTTACAAGCTGCGTATTAATGCCATTCATTTTTTGATCCAATTCATTCCCGTAGAAATCAAATGTACGGCTGGCTATATTTGCTATCTCTTTGACATATCCACGGAATAATATCATACCAACACCGTATACAACAACAATTGTCCCGATTAATGCGCACATGATCAGAGTAATATTTTTTCTCAAGACCTTCTTATGTTTTCTCGACATTAATCGGGACCTCCTATATTTATTTATTCCTGTTATTCACAGCCACATTATAACACATTACTTTTGATTTTCCAGCCACTCGTTCAATTGTTTCTGCTTCTCGTCCATTACAGTCTGAAGACCGGCTGCGTATAACTTCTCATTAAACTCCGGAATGGCCGTGGCAGGATCAGCTGCGCCACAATCGATAGAAGACGAATACTCACTAACCACATTGTTTAGTGCTGCAATCTCATTGCTGACAGATGTACTATCAAACATGAAACCTAATGCTTTTGACTTATTTGCAGTGGCATTCATCTCTTTCTGCGCATCCATAATCTTTCTGGAGCTTCCCTCCCATACATGGATCTTGTACTGGTTCGGAAGTTCCCATCCCATATTCAGATTGTATTTTGCATTAGAAGCATCTACCCCATCCGGGAATCCAATCACATCATTTTCAGCATCTTTTACGACATAATGAACACCTTCAATACCCCAGTTAAACAGATTCATTAATTCCGGATCACCGTACATGTAGTCCAGCACTTTCATTGTCATCTCCGGATTTTCACAATTCTGACCAATTCCCCATGTAATTGCGGCAACAGCATTGGTATAGCAAAACGCAGGAGTAGGGTTGATTCTTACAGCCACCAGTTCATAACCGGTATTCAGACTTTCCTGTTCCGCAACGCCCGGTTTATAAGGAGTGGCAAAGCAGAATGCATTTCCGGCCTTCAGGATTGTGGTTCCGGCATCTGTAGATGTTGCCATATCCTTGTCGATATAACCTTTTTCATAATAATCATGAACCGTAGCAGCCAGATTCTTGTAGTTATCCGTCTCATAGTAATTCACAATCGTAGTATCAGCACCGCCATTATCCAATACTCCAAAACGATCGGAAAGTACATCGGCAAAATATATGTTACCGATCAAACCATCTTTAGCGCCTACAATAATTTTCATATCAGGTTCATTTTCATGAATCGTTTCGAAAATAGGCGCACAATCAGCCAAAGATTTCACATTAGACACATCCAAATTATATTTGTCCAAAATGTCTTTTCTCATTACCAGACAGCTGTCTGCATACCATTCTTTTTCCACCGGCACACCATACACATAGCCATTCATATTAGCAATTTTGAGAATATCTTCACCCAAAGCTGCTTTCATATTAACGCCATACTGGTCAATCAAATCAGACATATCCAATACCTGACCGCTGTTTACATAGGTACTCACGTTATTATACATTATGGGGACCAAATCCAGTTTTTCCGCACCGGATAACATAAGTTGTAACTGCTGCTGATATACTCCCCATCCCAATGTGATTACATCAATTTGTGCACCAACCTTTTCCGCCAGGATTTTATTCATTTCTGCTTCTACAAGATCCATGTCCTCCTGATCATTTCCAATCACAGCCATTGTGACCGTATACATATCTTCCGGATTTTTAGGTATTTCTGTAGAAGCTGTTCCACCGGTTTCTCCACCACTACTTGGGTTACTCCCGCATCCCGTAAAGCAAGCTACCGTCAACACCATACTGAGTAACATTGATAAAATTTTTTTCTTCATTTGTTATCCTCCCATATATTTATTTTATCTTGTAAGGGCAATGTATTAACCCTTTACTGCTCCTAATGCAATTCCTTTTTGGAAATATTTCTGTAAAAACGGAAATACTACAAATATCGGCAGCATTGCTACAACCGCAATCGCCATACGTACACCTACTGTAGGTAATTTTGCCATTTCCGAAGAGGCTTGTGAAGCCATGGACGAATTAGAAGACAATACCTGTATATCTGTAATCATTTTATTCAACAGATTCTGGATACTATAATATTTAGTATCCGTAAGGTAATATAAACCATTTGTCCAGTCATTCCAGTAACCCAGGCCGGCAAAAGTTCCCATCGTTACAATAATAGGTTTAGACAAAGGAATCACCAGTTTAAAAAATACTGTAAATTCTCCTGCCCCATCTACCTTTGCAGCCTCAAACAATGCTGATGGTATACTTGTTGATATATATGTACGTATCAATAGCACATTCATTGCCGACAGCAACAGGTTAGGAACAATTAAAGCCCAAATTGTATTTTTTATATGAAAATAATTACTGTACAACAAATAGGATGGTACCAATCCACCGCTAAAAAGCATCGTAAAGAAAAGGTAAAAAGTTATTGCTCTTCTTCCAGGCAATTGTTCAAGAGATAACGGATAGGCAATCATAGTTGACAGTATAACATTGACAGCTGTTCCAACTACTGTGACCAAAATTGTAATTCCATAGGCCCTCATTATCTTAGACGCATTTTTCCATATGTAAGCATAGGCTTCCAAGCTGAATTTTTCCGGGAAAAATGAATATCCGTTTCTTATCAGTGTACTTTCCTCCGTAAAGGAAGACATAATTAAAAGAATAAAAGGGGTAATTACAAATATGGTAAACAGAATCAGTATAAAATTCGCTAAAACCTGAAACCGCATATTCGATTTTGAACGGATCATTTTTCTCCTCCTAAAACAGTGCGTTTTCCTTACTTACTTTCCTAACGATCAAATTAGCGGTGAGAACTAAAACAAATCCTACAACCGACTGATATAGGCAAGCAGCAGAAGACATTCCAACATTTCCCAGTTTAATCAGTGCTCTATATACATAAGTATCAATTACATTTGTCGTAGAATACAATGTTCCGGAGTCCAACGGTACCTGATAAAACAATCCGAAATCAGAATAGAAAATTCTTCCAATCGATAACAAAGTAAGCGTAATCACCGAAGGGACTAAGGATGGAAGCGTAATACATTGAATCTGTTTCCACTTACCTGCTCCATCTAAATTTGCAGCTTCATAGTAATCTTTGGGAATACCATTGATCGCCGAGATATAAATCAAGCAACCATATCCGACTCCCTTCCATACATTCACAAGTGTCAAAATAAACGGCCAGTATTTTGGTTCCGCATACCACGAAATCGGATTTTTCCCGAATGGAATCAGCAGTGAATTATTCACCATTCCGTTTTCTGTTGAAAGAAATGCGAAAACAATATAGCTAATAATTACAATTGACATCAGATAGGGGAGCAATACCGCACTTTGATAAAGCTTTTTTAATTTTTTGCTCACAACGTCGCATATAAAAATTGCAAGAATAATTCCAACCACTGTATTAATCACTATAAAAGCAAGATTATACAATAACGTATTCCTTGTAATTACCCAGGCATCGTTTGTGGCAAACAAAAATTTGAAATTTTTCAGTCCTACCCAATCACTCCCCAAAATGCCTTTCTGGTAATTGATATGTTTAAAGGCAATAATTGTACCAAACATAGGAATATAATTATTGATAAAAATATAGATTAATCCAGGTGCCATCATCAAGTAGAGCGGTAGCCATCTTTTCCAATTGTGTTTTTTTGTTTTCATCTCTCCACCACCTTTTCTATGTATTTCCATTATATCAGTTTTCAAGATTCTTTCTTGCATTCAGGCGACTTCATAATGGCACTGAATGGTATATCTTCCATCATATAATGTTATGTTTCCTCCATTCCTTAATCTGTTCCTCGGAATGTTTCAGTAACCCACAGAATATTTCCTCATTATGTTGTCCGAGTGTTGGTGCCGGTTTACTGATCTCAGGCATATTATCCATCAACTTAATAGGATTGCCATTTACTTTCATTTTCCCAATCACAGGGTGTTCTATCTCCACAAACATTTCACGTTCTATGGCGATATGTTTATCTTCTGTGATCTGCCTTACATTATAGATGGGGCCTGCCGGAATTCCTTTTGCCAATACATTTTCTACAATTTCATTCACAGTATATTGCGTTGTCCACTCTTCAATATATTTCTTTTGTATTTCGTTATTCTGTACTCTCAAAGAAACCGTAAGAAAACGTTCATCCGTTATCATCCATGGCATATGAAGAACTTCGTTGCAAAGCTTCTCATATAGCTTTTGATTTCCACATGCTATAATAACCTGACCATCCTTCGCCTGATAACTATCATAGGGTGCAATAGATGCATACGCATTTCCATTTCTTACAGGAAGTTGCCCCGACTCAAAATATCTTGTATATGCATTCTCCAGGCTGGCCACTACAGAATCTACCAGTGATACATCTACCTTTTGTCCTTTTCCGGTGAGTGTTCTTACGTTCAAAGCCATTAAAACACCAATCACAAGATTCATGCCACCCAGTATATCACCCATGGCATTTCCGGAACGCGTAGGATCTCCGTTTTTTGCACCGGTAACGCTCATAAGACCTCCCATTGCCTGTGAAATAATATCATAACCCGGTCTGTCAGAGTACGATCCATAGCAGCCAAAGCCTGACACTGCTCCGTAAATAAGGCGTGGGTTTTTTTCTCTCAAAACTTCATATCCCAATCCCAATCGTTCCATAACCCCAGGTCGATAATTTTCCAAGAGAATATCTGCCTTATTTACCAGTTCCAGGAAGATTTTTTTTCCTTCTTCCGTCTTCAAATTCAATGTAATTCCTTTTTTATTGCGATTCAGGTTCGCATAGTAAACACTTTCTCCATTTCTGTAAGGACCATAGCTTCTGGCATCATCACCTTTTCCCGGCACTTCGATTTTTATTACTTCAGCACCGAAGTCTCCCAATATAGAGCCTGCATAGGGTCCTGCTACTACCCGGGTCAAGTCAAGAACTACCAAATTCTGTAGTGCTTCCACTTTTTCTAATCCCATAAGGTCTCACCTCCGATCCCCTTATAATTCCTCATCTTTTACGTGAATCTTTAATCTCATAATGGCACTCCCCATAGATTTTCCAAGGCTGTCCAACCGCAAGCTCATGGTTGCACCACCTCCAAGTGCATGTTTGAGTACAAAATTAAATCCTCCAAGGCTGGGAACTTCATATCTTATAATTTCGCCCTTTACCATGTCGCCGAAAAAATCATGTAGTCTTTCGGGCGTTACTTCTCTTTTAATAATTTCATAATATTCAGGTTTTCTGGCAAATACACAGATATTGCTGGTATCTCCCTTGTCACCGCTTCTTCCATGAGCGATATCATTCAATAATATTTCTCTCATAATCTTGTCCTCTCTATGCAAAACTATATTGTAATAATATGGCTCTTGATCTCTACTGCCTCTCGTGGAACAGATGTCGGCCACAGTGCCATAACTTCCTGCACACGAGCCCTTCCTCCGAAGAAAGATGCTCCGGGAGGTCCGTTTAACTGCATAGGGCTGATTTCCGGGATGATCTTCGCACATTCATTCTTATCCTCTGAAAATACAGCAATGCGCATTACACACTCGTTCAGATTTTTCAATGCTTCTTCACTCATGTCAGCCACATTAAGATGAAGGCTGTTCAGACCAATAAAACTGATATGAACATCATCCGCTTTCATTCCCTTTTGCTTCATTTTCTTCATGATAATGTCTGCACAATATCGGGCTTTTTCATAAGCATCAGGCCATGCAAAGCTCAACATTGAAACCGTCTTCCACCCTTTATGATACCCAACACACAATTTCAAAGTATCCGGTTTCTCTTTACCATGAATATGATCAATTCTGACGCGATTATCACCAACCTGTGTAATAGTAGCATTACTAATATCCACATTTACATCAGGAGTCAGATAATTTGCCGGATCTAGCACTTCATATAAAAATTGTTCCTTACAACTTTGCTCGCAAATGACTCCTCCACAATCAGGGGCCTTAGTAATTTCAAATGTTTTATCTGTCAACTCTGCAATAGGAAATCCGAGATTTTCCATCTGAGGTACGCTACGCCAATCATACATATAATTGCCGCCTGCTCCCTGTCCACCACATTCCAGTAAATGTCCTGCCATAATTCCTCTTGCAAGGTTATCCCAGTCATTGTCTTTCCAACCAAATTCATAAGCCAACGGAGCCAGGAAAAGTGCGCTATCAGCTGCTCTTCCGGTGATTACAACATCTGCTCCGCCTTCAATTGCACTTTGAATGCCTTCATGACCAATGTAGGCATTGCAATTATATATTTTATCAACGATATCCGTGAAATCGCCTTCGTAGTCAAAATTCGGAAATGTCCATCCATCCTTTAACAGCTGCGGGATTTTTGATTTAATGTCGTCCCCTGTTACATAACCGATTTTATACCCTTTCATATTTTCTTCAGTTGCATACTGTCGAATAGCATTTACACATCCTGAAATATTCATGCCACCTGCATTTGTCAAAATTTTAATATTTCTTTCCCAAGCAGTTTTTCCTGCTGGTTTCAACAATCTTGTCACAAAATCAGGAGCATAACCTTTTGATGGATCTTTTAGTTGTTGCTTTGCCATAATGGACAGCGTCAGTTCTGCCAGATAGTCACATGCAAGATATTGAATATCTGCATTGTGAATCATATGGATAGCAGCATCTGGAGAATCTCCCCAAAATCCCTGTCCTCCGCCAATTGCTATTTTTTTCATCCGTTTCCTCCTTAACGTGCCTTGGTAATGCGGCTTTCTATGCCTGTTTATTTTTCATATTCTAATTATAACAATTCTCCACATTCTTTCTTGCATTCATCCGACTTAAAAATGTCACTCAGCGGTATATATAAAAATCCCTAAAAGTTAGTTTTTGCCTAACTTTTAGGGATTGCTATAAATAAACAGTTAATTATTTTTCCATGGCATTCAGGCGATCCACCAACTTCTGTACATCTGCCATGCTGACTCCGCCGCCGAAACTGACCGGTCCGCGCAGGGGCATATACTGAAGCATAGCTGCATTCATCTCATCGCTGATGGCTTCCTTCGCGGCATCGCCGCCTTCGTTGACCTCGCTGCCCTGACCGAACATTCCTTTGCTCAGAACACTCTGTACCAGTTTCCAGGCCTCCGGGCGGCTCATGATGTCGCCCATTGTCGTATCTGTGGTATAGTGGAAAGGAATCTTCACGGTGGATTCCACAGTCACGGTATCTCTGAGAGCAATGTCTCTGGAAGATGCTCCGATAAGGATCTCGAACTCTCCTGTCTCCACCTGCCAGTCATGGATCTGTACATCATAGTAAGCAAAGGCTCGCTTTCCAAGCGTAAAAGTTACTGTCTTCGTCTCTCCGGGTGCCAGTTCGATCTTGACAAAATCCCGCAGCTCCTTCACCGGCCTTATCACTGTGCTTTCTTTATCTGCCACATAGAGCTGTACAACTTCCTTACCCGTTCTGTCTCCGGTATTGGTCACATCCACAGACACCGTCAGTTCTTCTGTGTCTTTCATTGTCTTTTTGTCCAAACACAGATTGCTGTAGGCAAATGTGGTATAGGACAATCCGTAGCCGAAGGGGAACAATACATCCATTTTCTTCTTATCATAATAGCGGTATCCCACGAAAATGCCTTCCCGGTATTCCACGTGGTCGCCCTCACCGAAGCCGGCAAGATAAGAAGGATTGTCTTCCAACTGCTTCGGGAATGTCTCCGGAAGCTTCGCACTGGGATTCACCTTGCCGAAGAGAATGTCATACTCGGCACCTCCCACAGCCTGTCCTCCCAGATAGGCTTCCAGAATACCTTTCACACGATCTGCCCAGGGCATCTCTACCGGTGCACCGTTGTGCAATACGACTATGGTGTTCGGCTGTACCGCTGCCACTCTTTCGATCAATTCGTTCTGGCAATCCGGCATCCGCATATGTTTACGATCAAAGCCTTCGGATTCAAATGCATCCGGCAGTCCTGCGAAAATCACGGCTGCCTTTGCCTTTTTAGCTGTCTCCACGGCTTCTGCCAGTAGTACCTCATCCGTCTTATCTTCTTTGTCATCAAATCCCTGGGCATACACAATCTGTGTATTGCCTGCTGCCTCTGCCGCATCCAGGGCTCCTGTGATCTTATGACTGTTGATATGGGAACTGCCGCCGCCCTGATATCTGGGCTTTTTCGCATATTTTCCGATAAAGGCGATCTCTTCGCCCTCTGTCAGCGGCAGCACATTCTCATTCTTCAACAATACAATGGTCTCTTCCGCCACTTTCTTCGCAACCTCATGGTCGTGATCCAGATCAAACACCGCTTCGGTATCTCGGTTCTCGGCATAGCGATATACGATGTTCAGAATACGTTCCACTGCGGTATCCAGTACCTTTTCCTCCAATGTTCCGTTCTGTACCGCTTCTACGATCAGCTTATCATTGACTCCCATAGAGGAAGGCATCTCCAGATCGAGACCTGCTTTTAAGTCTTCCACGCGGTCATTGACTGCTCCCCAGTCACTCATGACATAACCGTCAAATCCCCACTTATCTCTCAGGGTCTCTGTGAGATATTTGTGATGAGCCGCGGCATAAGTACCGTTGATCCTGTTATAAGAGCACATAACTGTCCAGGGTTTTGCCTTCTTCACCGCTCCCTCAAATGCCGCCAGATAGATCTCGTTCAGTGTTCTCTCGTCAATGATCTCATTCACGGACATTCTGCGGGTCTCCTGATTATTCGCCAGAAAATGCTTTAAACTGGTTCCCACATGCTTGCTCTGCACACCGCGGATCAGAGAGCCTGCAATCTCACTCGCCACCAGGGGATCCTCTGAATAGTATTCAAAATTACGACCGCACAGGGGAGATCGTTTGATGTTCACAGCCGGCCCCAGAATGACACTGACGCCTTCTGCCTGACACTCATTGCCCAGTGTCTCGCCCATATGATACAACAGATCTCTGTTAAAGGATGCCGCGGTTCCGCAGCCTGCCGGGAAACATACTGCTTTAATACTCTCATTTACACCTAGATGATCGGCCTTGTCATCCTGCTTGCGCAGACCGTGAGGGCCGTCGGATACCATACTTGCGGGAATCTCCAGGCGCTCGCAGCTTTCAGTATGCCAGAAATCTGCTCCGGAACACATTGCCGCCTTTTCCTCCAATGTCATTTTTGCTATCAGATCTTTGATTTTTTCCTTTGTCATGTTGCTATAACCTCCTGTCATTCAAGCTTGTCCGCTTGCTCTTTCTGTTTACCAGTTTAGCAATTTTCCACATTGATTCCTATATCTGATTATGACTTCTTTTTAGGTCAATATTGACTTTTTCCTTCTTTTTATTCTATGATATAAATATATCGCGGGAAATAATATAATTTCAGAAGGAGGCTTTGCGATGCCGCAATTTCCACACGAAGAGGTTGCTTTTGAAAGCGGAATCAACGTCCGTTTTACAATCTATAACAGCAATAACGATTACATACCGGAACACTGGCATCGAAGCATGGAAGTTATCTATATCTATGAGGGTTCCATGGAACTCATTGAGGGGCAGCGGGTTCTGTTGCTGCATGCCGGAGATTATCATGTGGTAAATTCCGCCGCCGTCCATGCTACCCGGACCACGACACCGTCCCGGGTTCTGTTATTACAGATTCCTTATGCGTTTCTCATAGGTGCCATCCCAGAATATGAAAGCATCCGTTTTCTGTTCTCCCACAGGGATTCTTCTGCCGATGCGCAGATTCAGGAGATTCTGACTTCCATGGGCGATCTCTATACAAAAAAACCGCAAAGCTATACTCTGCGGTTTTCCGGTCTGCTTTATGATTTTTTATACATCCTTATGACCCACTATAAGGTCACCGTCGACAATACCTCCCGGATTCAGAGTCAGAAAAATCTGCATCGCCTCGAACCGGTGATTCAGTACATCCAATCCCATTACACCGAAGCCATTTCTCTGGAAAATGCAGCCTCCCTGGCTCATCTGAACCCAGAATATTTCTGCCGTTTTTTTCGGCGGAACATGGGAACCACCTTCACTTCCTATATCAACAGCGTGCGTCTGACGCATGTCTGCAAGGATTTAAAAGACACCGATCTGAACATCAGCGAAATACTGGATCGACACGGAGTCTCAAACTATAAATTATTCCTGCGCACCTTTAAGCAGGTATACGGCTGTGCTCCGAGGGATTTCCGGAAGCAGTGAGGAATGCTATGATAACTGCTCAGCGCCACGCTCGATGACCTCGCTGGAGCAGCCTGCAGCAAAGCCTTTGCTCCGATTCCACTCTGCATTATTACTTTCCAGTTCTTTCTTCTGCATAATACGATTGCGGTCACTTAAGATCGCCAGCATTTCGTCCGCGATCTCCTCCGGCGGCAGATCAGAATAATGACACAGATAACCGATCATACGGCTCGCCGTAAAATCCGTATTCAGATTCTTCGTCACCAGATCACAGAACGATTCCGGATAACCGCGGGATATGAGCATTTTATATAATTGCATACTTTGGGGAGATCTTGGTTTCATTCTGCCTTTACCCTTTCCATCCTATACTTAATATCAATTTCATAACAATTCATTAATCATTTTTTCAACTGCTTCGATATAATCGTCCATTTGTTTTCTCTTATAGACACATATATATGATGGATGATGAATTGGAACATAATAGGTTCCATTACATTCTGTATAATGATATTCGAAATCATTCCACTTTTCAAAATCTAAATGTAAATGCCTTGCGACAGAAGAATAAACTTTTTCTCCCAACAAAAATACAATTTTAGGTGACATCGCATTAATTTCACTTACTAAATTGTCAAAACATTTATCCATTTCTTTTTTGCTGGGATAACGCAATTTCTGTTGTTCCGTAAGCGGAAGACACTTTACCAGATTGGTTTTATAAGTACTCACTTCATTACACATCTCTTCTATCTTTTGTATCAGTTTTCCAGTATTTGTCTGCTCTGATAAAGGTGTTTCCTCTTCAGATGTAATTTTTTTAGCAGACAGTCCAACCCAAAAAACCTGACACGGTCTTTCCGAATCCAACAATGGTCTTTGATTATTGCATAATCCGCATTTACTACACATCCGTATATCTTCAAGCATTTCCTTCCCCTATCTCTTGTGTTTTGATAATATATTGGTTCAAAATTTCATCTGAAACTTCGCTATAGTTACCAAAATCAAAGTTAAATTGGTTTCTTCCCTTGAATTTACTTATTATGTCATTAAATTCACATTCATGGACAATTCCCTTCTCAGACACAATGTCATTATACAACTTTGTTCCATGATATGGTCTGAATTGAAAAACACTCGTCCTAAAATTGCCCTCTGTTGTCTGTGAAATATTGCTAATTTTTCTTGCCAGTTCGTATGTTTGTTGGAAATCATATTCTGTCTCTTGTGGAAAACCATAAATGAAATATCCTTTTAAGTCAATACCCTCCTGCAAAATTTTTTGAGCCACTTCTATAACATCTCCTGTACTTCCTACTTTATTGATCTTTTTTCTCATAGATTCTGATCCGGATTCTATGCCCATAAATAGTTCTCTGCAATTAGCCCCTTTCAGTTTTTCTATATCATCTAAATTTGGCTTTAAAGAAAGCACATGCGCCATTCCTCTCCAACTCAATTGCAGATATTCTGAAAATACATGTATTGCCTGTTTTATACGCTGTTTATTACTCAGAAATAAATCATCCAAAACCCTGATACTTTTCACCTCCGGATACATCTTTAATATATCGTTGATTTCATTCACAATGCTTTGTTCTGATCTAATTCTGACAGGAATCCCTCCGTTCACACTTCTTGCCCCTCCGCAAAAAGCACAGTTGTAAATGCATCCTCTCGATGTTACCATTGCTATTTCTCTTTCGCCATAATGATTTTTTATTATTTCATCGTGGAAAAATTTTCTATTCAATACAATATCTGAAATATCTCTTGGAAAAAATTCTGATTCTGCATTTACTCTAAAAACTTTTATATTTTCAATTTTTTTAATTGGTTCTACCTTTTTGTTATCTAAAATAATTGTTGGAATAATATATTCGCCATCACCTATAATAATATTCATTCTGTTCTTAAGATTCCATTTTACAATTTCCTCATAAATGCTGCCCACTACCGGTCCACCAATAAACCACTCACATTTCACCTTGGTCTGCTCGCAAATAGCCTTTACCAATTTATAGTTTTGGGTAAAAATATTTATTCCGACATAATCCGGCTGTTTCTCCTCTATATATTTAACAATATCTTCTACCGACTTTCTTTGTTTCACAGCATCCAGTATTTCAACCTGAATCCCGGCCTTCTCTACATATGTAGCTATATATCCAAGTCCAAGCGGTGAAAGATAGTTTTCTCCTTCTGCGGCAGCATCCCAAAATATAGGAGAATTAATAAGAATACATTTTTTCATTTCCTTTTCACCTCTTTTACAATATATTCAACGATAGTATCTACATTTTTATCCAATTCGGTACAGTTATTTATTTCTAAAACCGATATTCCATTTTTCTTCAATATTTCTATTCCTTTTTCCATATAATACAGTTCTTCATCCGATCGATTATTCTTTTCAAACCTTGTTAGTTCAGCACGATCAGATAATCTTTTCTGAAGAGTCCCCACATCAGCCATAATCGTAACTTGAAGATCCGGACGTATTATCAGTGCGTTTAAATCCATTATATAATCAGCATTCACTCCATCCATTCTTTGCAATATCAATGATGATAAAATATAACGGTCTGTAATGACAATGTTGCCATCATAAAGCATAGGTTCAATTTCATTTTTAATATGTTCGTATCGATCTGCCGTTACCATACATGCAATGCTTAGTCCCTTGTGTCCTTCTGCATATTTTCGCACAAATTCTCCCAATATAGAATTTGTCGGCTCCCTGGTCACTTTTACTTTATAGCCCATCAAACCCAGTTTTTCTGCTATTGCATTAATGACTGTAGTCTTTCCACTGCCATTAGGTCCATCTACCGCCACAAAATAACCAGTATTGTTCGTTCTGCTTTGCATTCAATTTTCCTCCTTCGTTAATGTACTTATATAATATTTATGGCTGAATATCTGTAATTCTTACAAATATTGCTTCCGGTCAAATAAGGTCATTTTTCAATAAAAGTTGGGATTAAAAACTCGAATCATACATATATAAGAATTAATTAGATGCATAAAAAAACTTCTATGCTTTATATCCACAATAGCATAGAAGTTCTTTGATTGCAATTACATTTATTGGCAAATTATGCCTTTTTAATATGGAAGATCACGCCGCTCTTGGGGTAGATCCACTCGTCCTTGATCGCAATGTCATAGAGTCCGGCTCTCTGGATGCAGGCTCCGACATTGGCAGTGCTTTCCTTATTGAGATAGGAATACATAGTGACATCCATTCCGTTCTTGTATTTCAGCTTGATATGGGGTTCCTTGGTCGGATCCACCAGAGTCACCTCGAAAATAGAGTTCCATACCCGGGGCATCTTGAAATAGATGCTGACGAGATGCTCCCCGCTTGCCTCGTTGCGGTCAAAATCCAACTTGAATTTCAGGATAAATCCGTTGCTCTTTCGCTCTACTTCGAACTGCGCTTCGTCGTCATTATCTCCGCTGTTGTCAATTCGCAAGATCGGCATGAACAGGTCATTGATCACATCCCGGACCTTGTCCGCGGGAATACTGTTGATGAAGTCCACGGCTTCCGGTTCCACCACCAGATCCTCATTGAAAATGCTCTTGGTGAAATCCGCATCCTGTCCGGTCTCCAACAAACCACCGTCCAGGCTCTTTTTATCATAGGCGAAACCAAGTCTGATCACATCACTTGTGTAGTTCTCGTCTGTTCCTCCCAGACATTTCACGCTGAATTTCAATTCCTCATCGATCAGGTAATACTTTCCGTCTGCGGCTCCGGGGAATCCGGCTTTCACATATTCCTCCGTCAGATTCGGCTCCAGATTGATCGTGTAATCGAACATTTTCCGGATCCTGGCGCCTCTTGCCCTGTCGAAATATTTCTCCATATTGGTAGAAAGCATATCCACCGCATCTTCATCCTTTATCATAGAGGTAATGGTGGATTTCAGGAAAGTCTTTTTATCTTCATCGCTGAATGAATCCAGGATCTCCGGCTCTCCCATCAGTGTCTTGGTGATCTGCTGAGAGGTTTCTCTGGCGTAGGCATCCTGGGTCAGCTTATTGTTCAATATATCAAATAACAGAAATGCCGCCAACACACCAATAAGATTTCCCACAATATTATCAATGAGATCATCCAGTGTGTAACCGTTCTTCAGTGCCAGATATGTATATCCTACAAATACCAGCAACAGTGCGATCAGCACCAGTACCATCGTGGCGGACAAGGTGTCCATCACACTTTTTTTCTTCTTTTGTCTCTGATTATCCATGAATTTCCTCCCTCGTAAATACACCCTCATAGATTGCGGGCTTCCGCATGTAATATGCCCAGAACCGGTCACCGTAGTCATAATGCCACCACTCGGACGGCAGATTGGTAAATCCCGCATCTATCATAGCATAATAAAGCAGACGGCGGTTTTCACGGACCTGTTCGTCCTCTGCCCCCTGTACATGCTCCGCGGTCTCATAATACGCTGCGTAGGTCTTATCCGTAAAAGCATCGAATCCACAACCCATGGGAAGCTCTCTGCCCTCCGGATCCAGGATCGTTAAGTCAATGGCTCCTCCGGTGGTATGGGCGGGAGGCACTTTTATATCCGGTACCGGGTCCGAGACAAATTTGCAGATCGCAGCTCTCCTTTTTGCCTCCGGCAGCTCTTCTAAATGAAAATCCCGGATGATGTCCACAGAATATTTTTCAAACAATTCATGCTGCAGCGCAAAGGGGCGCCAGGCATCCCAGATACGGAACCGGTAACCGTCCGGCAGATTCCCCGCCGCTTTCACCAGCCTCTCATACATCTCCTTACGGACGAAGCAGTTCTCTTCCGCATGGTCCATATGTAGGATCGGATACAGCATTTTCACATCCCACAGATCACAACTTTTCAATTCTATAAACGCGGAATCCACAAACGCACTGTCTATATAGCGCTCCGGATCTTCAATCGTTGGTATCGGCCTCATGGGATCAGCCTCCTTATTATTTATATTTATCATGCATTATTTTTAATTCAATTCTAACTCGTATTTAACTCATTTCCTTTTGAGTTAAAATGAATTAAGAATTAACAACTTTATACTTAGAGTATTTTCCCCCACATAGCAATTCCAACCGACCCTCTGCTTGAAGTTTTTTTATAACTGTATATGCCTGTGAAGGAGTTACTTTCAACAATTCAATCACATCATGCTTTGTGATAATTCCATTCTGAGTATTTGCCAGCTTCATTACTAATTCAGGATACCTAATACTGTCTATGTCTGTCTGTCGAACATACTGTATTGCTTTTTTATTCTCACGATAAATCCTTTTTCCAAGCATGCAAGTGCGATTTTTTCCTTTTCCGGATGCTTCAACCAGTCCTGACTCAATCATAAACTCAATTGCCGATCTGATCTTATTTTCTCCAAGATTTGTCAACTCAACAATCCGTTCAACAGTACATCTTCTTTCATTATTAAGAACCGACAAAATCATTAACACATATATTGATAACGGTTTTCCCTGTCGATTTTGTTCATCTGCAACAAATTTTGCAAATGGTAAATCTGCTTTTGCTCTTTGAATAAATAATTTAACAGATCTGCTTGTAGATTCTGAATAGTCTGGCCAAGGTCTTCCAAAGAGGATAGATCCTTCATAAATTCTATCAATTCCTCTTCCCGTTTTCTCAGCTAAACCAATTCGCTTCATTACATCTGCAAGTGCTGGATTACGTCCATGTGGTTCTACTGTAAGAAGATTTTTTAAATTAACTCCATCTATAAATCCACCAGGATTACTAATAGTCATTCCTTCATCATCTATCAAAACCCTTACCGCACCAAGCATAGTATAATCCCTATGACAAAATGCATTTACCAAACCTTCTCGAAAAGCAGACCAATCAAACTCTGGAATTGGAATTCTGAACAAACCATACTCTGTCTCTCTTTCCGGGTTCCATGCTTTGACATATGTCTCATAGCTTTCGAACAATTCCAGAAGTGGTTTATTACTATCCTCATTTACGCGGACAGCTGTCCCCTCTAAAACCTGAAATGCAGCTTTCGCTGTTGGTATCAACTCTGCAATGCGTTCTTCTTTACCAATTAACAGCATACCTGTAACTGTTGGAACATATTTACCAGCAACATTTGTGATAAGACGCAATGCAATATCCAATTCTTCATCCGGTAAAGAAAGTAAAGATTTTTCTCCTCCAGATCTATTCTGGATTATTCGCCGAAGTCTTACCCTCTGATTGGGATCCAGATCATCTAAAGTAGATCCTGCCAAAGGCTGAGCTGAATAATCAAGCATTCCAAGTTCTGCAAGTCGAGATGGTATCTCATATGAATACATCGGTATTACTTCCGGACTTCCATCCAGCTTATTACGCCTTCTTAATATTTTCCCCGATGCAGTAGATACAACCCCTCGACTTCTAGGTACTTCAATTTTCAAAACATCCTTATCCTCTTCCGTAATTATCTCTGCCCTGACAGCTATAGGCGGAACAGTACTATTAGCGATCAGAGCGGTTACCCCTATAGGATCATTATGCTTTTTATGAACACCAGTAATTGTTCCATCATCTTCAACGCCAAGGAATAGACATCCACCAGACGTATTTGTCATTCCAACAATTTCTTCAATAAGATCATGATCCGGGTAACACTTTAAGTCACTCTTGAACTCGACATCTAAACTTTCCTCTTTAGGGATTGTGCGCATTGCAATCACTCCTATCATTTAATTCAACTATAGTCTAACTCGTTTTAACTCGTTTGTCGAGTTAATTTTTCTATTTAACTCATTTTTACGAATTAATATACTATGTGCAATCCTGATATTTATATGTTTACTGTCTTCTCATGAAAATAGCGAAGCCCCCGCAGGTTCTCCTCCCGATCGTAGGTCTCACAGATTGCTGCAAATTCCTGTTTGCCATTTCCCGTAAGTCTTGTTAAAATGAGGATATGAAAAAGAAAAATTTATGTAAAACGTTATTAAAAACCATGTGTATTGTGCTGGGGATCCTCATCCTCGCACTGTTGGCTTACATCGTCTACCTCTATGCCAGTTATTACAGGATCGAGGACAATCAGGAACTGGTGGTGGAGGCACCGGTTGACGATACTACCACAGGTGCGGCTGCAGTGCTGGCTACGGATACAGAATATTCCGCAGTGACCTACAACATCGGCTTTGGTGCGTATCTGCCGGATTACAGCTTCTTCATGGACGGCGGTACCTCCTCCTGGGCGGAAAGCCCGGAGACCGTACAATATGCCATAAACGGTGCGGGAGAACTGGTGAAGTCATTAGACCCGGATTTTGCGCTGATCCAGGAGATCGATCTGGATGCCACCAGAAGCTATCATACGGATGAGTACGAGATGCTACGCAACCTTCTGCCGGAATATACTACCGTATTTGCGCAGAATTATGACTCTGCCTTCCTGTTCTATCCGTTTACCCAGCCCCACGGCAGCAGCCGGGCAGGACTCGGACTGTTCTCGAAATATCCGGTGTCTTCCGCCCTGCGCAGAAGCTTCCCCATCTCCACTTCCTTCAGCAAGTTCTTCGATCTGGACCGTTGCTACAGTGTCTCCCGGATCCCGGTGGACAACGGCAAGGAGCTGGTGATCTTCAATCTGCATATGTCCGCTTACGGCAACAGCGATGAGATCCGCAAGGGACAGATTGAGATGCTGTGCAATGATATGGCAAAAGAATACGAAGCCGGCAATTACGTGCTCTGCGGCGGCGACTTTAACCACGACCTGAAGGCTTCCGAAGAGGATGCGGAGAGCTGTGAGTCCTGGGCATTTCCTTTTCCGAGAACGGAGCTGCCGGAGCATTTTGCCTTCTGTCTGGATCTATTGAGTTCTGAGGAACAGGCGGCACTTTGGAACAGTGCCAGAAACGCAGATATGGAATATGTCCCCGGTGTAACTTATACCGTAACCTTGGACGGATTCATTATCTCCGATAATATCGAGTGCCTGTCCTATGAGAATATCAATACCGGCTATTCCTACTCCGACCATGATCCCGTGAAGATGGAGTTCGTGTTAAAATAGTGTCAAGATTTACAAAGTCTGTTGACAGTGTTTGTCCTTTTTCGTAGAATGAGGGCACAGTTAAGAGGGAGTAGTTCCCGGATGGTTTCTGAGAGAATGGTAACCCGGAATGGTAACCGAAGGATACACGAAGCTGTCCGGAATGATAATCGTCATCACGTCCGTCGGACCGGTTATTATTGTAAGCAACGAGACTTTTATCGATCATTTTTGATGCGGTAAGAGTCTCTATTTTTATACTTTTTTATAAGGATATGTGAGTCACCGCAGGAAAGGACAGCTTATGGAATACATATTGTTACTCGTAGGATTTATACTTCTGATCAAAGGTGCAGACTTTTTCGTGGAGGGAAGCTCCTCCCTGGCGGGGATTCTGAAGGTCCCCAGCGTCATCATCGGTCTGACCATCGTCGCCATGGGCACCAGTGCTCCGGAGGCCTCCGTCAGCATCAATGCTGCCCTGGCCGGCAGTAATGATATCGCCATCAGTAACGTCGTCGGCTCGAATATCTTCAACGGGCTGGTGGTCGTTGGTATCTGTGCATTCCTGCACAGCTTTATGCCCCACGGAGAGATCCTGAAGCGGGATATGCCGTTAAATATCCTGGTAACTGTCGTATTATGTCTGATGTTTTTAGATGGCAGCTTAAGCCACATGGAAGGTGCTGTCCTGTTGCTGGGCATGATCGTATATCTGGGATTTATGATCTATTCTGCCCGGAAAAACAGAGAAGAGGGCGAACCCGGCAAGATCCTCTCTCTTCCCCGCAGCCTTTTGTATATTGCCGGAGGTCTGACTGCCGTTATCTTCGGTGGTGATCTTGTCGTGGATAAAGCGTGCATCATCGCTACGAATTTCGGTGTCAGTCAGAACTTCATCGGACTGACTATTATCGCCATCGGCACCTCCCTGCCGGAGCTGGTGACCTCCATCGTTGCCACGAAAAAGGGAGACAGCGGACTGGCGCTGGGCAATGCCATCGGCTCCAACCTGTTCAACATCCTGTTTATCCTCGGAATGTCCGCGGTGATCAGCCCTCTGCATGTCCTCGGAGAGTCTGTCATCGACACCGTACTGCTCCTTGGCAGTGCCATTCTGCTCTTCGTATTCGCCCGTACCGGCAGACGCATGACCCGCAGTGAGGGGGCTGCGTGCGTGCTTCTGTATGTTGCATATACGGCTTACCTCTTCGTGAGGTAACAGTGCGTCTATAGCCGCACTAAAAAAGCGCACCTGGGGGAGGTGCGCTTTTTGCTATTTGTGGCAGATATCTCTCCACTGGCAGTCGCCGCAGATGACCCTGCCATATCCCGGCTGCAGAATCTTCTCTTCCACGATCCGCTCAAATTCCGCAAAAGTCATTTCCTGGCCTGTCTTTAATCCGGTGTATTTCAATACACCCGCATCATACCGGTCTACCTTCTCCGCAGACTCGCAGCTGCCACCCTTATTATGCGGGCAGGCGCTGCAGATCTCATCCGTCGCTCCGACCAGCTGCAGAGATGCCGGTCCGTTTTTCCCCAGAAGCCATTCCTTCACCTCCGCCATATGCTTAGTGAACCCTTCACTGTATCCCTTCCCTTCGAAAAAATACAGGCACATGCCGTGGTGCGGACGGATCCGGTAAGTTGTTGTCACTTCCATATCCGGCGTATCCTTTATTCCTGTCCGTTCAGCTTCAGAGCCTTAGACAGTCTCTTGCTCAGAGTCAGTGCCAGTGCGATCTTCACCAGATCCGGGATAATGAAAGGAATTACACACCAGCCCAGTACGGTAGCCAGACCGACAGCTCCGGAATTCTGCGCATACACAACCATGAACCATACCGTTCCGATAGCATAGCACACGATCAGGCCCAGTACCATGGAGATACCCAGCACCCATGTCTTACGTCCGAACAGCTTCTCAATCAGCCACATTACTAATGCAGAGAATAAAAATCCGATAATATAACCACCGGTATTGCCCAGCAGAACACCGATACCACCGGAGAATCCGGCGAATACAGGAATGCCTACCGCACCCAGTAAAATATAGATCAATACCGCAAGGCTTCCTCTCTTACCGCCCAGTACGCCGACTGCCAGGAATACTGCGAAGGTCTGTAACGTAAAAGGAACCGTCATCGGGATGGAGATCCAGGAGCAGATCGCGATCAGAACTGCAAATACTGCAATGTACACCATGTCATAAGTCTTGCTACGAGTTGTTGTCTGTGTTGTCATAATAAAAAACCATGCCTTTCTGTCAGATGTTTTTTTGTAAAAACCTCTGTCAGAATAGCATGGTGGCTTTCAATTGTCAACCATTTTGTAACATGGTTGACAATTGAATAGATTCTCTTGTCAGGACTGCTTCATCGTCTTCTTATTCCGGTACATATCCTTATCTGCACGCTCACGCACCTTCTCCGGATCCGTATCATCCGCCGTGAATACAGCATACCCATAGGCAATTCCCACGGGAACGGGAATGATGTTCTTATGATTCAAGATCTCTACATCCTGATCGATCTTATGCATCACACGTTCTATCTTAAAATATCTTCCCTTCGGAATGATACAACAGAATTCATCTCCGCCAATCCGATAACATTTCCCATAGCGTTCAAAATTGGCCTCTATGATATGCGCCGCGTTGATAATATACTCATCCCCTGCCCTGTGACCATATTGATCGTTGCACTGCTTAAGATTGTTCAGGTCAAAGGTCACTATGACATACCCTTCAAAATCCCCCTCGTTTTTCACAAAATAATCATAAGCATTTCGATTATATAAGCCGGTCATGGAATCATTCAGGGCAAACTGTTCCAGTTCCTCCATCCTGCGACCTTTTTTCAGCCGGGCAACCGTCTGTCTGGCGGATTCTATTCCCAGCACCACAATAAAGAGCAAGAAAGAGCTTCTGCCAAATACACCTACGGCGTTACCGGCTTTATAATAGCCGCCCACATCTATAATAGCAGCAAAAAATACAAGCAGCAGTGCCCCTACACATGCCTTCAGCCTCTGATCCAGCTGCCTTCTGACAATTTTGCTGCAGATGACCACCAGTAGGTATAGAATCGTCAGAATGATCAACACATGCGTCATCCACAGGCTTCTCCGGAACTCATATATCTCTGTTGCATTCAGTATATGCGTCAGGACGATCAATGCCAGATTAGCATTACAGATAATTCTACAAAACCAGTCATCCCTGATCTCCAGAAAGCTCTTCACAAACAGGATACAGGACATCGGCAACAGCATGAGCGTAGCAAATGCCAGATAAGAGCATCCCTGCCTGTTGGCCAGGAGCAGCGTTGCCACATCCGTCTCATTGGCCGACCATGTTCCCAGCAGGATGGAAAAAATACCCAGATACAATAAGGTTCCGTCGATCCGGCTTCCGCAGCGGATAACGATCCAATAAATACTAATATACAATCCTATCAGTATCACCATCATGCTGATGAGAAAGGCAGGCATTGCCCGGCGCATCACCCCACGATAAATATTATAGCCGCCACCGATATAAAACGTCTTCTGCTGACCTGCCGCTTCCGGATAACAGGGGGTGAACTGTACCTGCAAGCTGCTCACATTACTTGAAAACCTGACAATATTCCAGGTCCAGCCCGGGGTATTTCCCCATATGCCGGGCACAGCATCCAGCCGATAGATCAGCTTCCCGTCTGCATACACCGCAATCTCCTGGTGTGCCGAATAGAACACGATCGAGTTCGTCTCATCATCGTCCTGATCCAATATAAAATCGTACAGCTCCCTGCCGTCATCCAGGACGCTGACTGCGTCCGGCGTACATGCCTGTAATGACTTTACCTCCGGCACACTGCCTGAGGTGCAGATCATGCACAGAAGCACCATAGCAAATACGACTGATACGATTATAATAAGCTTTCCCTGTTCCTTCTCCATTACTTACCTCGATATCCAACCGTTTAGTACTATGGTACTAGCTTTCTTACCATTTGTCAACACAGGGTCGTATCAATCTCATGTTTGAAAATATTATAATTCCGCTCATCCCGGGGGGAACAATAAATGGCCAGCTCTATCGTCTTGAAACACCTTCTGTATCGAGCGATCACATGGGAAAACGCAGCTGCCACAGCCTCCGGATCATTCTCAAAAGCTCCACAGCCGAACGCTCCCAGAATAACCACTTCATTGCCGCCCGCCACAGCCACATCCAGGATCCTGGTCAGGCGTTTCTCATGCAATGCCTGCTGCTGTGCTCTCGTCATCTTAACAGCATTATTACCGTCTCCGGGATTCATCCCATTGGCCGGAAGCAGACGCAGATTCGGTGCTGCACAGGTGATCACATTCACAGAGTACCAATCTTTTTCCGGAAGCGGTGCCGGTGCCGCGGTATCGGATTTGAATACAATGACTCCCGGCGTATAGATGCAGTCATCATTGTGGATCGGATCCTGCATATATCTGTGCGGAGAATAAAATCCAGCCCACATTTCCTTCGTATTCAGGCAGAAATACAGCGTAGAACAACGGCACAGACATTCCTCCTGGGCAGAGCTTCCCTTGGTCACACCACCTCCGGGATTCGTCGCTGAGGCAAAATTGTGCACACACACCCGTTCTCCCGGATATCCCGCAGCCGCTTCATAGCTTCGCTTTTTCGACACGATAATTTCCGCATCCTGCTCATATCTGTCAAGATTCTGTACAGCCTCCGGCATCAGATCTATGACTTCCATCATCTCCGGAATCAGCACCTGTTCTGCCACAGAGCGCTCCACTGCCTCCTGCAGTCCCGGATCTTCCTTTACTCTTTTTTCTGTATCCTGAAAAATTCTGACATTCTCATCCCTTGCCATGATCCTTTTCTCCTTCCGTCTGGTCCGGTACCGACACCGCAGATGCACTTTCCTTCTGTTCCAAAATCTCCAGATAATCTGTCAGCAGATCCGGTGCGCCGGAGCGCCCCGTCCCGGCATTGATCCGGTCCTGCAGCGAGCTGCCACAACAGTGAGTGACCACATAATCTACCTCATAGTGATACCGTTCCAGATTGCGCAGCCCCTCCTGTAATTCTCCTTCTGTCGGCAGCTCCTGGGGCCACCAGCTTTCCCGCCATGCCATTCCTCCAGCGGATATTCCCCGATCATATCGTAATTCTCATGATTCCCCTGTACCCACAGAATGGTGTAAGGTTTCTCCGCAAAATTTTTACAATGATACTCAAAAGTTTTATCCTTCGCCCAGCACAGTCCAAAATCTCCGCAGATAATGATGTAATCTTCTTTTGTCAGTTCCATGCCGGTTCTCCGTAATCTTTTCGCGGAAAACCTTGCGAAATCCCCATGCGTATCTCCCGTTATGTAAATCATACTGCTCTCCCTGTGCACTTTCTCTTCCATTCCGCACTATGCGGCATTTCCCCAGATATGACTAGAAGAGGGCACCAGGTCCTCTTCTACCAAAAGCTCCATCGGGCTTACACGATACAAAATAGCTAAAGCAATCAAATTGTCGGCCTGGGGAAAGCACTTTCCGGCTTCCCATTTATACACGGCCTGCGTGGATTCAAAGCCCATGTATTCCATGACCTGCTTCACGGAGATCTTCCGCTCCTGACGGATTGCTCTCATCCGTGCGCCGCTGGCCACAATGTCAAAATGCGGTCTTTCCATCATACGCCTCCTTCCGATGCCGTACAGCATCCAGTTGCATATCAGTCTTTCCGTAGACTTTTACTATAATACAAAGAATCTCTTTTGCCTATTAACCGTTGGTTAAATTATCACAAAATTTCCTACCAGTACTGTTCTCCCCAGTATCTGGCCAGAATCCTCTCCATGTTGACTCTCCCCACCGGGTTGGCCGTATGGAATGTCTCTCCGGTCTCTACAGACCGGTATTTTTTGATCGTCGGTCCCTCTTCGACATCCATCCACATGAAACGATGGCTGCAGGAAGGACAAATCACTTCACGTACCTGCATTTTTGTTCCTCATCCTATGGGCTCTCTTGCTCTCTCCTTGCTGTAGGATAATATTAGCATACTGCATGGAAAGAAATACTGTTTCAGGTAAAGTTTACAGGAGTTATTCCAATCATTGTGTGTGATAAACTTCCATACCTGACTTGCCAATGTTATATCACCACACCACAACAATGATCTACTTCATGCTGGATGATCTGGGCTGTCCAGCCGGTGTATTTGCCATGCTGTTTCCTGAAATTGCTATCTAGGTAATCCACTTCAATCTCTTCGTATCTCGTGCAGGGTCTCACACCTTCCAGTGACAGACATCCTTCCTCTGTCTGGTACGGACGCAGCTTTTTCGTGATCACCGGATTGATCATGGCAAACTGAAACGGGCCTGCTGCCACTGCAATAATATTTTTCCCAACCCCTATCATATTTGCCGCCATTCCAACATAATGATCCAGATTCGCTCTCAGAGTATCCAGCAGATCTGTCACTACCTGTGCGTCCACCTCCGTGGCATTCTCGGATTTTTGTGCTAAAAACATCGGATCTCTCATAATTGTTTTAATCATTGTCCCATTCCTTCACGTTTCCTCAGTTCCAGCCCTTCCATACCTCCGGCTGATAACCGATGGTAGACTGTTTCCCGTTTCTGACAATCGGTGTGCGGATCACCGATGGATTCTCCAACACCTTTGCCAGCTTGTCCTCTTCCGCAATGTACTTAATAAGCGCCAAGGTGTCCTGATCCTTCCCCTCCCAGTTGACCATGTTCTCCAGGCCGCCGTTCGCCTGCGCAACGGAAGTAAACTCTCCCTTGCTCATGCCTTTTTCCTTCATGTCGATGAATTGGTATTTGATGCCGCGCTCCTTGAAAAAACGCTCGGCCTTCTTGGTGTCGTTACATTTTTTCGTGCCAAAAATCTGGATGTTCATTTGAATCTCCTGCTATCTTATTCCATACTTCTCCTGCATTGCATTCATTACTTCCGGATCATCTAATGTTGCAATCTTGTCTGCGTCCCCTCCGGCACCCATTTTTGCAATCAATGCCAGCAGTGACTTTATCTCCTCCATGCGTCCCTGCTGCAGCCCTTCCTTTAGACCTTCCTGTAACCCCTGTTGTAAACCCTCTTCCCTTCCACACTCCCGTTCAGCCTTGCGGAGCTTCTTTTCTTCTTTTTCTTTGTCATACTCAAATATACTCACTTTGTATACCTCCGCCCGATTTAGTTATTTTTCTCAAACTCTAATGTCTGTCTGATACTGTATCCGTCCTTTTTCAAATCAGAAAACAGTGCATTTATCCTGGCCGGTGTCACGCAGATCAGGTTCATGGGATGCTCTAATTTTTTCAGTGCTTCCAGTAGAATCTTCTTGTATTCCGCGTGGGCATTGTAACTGTCGGAAAACGGTTCTATGATCTCCGCACGGCCCATAATCTGTAAACTTTTCAGATTACCGAATCCATCATACTTGTCAAAAATGGCAAGGCTTACATTTGCATTCTTCTCCAGACCTATGAACTTCTCCCCGCCTTCGGAAAACATCCAGAATTTTCCATCGTGGTAACTATACTCTATCGGCGTACATCTGACATAATCACCGCTTCCCGTGGCAAGCGCACAGGTGTTGTTCTCGTGAATATATTTTTCTACCGCCTGCTTCAGTGCCTCCTCCGGCATGGTGATCTTTTCCTTTTTGTTCCAATATTGAGCTGCCTGTTCAAATTGTTCGTGGGTCATAATGCCATCTCCATACTCCTGAAATTCACACTTTTATTCCAGAAAAACTTAATAAAACCCTGTTCTGTATATCCCTTTAAACTTTTGTGTCAAATCTTCGCCTTCTGACTCGAAAGCATGCCTTACGGCCTTATTATATACCAGTTTCCCCGTTTCGACATCATATTTTCGGATTCTGCTGTTATATACGAAAATCAGCCGGTTGTCCCTCAGCAATATTTTTTGCAAGCGTTTGGTAATCACTCCCTGATGTGGAATGGGTTCCAATTCCCCTCTATATTGCCACTCTCCGTTGGCGAACCGAAACAAAAATACCCCGGCCCCCAGTCCTCTTGCCACCAAAAGTAACACCATACCGCTGCAATCAAAAACAGCCCCGCTCATGTATGCCGAAAACATTCTGGAACAGCTGCAACTATTTGCTGTTCTATCAATAATATTGACCTTCCTGCCCTCGCGGATAACCTGCCACTTTCCATCCTCAGAGGAAGCCAATACCTTCCGATGCTTAACATTTGCCTTGGACTTTTCCCTCTTATTATCCGCCAATAATGTTACAGGAATCGTATCCGTCCGAAAAATTGCGACTTGATCTTTATTTATCCCAAAGGTATTGATAAAAGTCTGTACCCGCTCCAGATCTCCATTTCCATAACAGCCAAAGAACCATTGCATCCGCTTCCTGTCTTTATTACACTTTATGATCTCTGCAAAATAATCCCAGTCCACCGGATACAGCGAATGCCCTATGGTGACTATCTGCCGGATATCCGCTAATCCATCAAAAAAAGGCTGATTGCTCTGAATGATCTCCTTACATTTTTTCGTCAATGTATCATCAGCCTCCACAACCATCTGCAAAGCCATCTGCTGCACATCGTATAATAGCTGGGCATGCTCATCCAGATTATCGATTGCAGAGTAATCATCTTCAAATTCATAGGCCGCATCATTGGCTCCCGGAATATGCCCCAGAATCAACCTTTGCCGTTCCTTGCCGGTCTTCTTCCGACAGCCATGAATATAACAAATATTCCCGGCATCCATGCCATACAAATCTTCCACAAATTCCGTGTAATTGAAATTTAGTACTTTCCCGTCCTTGATGATATCGCTTAATGGTCGGTCATCCGTATTGGTATGCAGACTGCAGATCCATTTCCGGAACCTGTCCATTAATTCCGTAGACATGGAAATGATCGGTCCCACTGCCATTTCCGCGGACATATAAATTTCAGCCGCACCTGCATCCTCATCGTATGCCCCATTTATATCCAAAAAATTATCGATGATATACGGCTGACACATAGCCTCTATGTTGATCTTTCCCAATGCCCCTTCAAAATCCGCCCACAGGTCATCTGTTTTCAGATATTTTTCCAGATAAAACCGGACAGAACTTTTCTTTCCCAGAGTCCTGCTGAAATCGTAATAACTGGATCTAACGCCATGCAGCATATCAAATCCGTTGCCAATCACATAAAGAGAACCCTCCTTAACAGATTCCCCCATCTCTTCCAGAGATAACAGATTCCATTCTTTCAGATTCTCCTCAAACAACAGGACATCCTGCTCATGCTTTTTCTGCCAGGCAATATCTTCCCTCTGCTTTTCTTCCAGCATTTTCTGCTCATAATATTTCTTTCTGCAGATAGGGCAGTAGTTATGAGACCGTGCGTTGTCCTCTGAACGCACAATAAATATTTCGCCGCATTGATGGCATTGAAATTCTTGGTTGGTCATAAATAGTTTTTCTTAATCTCTTTCATAATGATGTCTTTACATTCCTCACTCATGTAAAACATCGTCGTCCGAAACGGAAATCCCTGCTTCGTTAATTCCTTCATCTTCGATGCACTTAACGGATTTTTCAGAACCGTAAAATCATCCAGATGCATGTAATACTCATAATCCTTATAACCATCGCAGTCCTTCTTCTCCAGTTTTCCGTCCGCTGTACCGTATGCGATAATGCCATAGCCACTCTTGTATAAAAAAACAGTGTCTCCACGCTGGAGCTTCCCGATCTTCTCTCTCCAACCCGGATAATAAGCCGCTGCTTTCTGCTCGTTTATCATATCATCCGTGTGATTCTTATTATTGGAATAGTTGGTATTTAAAACATAATTATTTCCTTCATACTCCAGATAACCCTCGATGGGAGAATACATATTGAACTCAATATAATGTTCCCCATTGATCTCAAACACCCAGTAAATAATAGCATCGATACTCAAGCCGTTGTTCTTCCAATATCTGATCGCATCTACTGTATTCTGATCAAGTCCATTGGTAACAATAAGGAAATGCTGGTGCATGTTAAAATCACTCTTGCGCAATGCTTTATCATCCGGAAGATCGAAATACTGCTTATGTATCTCCAACAACTCAACATTAGATTTGCTGTATTTCTGAAACAGTTCATTCAACTCATCATAATTGCTGCTGCCATATAACTGCCCATACCGAAGCACCTGCAGGAGATTTTCCCTATCCGAGCTCCATCTCTTCAGTTCCAGAATATATAAATCCCCATTCCTGTCAATCGCAAGAATGTCCGGTTCCTCCTGCCTCGGACGCTCATTGAAAATCGTGAGCAGATCGTTGGAATAAATAAAATCCTGAATATGCGAAGACATCAGACGCTGCAAATCCAGTTCTTTCCAGCCGATCTCCGCTAAGGTGACACGTTTTACTTTCGTATAATCCTGCTTGTTTTGACTTAATTTGTATAGCATAGTTACTCCCTGTTATCCAACTAGAAATGTCCTACCTCTTTTTGATTTTTTACCTGTTTCTCTTGAATACGCTTTCTTACTTCCTTATGATAATTTTCATGCCAAGTTTTTTCTTTTTCCCAATGATTTTTTATTTTGTCTGAAAGATGAAGTATAAAATCTACGTCTTCTCCCCAATGCTCCTCCACCTTTTCTTCTGACAAAGATTTTTCATCCAGTAATTCATAAGCAAGTAGCATTGCTTTCCACACATTCATTAATTCACAGAAATATGGAATTTTCAAAAATGCCTTCTCTTTTTTCATTTTTTTAAACAATTTACTTGTTATTTCATAGACATCACAGCCACGATGTAGATGTGAGATTTTTGTCAAAAGGCAATCTGTCTCTTTTTTATCTTCTATCTGCTCTTCTATCTCTTGTATTATTTGCTGCTTTCTCTTTTTAGCAAGTAGATATTCTTCATCTAAACTTTTTTCACGGTCTTTTTGAAAATATGTGACGGTCTCATCGTGGCTTTTAGGTGTTTTGTTCGGTCTATATAAGTATATCTCTTTACCATCTTTTTGATAGAAATACATTGCCTTCTGAATTAATTCATTCCGTTTTTCTTCATCAATCTCATCAAAATATGTTCTATCAATTCCAAAGAACGCCGCCATTTGGTTCTTTCTTTTCTCCGGAATAGCCTTTTTCCCACTCTCCCAACTACAAACTGCTTGCCTTGTAACTCCTAATTGATCTGCCAGTTCACTTGTTGATAAATTACAACGAATTCTAAGCCATCTAAGCCCATTCATTATTATTTTCCTCCATGTCTTCCATATGTTTATCGGTACAAGCATATGTTATCAATGGTTTACAAGAGCAATCAATCCGCAACCTTTTGTACGATTAGTAATCATTCAGCAAGTGGGGCATGGTATTTTCCGGAATCAACATTTTTCTCTATATTTCTTCTGCATTGCACGATTTCCGGATTCTTTAATCGTGTAATCTTGTCCGCATCTCCTCCGGTGCTCATTTTTGAAATCAGTGCAAGCAATGATTACATATGCGTAATGGCTACTCTCATTATCGTTATTTAATTGTTTGCTTCTTCCGTTTCAATTTCTAAACGCTGAAGTACGCCCGAAAGAGCTTGGAACCATAACAACGTAAAGATTATTGCCGCCTGGGTTCAGGTGGCATCCCTGCGGGCCTAGCTGATGGCAGAAAACCAGTCACTCTGACGACAGTTCATGTGAGCAAATCTGTATCAAGCCTTGCAACATAAAATTAGTTTAGACATTATTACTTTTCTTCATTCAATTTTTCCATAATAGCATTAGAATTGGATTCTAGTTTTTTTGTCACATAATCAATTAAAGCTCGTGAATGTAAATATTGAACTTGACGATTGTTGCCTATTTTCCGTTCAGAATAATTGTCTTTGTCATAAAGATTATCTTTTATTAAAAGAATTTTAAACGACAACGGATCAAACGGAACTACCTTCCCATTATAGAGTAACTCAGTGCCTGATTCTTTTAACCTTCTATTAATCTCTTTAACGCATCTTTTTCTTGTAAATATACAATCCGTTTCACTCTCAACATAATTTGTCTCACAATATGTTACTAACTCATCATAATATTTCTTGCCAACCCTTGTAAGATCATGTCTACCCAATAGTTTTCGTAATTGATATGCGTCTGGATTATAAGGGTCAGTTAATATCTCACCATTTGACAATGAATAGAAATATTTTTTTATAATATCATAGGAGCCAATAATGTTTTTGTGCAAATAATCATCTATCATTTTTGCAGCCGCATAAATTAATTTGAAATACTTTAAAATCCGTTCATGTGATATTCTTATAGTTTCTATCGGCTCAAAATCGATTGGCGCACTGTATTCGTCCTTTCTTCTTCCGAAGTAGTGCCCTAGATTATTTCTAGTAACTCTCAACTCATCCAAATCCTTGGTTAAATCTAACAATTTAGATGGTAACTTGCCAAAATATTTCTGGAATGCGTAAAAACGATTTGTCCATTCCCCACGACACACTTCCTCAATTAACTCGCCAAAACGATACACTTTATCATTCATATTTCCATACATGATATCTCTTTTTAGTAGTGCTGCACCGTCAACAGCATCTTGGCAATTAATAATCACTCCTGGTTTAGACTCAAACGAAAGAGAAACCACCGTCCTTAAATATGTTTCAAAACATGAACTTAAAAGCATAATAATATTCAATCTTGAGTAATTGACATATTCCGAAAAATCAATTTTCCATTCGCCGTATGTAGGAGCCATTCTACGATCCTCTTCATCTGGAATCAAAAAAAAACTTTTGGGATCAGCATTATCATCATGTAAATTTTTTTTTGCAAATGATTTAATAGTATTGGCTGCTGGAACAAAAGCCCAATATGAACGATTTATTTCCTCAAAATGTTGCTTAAACAGATTAAATGCTAACGAATAGGGAAACGGAGATTCCCAACGTACATTATTCATATTACTTTTCTCCTTCAATTATTGTATCCTAAATTTCAGCATCCTTTAAATTCATTCGTTACCTCTTTCGCATGTATTTTATCATTAACGCTTATCCAAATATTCCAAATAATATTTATATAAAGTTCTTTCCTTTGCTGGACAGCCTACCGTCCTTCTCATGTCAATGTATTCCAATAGCCTTTTTCTTTCTTTGATATCCAGCAACGAATATCCATATTCTTTTTCATTTGTTTTAATATAATATCTAAATTGATCTATCACCCGGGGCATAAATCCCTCGTTTCTCAGCCACTCGTAAAATCCCTCATCTTCTTGAGTACTCGACATTTTTAACCATTCCGCAATATCTTTTAATTCTACTCTTTTGATTGATCGTCCTAAATCCCTTGTAATGTACTCAGAGCCTTCACTCAGCAATTCGTATATAAAAATAGCTAATTCATCCAATTCCATAGCGACAATCTGATCATATTTTGATTCGTTTGAGCTCTCTTCATTTTTTTCGTTATTCAGGTTTTTATTATTTACGACATCCTGTTCACTCTTTCGAACAGGATTCTCAACAATTGCTTTTTTACAAAAATCTATAAATTTTACTGCATCATTTTCATAGAATTCGTAAATCACTTTATACTCATCACTTTGTATTTTATCTATTATCATTGTTCGAATCTCTGCCCAACGATTTTCTTCCGCATATTTCTCAAACACGTCTTTGCTAAAACATGCCAGGCACTTAATGACCGATGCAAGCATTTCTTCTTTTTTTGAATATGTATTTTCAGTCAAATACTTGCTATATGATGCTAAATATTTATTTTCAATAAATATAGGTATATCTAATACTGGCACATGTGCATCAAAAAGTTGATCACATAACTGATCTATGGCATAATCTGGAATATTATCTTCAATGCAATAATCTATTAACATCTTTTCTGTAATATATCCTGCCTTATCTACTGTTGCCATAATTTTTTTCTTCACGTTTTCAAGATCTATCAACTCATTCACTCCTATATTTAATATACTTTTCGTCTTTCTAATGCCTTTCCTAACTTATCAATAGCCTTCTTTTCAATTTGTCTTATACGTTCCCTTGTCACTCCCATACTCTGCCCAACTTCCTCCAATGTATGTTCTGTGCCATCTGCTAAGCCATACCTCATACAAAGTACTTTCCGTTCTCGATCTTTTAAATGTCCTAAAAGTTCATGGTTCGATGTCTTTAATAAAGATTGTTCGGCTATATTTTCGACACTGTTTCCACTCATTTCTGTTGTAATACTATCTTCAGACAGCTCTTCAAACGAAAATGTATTATTAAGTTTTTTGTTTGTATCTATTGCTGACACTAAATCCTCTATTTCTATATACTCCAGCAAATTTTCAAACGTTTCTTCTCCTGTTTCTTCTCGAAGATCATCCATTGCCTTGAATATTGTCTCCTTAAAATGTACTGGATATTGACATATAAAGTTTTGGGGTAATGAATATCTTCCCATTGTCTGCATTGCCCACAATCCAAAGTAAGATACAAATGAATCCGGTCTTGTCATATCAAATTTATTTATAGCAATAAGTAACCCTATCATGCCATTTTGAAATGCCTCTTCGTAATCTACATAATATGCCTTTGCAAAATCATACGCTTGTCTTAAAATGGATCTGGTATACATCATAACCATTCTTTCTCTAGCATACTTATTTCCATTTTGAGCCTGCGGCAACAAAATCTTCCACTCTCTGCTTTGTGGTGGTTGCACTCCTCGTACCTGTTCAACAAATGCTGTCATATTAGGGAATTCTTTTTCAACCTTATCATAAAAGTACTCATAATCCGTATGACTATGATCTGCATACTCTTTTTCGTCATTCGTATTTTTACGCTCATAGTCATCCGATACAATAACTTTTTTGCTAAAAATACGCTCACAGATTGAATCAATTTCTATGAGATTCAGATCATAGTCTAAACAGATATCTACGATTTCGTCTTCCGTAATAGTACCTTTTTCACGATATTTTTCGAGTATTTTACTCTCTACTTCTTCTCTAACTTGTCCCATTATTTTTTCGCCAATTTACACAACTCAACTATATGATCTGTATCAATCACTTGATTATACCTTTCATCCATCTCTTCCATAAAATCGTACAAATTGCTTAAATAATCCGCTGCTGAAGTCCCTGTACCAATAATTTTTTCGTATAAAACATCAACCCCACCTAATACATATTGGTCATACAGTTTTTCATCCTCGGCGGCCTTATCACTATTATACAGCCGAAAAGCTTTATCAACTCTTCCCTCTATATCTGGTTCATTCTTTTTATCTAACAACATAATCAAGCGATAGTTAAATGCCAAATCATCCGAGTTATTCATTAATATTTCTGGGAAGATTTTTGTAGTCTTATCTCCACTATTATCTGTCTCAGCCTTTCTTTGATATAAAAAGCCGACAATCGGAGCCATTAGATATACATCATAATTCCTCTTAAAAATCTGATTTCTATCATCAATTTTTGCAGTTAACTTAATTACTTTTTCTGCATGTGATCCCTTAAATGCATACTCTTTATCAAACATTTTTTACCTCCTCTCTAACTCCGTCTCAAACTCATTGAGCTTATGAAAACTGTATCTTTTTCCTACTTTTGCCCCCATATTTGTCTCAGCGATCTCACCATCGGTATCTTTAATAAAGATAATTACTTGCTCTGCTACTTTGGGCAAAGCATCACACACAGTTTTTATTCTTGTTTTGTCAAATGCCGACAAAGGGGCATCCATTACCAGCGGATATGCTTCCGTCATAAGCATTGAGTTTTCCTCATTATTGTTTTCTCTTGCCAGCTGAATCACACCAGCAATAAACGCAAATATTACAGAAATACTCTGTGCTGTTGATGTTTCTATATCGCCTACATAACCATCAAAATCATCAACTACAACCTGAATATTATATTTCTCATCAATTTTTAACGAAAATCCGCCATTATAAATTTTTTTGAAAATATCATTTACAACTTTTTCAAGGCGTTCACGAGTTTCTGTCTCTTTTTCTTTATATACAGCACTTAAACACCTATACATATATATAGCATATGCCTTACATTGTGCTATACGTCTATTATTATCATCCTTTAGCACAAGTTTATTAATTTCAGTATCACATCGATCCCTGCTAGTACTAAGACCTCCTTGTTCAACAAGCAATCGATTCCTCTCATCTCTCAGAATCGATAATTGTTTTGTATAGAACGAATATTTTTTCTGTAGTTCCCCTACATCTAACATTCCCTCCAGTTTATGACCTATTATTTCAATATCCTGAATAGCCTGATCATGATCATTTTCAAGGTCCCTCAATGCACTATACATACTTGAAATCTGTTCAAACAGTCCATCTGTCGATTTACATTTCAATTCACATTCCCTTGTGAATTGTGCAATAATGGTACCTATGCTCTTAGGCGGAATGTAATCAAGCAATCTATTCAATTCTGTATATGCGGAACTCCCAAATTCTATATCTGCACCACATATACACTTTTTTCTGCCCAACAAATACTGTATTGTTCTGGCATGAATATCCGGAATGCCAGTATCCAATTTATCCGCATTTGCTAGTTCTTCCAATGCATCATTGATCAGTTTTGATGACATCCAAAATGCACCACTTTTATTAAAGTTCTCTAAGATACTATGTGTATTGCGTATTTTACTCTCTTCTAATCTTTCTATTTTGTCTAATAAATGCGTTCTTTCATTTGCTAATTTTTCGCTATCTTTATTTTCAACTAGCTTTATTTCATATTCCTTCTGTTTTTCTTTTGCAGTAAGTTCCTCATTATCTATTTCTTCTAATCTCTTTTCTATAACCGCAAGTCTATCTTCGTATTTTTTCATTTCTTCTCTGTACCTTGCGATTTTTGAATCACTCTTAGAATCATAATCTTCATCATAACTCTTAATTACACTGGAGGATGAACGACCATTTAAATGATCTAATGCCGCTGTAAAGGCACTCAAGCCCAGTAGGCTTTTAACCGCTTCTGCGAACTCAGGGCTTTTTCCCTTTTTAATTTCTTTACTCATATTACCGATACGTTCACCATCAAAAAAGAAATATTTTGACAATTCCTTGGGTAATATTTGCTTCATTCGTACTTCAGTTTCATTTTCTCTAATGAATTCCTGCTGACCATCTGAATTTCGATATGCAATTTTGAAAACACTATTATTAGGTCGCTTCAAATTTCCTGTGGCATCCGTAGTATATTTCTGTTCTCTAATAATCGTATACTCTATCTCCATATGTTTTAGATTCAGTTCTACCTTTACAGATGCTTCTCCATTTGGTCCAATCTTTTGCGCAACCTTTTTATTTAATACATTTTTGTCATCAAAATCTGTATCTCCATATAAGCACCATGTAAAAGCTTGTGCTAATGTTGTCTTTCCCGATCCATTCTCACCCAATATAATTGTCACATTCCTATCAGGCTCTGTGGAAAAGTCGATTGATTGAGTTCCAATAAATTGTCTAAAATTTTCCAAATTCATTTTCTTTAGTAACATTCTACATCCTCCTCAATCATCTTTTTAATTCTTCTTATCATTTCAGGATTACTAAATTCTTTAGTGCTAAGATTTCTCTTTTCTTTTACAATTACCCTTTTAATTAACTTTTGTGCTTTTTCCACGTCCACATCAATACCGTTAATGTTTTCCGTTTTCTTATTCTCCATAAGTGAATTCCTCCTCATAATTTATTATATAATCCTGTAAATCATAAGCCGTTCGTATATCATCTATAATTGCTGATGCGGTGACGCTATTTAGTGCAATTCTTGCAAATTCTTCTGCTCTACATAGCTCATTTTTTACTAAAGTCAATTCCCTTTTCATCTGTTCTTCCGTTATACCAGTAACTTCATCTAATTTTCTCGGGAGTGTAATAAAATCGTATATTTCTGCATAATCCTTTCCCTCAGCCAAGCGTAACACTCGACCTCTTCTCTGAATATATTCTTTAGGATTATTTGTACTTGCTAGAATAAACGCTGTCTTTATTTTAGGAATATTTACACCTTCATCAAGACATTTTATAGCTATCAATGCTTGTAAGTTGCTTCCATCAGCAAATTCTCTCTTTAAAATATTTCTTTCCTCTACGTTCTCCTTAGACGTAAATTGTGAGACTTTCATATGTAATTTGTTTCCAAGCAGGTCTGTCACAAGATCAATTTGACGTATTTCATCGTTATCAATCTGCATGTTTTCTTGATTTCCATCAAACACTGTTGTTGCACCACAGTACACTAAAATATGTTTATCTTCAATATATGGCATAATATATTTCTCGAGTGCTTGAATTTTTCCCGATGCCCCAGCAACCAATCGTGATCTTTGAAGTGCCAGTCGTTTGCCTTTCTCTGACAAAACTGTTTTTCCTCTTTTATCTTTTGTTAGGCATTTCGCAATTTGAGTTGTAAGATTATCATATTCCTGCAACTCTATATCCGATAGACTTACAATCACAGGATAGTATTTATACGGTGTAAGTTTACCCTCCCCAATAGCTTTTTCAAGACTGTATTCAATACATTTTCCGCCAAAATATCTATATAATGCTTCTGTTCCCTCGGGATCACCATGTCTATCCAAAGTAGCTGATAAAGCCAACCGATACTTATAATTTGGCAATAATAATCTCCGGAGATTATCTGCCCCAAAATTATGGGCCTCATCAACCATCAATAATATATCTGACCTTATCTTACTAAGCTGATTTTGAACAAACTCTGAAGAAAAAGTGGCATTCGTAGTAACAAAACAAAAAAATTCCCTTTTCCTCACTTTGAGTTTTTGATCCCTTATTGCAGATTCTAAATTCTTTTTCCAGCTTCTTTGTATAGAACTACTATATCCAATAATAGGTTTCATACCAAATAACACAATATCTTCAACCCATTGCTCTACCAAGTGTTGGTAGGGACAAACAATAATCAATGCCAACCGATCTTCAAGCCTCTTTGATAATCTTGCTGCTGCTCCAAGCCCGGTATAAGTTTTTCCGGTACCTGTAGCCATGTCAAAAATGCCTCTAAAATCTTGTTCTTCCCACTTATCTATTGCTTCCACTTGATAATCTCGTAATTCAAATCCTTCAGGTATTCTTGGTGCTATAGTGGTCTTGTCGATACTTCTTTCACCTTCAGCGCTTACACCATCTGGATACTCTTCTTTATCAATATTGAAGTTCGTTGATTTTCGTCGATACTTTTCTATCAGAGCTTTTGTAATATTTTCAAATTCCATTACTTCAATATTGGGTTCATTATTGTTCCATATAGAGTGAAAAGCATTACATTTTAATTGTACACGTTCCTTTTCGCTTGAATCTCCCCAGTTTCTAAAGACATCCATTGTCTCATAATTTATTGACATTGCCGTAGCTGATTCATTATTTGATCCGGAAAAAGCTATTACATTTCCTTCATCGTCTTCAATAATTCCCATTTTTTCATGGTACATTCCCATGCCAGATCTATCCATGGTATAAGCAATTCGAATGTCCAAAATTCCATCAGCAACCAGATTCGCTAACATATTCATGCGTTCAGATGCATAATAGTTTACTGGCTCATGTAATTGTCTCAATAATGCTTGTTCGATCACCTCTTTACGATTTTCATATCCCGTTTTGATTGCTTCAATATCTTCATCAGATAAATATGGTGATGCTACAATACGAATTTTCCCGCCATTTTGTGCCATTTTAGCAATACCTTGTGAAACCTCTACTAAAGATGATGATGAGAAAAATCCTACAGCACGCCTATAAGATACTGCATTCTCCAAACACGGTATATAAAAATCACGTACCATATCATCAATTAAAGACCTGTATTCGCTTTTAATCAGATGATCTTTCAAACTCATTATCAATTCCCCCACTATAATGTTTTTAGTGCTTCTATTAACTTATCAATATCCTCTCTTGTATTAAACTGTCCCAAGCTAATTCTCACTGTTCCTTTCATTTGAATATCTCCCAAATATTCATGAATCCAAGGTGCACAATGATATCCAGTTCTTACCGCTAAATCAAATTCTTCATCTAAAATTGTACCAACATCATCCGCCAAGTACTCATCAACCGTAATCGAAAAGATTCCGACATGGTCCTGTTCTTCCTTCGGTAGATATATTTTTATATTGGATAATTCCTCTAATTCCTTCTTTAAATAGTTAGATAACTCTTTTTCTTTCTCCAATAATAGCGGTGGATTCAATACTTCTAATGCTGCGTTCAGTCCGGCAATTGCATTGATATTAGTACTTGATGATTCATATCGTGCCTCCGCACCAGCCGGCATATTTAAGTTCAAAGAATCACTACCGGTTCCACCAACTATAGTCTCTTCAAGTGACACGCCAGTTATATTTAAGAATCCACCAATGCCAAACGGACCATATAATGTTTTATGCCCTGCAAATGCAATTATATCTGCTCTAATAGTCCTAATATCTACCGGCACAAGTCCCAATGATTGAGCTGTATCGAGCACTGTAATAGCACTATATTTCTTGGCTTCTTCAAATATTTTGGCAATAGGTAATATATATCCTGTAACATTGCTAATGTGTGTGCATATCACTGCTTTAGGTTTCTCTTTAGAAAATTCGTACGCCATTTTTTCAATATCGACATCAAGTCCACCATCCACTAGTGGAATTTTTTTGATAACAATACCATGGTTTTTTGTCATAAGATGCAATGTTCTTGCCACTGCATTATGTTCATAAGGTGACACATATACCACATCATTTGTCTGCCACTTAATTCCACCGATAATTTCATTAAGTGCTATTGTGATGGATGGGGTAAATACTACTGCAACATTCATATCCGCATGAACAAGTCCCCTCAGCATCGCTTTGGTATCGGAAATCAGTTTGCTTGCTTCACGTGCCTTTTTGTAAGAGCCTCGCCCAGCATTAACACATAATTCTCGGTTTGCCCTATCCATAGCATCATATACCGATTCCGGTTTTGGATATGTAGTTGCAGCATTATCTAAATAAATCATTTACCCTATCACCTTTTCAATCATTTCAAGCAATATCCCTACCCTGTCGTTGACACTCAAATCATCAAATTCATCCAGGGTATCTTCTAAAATATTTCTTAAAATGGCTCCTGTCCTTTCATCGACTGCTTCATAATACTTTTCGATTACTTTTCCATTTTTACCTACAAATGTAAGTCTCCTCTGGCCCTCATTCTTTTCATCATGGATAGTTTCCACTTCTGCTTTTACTGCACTAAGCGCTTGGGAAAATTCATCCAATGCTCCATCGTTCCAATTTTCAATGTATATATCCGATAATGCCTTTACGACTCTTTTTGCCACTTCCGCATCATCATATACATCCAGTTTTTCTATGCATGACATAAAATTCGTGATTCGTCCACTATGCAATCCCTGCTTTGATAATTTGCTTTGCTGTTCATACCATTCTTTCAAAACATGATATAAGTCATTTTTCCGTTTCCGGTCAAAAGTATCATATACTTTAGATACAGATAATGTTATCACCCAGCTAAGATACATATCATAGGAGTTTTTACAATTGACAATTTTTGCATATGCTTCTTGATAAGAACCGGCGCTTAGTTCTTTAGGAAGTGTATCGAATACAATTTCATAAGGATTGTATTCCACTTTTTGCAGTATCTTCTTAAATACTTTTAATCCTACACTTACTTCCTGATTTGGATAATTCGATATTTCAGCCAAATTCCGCGTTGCCTGCGGCAAGGAACGAAACCATCTCTGCATACATAATACTATATTTTTAATTCTGTTATCCGTAAGGTTTATGCTCTCATTTACTGAAAACAATTCGTTCATTTGCCTTATATATTCTTCTTTCAGGTAATCTTCTCTCGAAACAAACAACGAATAGTCTGCCGCATGTTCGCACATATTGACAACAACTTCTGGGGTTATTTGTATTTCACCCTTTGCATAATATGCCACAATATCCTCATGTCGTCTTGACAACACATATGCAAAATATATCGGGATTACCCCCATACGCATGCCGTACGGTTCCGATGTCAATAATGCAATCGCTTCTTTCAAAGAATGTTTTTCTACACCACATTCATCAATAAATTTGTCAAGAAGAGCTAAAATTTCTTTTATATAATTCTCCCCTGTATCATCAATAATTCCTGTTCTATCAAACAGGGCTCTGAAAATAGTGGCTTCTTGGTTTGTTCCTTTATAAAACTGTGGCTCTACCTCCCCTTTCGTCGAAAGAAGTTCAGCTATAATGTTCAATCGAGATTTTTTTGTCTGTGCACTTTCTATCGTGGTTCGGTTGATTATTTCATTATTTATTTCAGGTGTTTTGTAATATACCAGTTCACAACTGCTATTTACCGCATTTTCCTCTTGATTTGCCTTGTATTCAACTACATGCTTTCCATCAAATGCTAATACCTTACAATTTTTATCCTCTAGATATACTTCTGTACATCTATTGCGTACAGTATCAATAATATCCTCTTCTAAAAGCGGAATTTCCCTTTTTGCAATATCACTATTAATCGATAAGAATGAGTTTTTTCTAATATCCTGCAATATTTCATATTCTACTAATTCTTTCTCACATGATATCTTTTTCTCAGGGACCACTACTACGAGATTCTTACGTCTTAACTCCTCTACCTTTTCTATTACAGCGTCTTGTTGGATAGCCTTTCTGCTGAATATAGTTATAACCTTACCATCTGCTTTCATTTGAGAATCAAAAAATACTTCTGCAGATTCTACATTAAGAAAATACTCTGCTTCCATATACTCATGTTGGAAGTATCTCGTCATAGAATGCATTGCATTATATTTTCTAGGGACTACATAATAAGCACTATTTATATCTAATAATGCCTTTCCATAATTTACATTATTTCCCTTAATTTCTTTAAGCTTTTTAATTTCAGTTCTCAGTTCAATTCCAGCCTGCGTCTTATATACATAAGCTCCTGTAGATTTCTTTCTGTATATAATATTTTTCTGCGTAAGCGCTTCTAATACAGAAGTGCCTTCCTTCAGTCGTACCGCCAAGCTTAAATATGTTTCATTTGCCAGCACTTCATCCTCTTTGTTTACAATTTGGATGACAGCCATAGCCTTAATCACTTTTCGCTCGTCTTCCGAAGAACATTTTGAAAGTGCTACCTCCGCGCCCAACCATATGTTATGAATAAATTCATTATTGACATCCTTTTTAAATAAGCCACTAAAGTAATCATAAATCAGATCTGCACCAATCACCCAGTCCTTTGACTTATCATGATCTAAGACATATCGAGCCATACTGTTAGGTTCATCATTAGAAATAAAAGTAAACAATGTTCTCTCATTCTGTGCAACTTTTTCACTAATATTAAGAAGTAAATAAGTTGCAAGTGGATTTAAGGGATAGCATCCTTTTAATATTATTTCATCAAAATCTTTTCTTTCAAAATTGCAATTAAATACCGGTAGTTGATAATAATTTTCTAAAGCTGTGGGACCTACTATTTTTCCAGCATTCGGTATTTGCCCCAAAGCTCTAGAATTTTTAATAATTGCATGTGATACCAGTTCATAATTATTTTTGGATGACGTAACAAAATGCTTTTCAACAATACGACCTTCTATTCCAGTAAATGCATTAATAATGTCACTGGATAGATATTTGCCATATTCTTTTATGCTCTTATGTGCAATCATCGTAATAAATATCTTCGCATTCGATGAATCCGTTGCCAATTCACACATGTCCTGAAGTAACTTCATGTTATTTCCGACATTACCATCCGTCAGTCCCTCGATGAACTTACTAAACTCATCAAATACTATATAAATTCCCGAAAACCCATAGTCTTCTACCAGACGTTCACTAACACTTTTATACAGCGGCAATACTTCCGATACAGCCAATGGGTTAAATATACTTCCAGATGTAATCTTTGGATATACACTAATAAAAGTATCTAGCGCTGTCCGTGAATATCTTTTCAACTCATAAATAAATTCTTTGTGTTCTATTCCAATGCTTTTTAATTCTGTAATAAAATCATGATAGGTCTCCGGATAATTTTCTTGCCAGTCTTCTATCCTGTTTAATGCAATCGAATAGTATGTATCGGGTGCCAAATCAACCAATTTTTCTCTTTTTAAAGCATCGTTCAATGCCAATAAAAATGCTTGATTTAAATCACCATTAGTATCATTGATTATAACTGGTAAAAATCTATTCTTACTCCATAATAATTTTACATCAGAAGCTGCCTGTTCTCCCAATTCATCTACAGCAGAAATTTTGTCAGCTAACTCTTCTATTATTTGAGTATTCTCACCAGTTCTTTCCATTGATAAAATAGCAAGCAATACTAATAATAAGTGTGACTTTCCCTTGCCATAAGGTCCTACAAGCAGAGTCGCCTGTTCCTTATTATTTATGGTTGCCTGCATATAGCCATCCAAAAAATTAACAGATGATTTTGTTGGAATATAGCTTAATACTTTTTCCGCCTTATTCAAACTAAGGTATAAATTTATGGATGTTTTAAAGCTATTATTAAATTTTATGATTTCATTTAAACTCTTAATGGCCATCTGCACTCTTCTCGTTTCTTTTATCTTTTATAATAGTCCGCCATTACGCTCTCTGTTGTGAAAGCTTTTGTCCGATATATCATATCCAATCCAGCCGTTCTGTCTACACGAATGTATTCAGCAGCATCCAGCCGATCAAGCAATTCATTTGCCAGAACCGGTTTCACCTGATAGATATGTGAAATACCGCATGTTCCATTCAATACTCTCTCTATAGATATTTCGTTTTTATCCCGCATCATTTCTGCTAATTCATACAGCACTACCCATTCATCAATATCACGTCTCTTAGGACTTGTTTGAGAATAAAGATTTTCTGTATTTTTGACGAGACCTAAATTTGCAAAAGGAGACTGACTTTTATCCTCAGGATCACTGTTCACTTTATTCTTACTATACATGTTCAGCAGAACATCTACATCGTTCTTTAACGAGTTTTCAGAAAAAGATTGTCCCATGACATATTGAGATATTTCACGATACAAAATTTTTTCTATCTCATCTTTTTCCATATCTATTACATTACATTTGTTAAAGAACATGTACCATGTAGTCGCGTCTGCAATATTTTTTGCAATTTGCGAATGCAGAATCCATAAAGTAAAATTTTTTTCTAGATATACATCATTCTGTAAAATGATTTTTCCAAGTTCAGAAAGTTTTGCTCCTACGCCCGGATTTTCTTCGATAAGTTTAAATGCCTTCATCCAATATCTAAGGGACTTCACCATATTATTTCCAATGCCAAAAAGATCTGGTCCCTCACTTCCCAAAAAAGCATCTGGTCTTTTGTCTATAATACTCAGCCCCTTTGTAAGCCACCCATCTCTTAACGCAAATTTTTCATGACCTTGAAGTCTTATTTTTATTTTTGTGTTTGTTGCCATATTAAGTCCTCTTTATACATAATACTTTTCTCATGTAGCAGCCTGCATTAAAATGATTAACACACTCCGTGCAACGCTTACATTTCTCATCGTTAATTGTATAAGCAATCTTTCCAGTACCATCATCTTTCACGCTAATGGCATCATGCCTACATACACTTTCACATGCTTTACACCCTAAACACATTTGATATTTAGTAAGCTGACACTGCACTCTTCCCTCAGCTGCCGCCAAATTTCTCGCTCCAGCAAGATGTGTATCTTTAATGGTCACTTTAAGCTTAGTGCTTCCCATTCTTCCCTGAAGAACAAGTACAACTTTTCCTGCTTTGTTTAAGACATATACCTCACCTAAACGTTTGTTTCCAAGTTCCTTATTGATATAACCAAAAGGCTTAAACAATTCATAGAACTCTTCCGTTATAGGACGCTGTAATTCATAGTTAAATGCATTTTCATCCGTTGCGCACGGTTCATACGCTACAACCGATGTCTGTGCAGCGGCAAGTCCATTTCCACCCTGTCGTGCTTTCCAGCCTCCCTGTGATACGTATTCCTCAGGATCAGGTTTTCCAATTGTTGTTGCAAAATCCACAAGTAGCTTATGCCAATGTACATATTGATCATACATATGCACTTTGGATAAAAATTCAGACCATCCACCATTATTAGGGCAACACCAGCATCCTACTCTCGTCCAGCCTAAACGATATGCTTCATTGAAGTCTATGCCTGTTGCCAATATATAAAGCCAAACATCAAAGTCAAACCAATCAATAATAGGAGATGCTACTTTTTGCTTAGTTATTTTAGGGCTGTCACTTTCTCTCTCATATTTACTTCTACTAGCAGATTCACTATGTCTAATTCCCTGGAAACTCAATATACTTGTTTTATCTTTAAATGCAGAGGCTATTGTTTTTTGAATAGCTCCCGTTTTAAAAACTGTGCAACACCATCTCATTACTCTACTAGGTGGTCCTACAACATCACACAATTCTTCAAAGTTTTTTTCTCTATTTTTAGCAGTTAAAATTCTTACTCCTTGTGACTCTTCATTTCTATTAAAGCGCTTCTTATATTCCATAGTATATGGAAATTCCAATGTGGTATCGCCAAAAACATGAAGGACTTTATTTGTGCCAAGCGCTGTATTTACAATGTGTGACGTCACTGTGGAGTCTTTTCCTCCACTGAAAGATACCATCATGTCATCAATACTGTATCTATCCTTATACTGTTGAACATAATGAACTGCCTCTTCTGTAATAGCATTATATCTATCTGTATTTGCTGCTATAAAAGCTCTTTTATATTCATCAAAATAGCTATAGTCTAATTTTGAAGCATTCATATCATACTGATCTTTTAATTCTTTAACTTTTTCTATCGGCCATTTATTTATGGTTGAAACCGATAATTTTACTTTTTTCCCATCAATAATGTAGTTATTATTTCCATACCAAGCCGAAGATTTCTGATAATGCAAAGCATCTCCTGTTAGTATTAAAGAAATAAGCATATTTTCTTCTGGAAATACCGGTCTTATATCAGAAGCTATATATCTTCCCTTGCTAGTACATATGGGGCAATCCATATCAAAAATGGGAATATTACATTCATCACACCAATATATCTTGGATGTCATTTGCGTTAAACTTCCACAATCTGGATTACTGCAACGCTCTCCATTCATGGGAATCCTGCATTTAGGGCATATTCTTTCAATCATACTTTATACACTCTCTTTTGCATTGTCTTTTTCAAAACTCATTATGTCACCTATATTGCAATCCAGATATGTACATATCCTTTCTAACACATCCATGGAGACACTTTCACCTTTCCCCATTTTGGCTATTGTTGCAGAGCTAATATTAAGTTTTTCCGCCAAATCCTTACGATACATGTTTCGATCGATCAGTATTTTCCATAAACCATTGTATGAAACTGACATTGTTTTACCTTTCGTGAAATATTAATTCGCATATGTTAGAATTATATCACTAAAGGCGATATATGTCATTTGTATCTTTAGAAATCTAAAGACTATATTTATATTTTGGCTTTATAATTATGATTTTAGCGCAGTATAAGTCCAATATTCAGGACTTTACTGCGCTAAATCTAAGCAATGGTTACAGTTCACACCCACGCAGTAAATGGATGTTTTTGTGAATATCTCCGATTTTTTCAATTTGCACAACTATCTTCCTTGGGATTTTCTTATCTACATCTCTGCCCATCCTCCCTCTTTTATCCTCTTTTCATTACAGGAAGCTTTCTGAACTCCTTTTGGTAAAGTGCAACACTTCCTGTCGGCTTTTCTGCAGGCATTTTTCTATCGTTTCCGGATCAAATCCCAGGAATCGGAACACTCTCCGGTATATTTTCATATAGTGGTTTTGTTTATCTGTGATCAGTGTATACGGAAAAATCTGCTCGCCATCGCGGCAGGAGCAGATTTCATCATCGATAATGACCATGTCCACTCCATCATCATAAAAACGACTCACACCGCCATTCGGATAAGTCACTGTCTCCCGGAGGACATAGTTCGGATATGCAATTAAGAATTGATCTTTTTCAGGAATAGATTCAGCCATCTTTCTTCCCTGTCCGGTCGTACATCTTCTGTCAGAAAGTTCCGCAGCTGCTGTAAACTTGTATGTTTTTTCAGCAGCTGCTCCAGTTTCTCTTCTGTAAAATCCAGAAAATATCTGCCGTTCCTTTCCCCCTCAAATACACCATACTTAAATGACATGTACAAAATGCCCTGCGGCTTCAGCGCCTTCTCGATGCGATATAACACTTCATCCAGTTCCCCATAGGATAAGTGCAGCAGCGATGAGCACGCCCAGATACCGTCATACACTTCCGATGCATCCAGCTCTTGGAACAGCTGGCATTTCACCGGAATCCCCGTGTACTCTGATGCCAACGCGCACAGTTCCGTGGAGCCGTCTATCGCGTCTACCCGATATCCATGCTCCAGGAAATATTTCGTATCCCTTCCGGAGCCGCAGCCCAGATCCAGGATCTTCGCCCCTGCAGGAAGCCCTTCTATAAATTCATCCTGCATTACATGAAAATCTACATTCCGCGTGTTCTCCACAAAATCGGCGGCATTTTGATCATAATATTGAATTGTCTGATTCTTTTTACTTTTTTCGCTCATTTAAAAGTATCATAGCATATTTTCAGGAATACTGCAATCTATGTAAAATTGCTCCCTCTATTATATATATGACAATATGCGACAGAATCTTACAAACTTTTTTAATCTTTCAAGCAGCCAATTGGAACGATCTTGACTCCCATATCCGTTGTATATGCCATAGGTGCATTCGCACATATCACAATCAGTGCAGATGGCTCCCTATAGACAGCTCGTGGATGATCCACATTTTTGATGGCACTTTGATTATATTTTTGAATCACTTCTTTAAATTTTAAGAGAGATTTTTCAGCATCAGGTATCTTGTTGGCACCTGTCTTAATCTCAATAAGCGCATATCTTCCATCTTCCATTTGATATACAGCGTCAGCTTCCATCCCTGTATCATCTGTATAATGGAGTACTCGTGCATTATGATTTTCTGCATATACCAGCAGATCTCTTAAAACCAAATTTTCAAAAACATGACCAAATAAATCTAAATCATTGTAAAAATACTCCGGATTAATACCAAGAGCCGCTAATCCGATAGACGGATCAATAAAAATATGCTTTTTCGCTGTCCTTATTGCCGTTTTTGAACGAATCTGCGGTGTCCAGGCATCAATATCTTTTATAACAAATAAGCTTTCCAGCGCATCAATATATGATGCAAGTGTTATATCCGTTACATTTTGGGTTGCCTTAATATCGGCATAAATACTTGTTCTCTTTGCGGTAGTTGCCATATTTCTTGCATATGACCATAATAGTGCTCTTGTCCATTCGGGATTTCTCTTCACCCCATCAATAGCTGTAATATCCTTATGGATAATTTGCCTATAATAATCTTTTGCAATTTCCAATTTAGCGCTATCTTTTGATAATGCCAGACACCTCGGCCATCCACCTCGGCACACTGCAAAAAATAACTGTTCCAGATTTGTCTCCGACATAATTCCATCTATATCATAGTTTGGATCTTCCAGAATTTTTGCCAAAGATATTTTCCCATTTGACTCACCTGTTTCCCATAATGTCATGGGATACATTGTAATTTCCGTTATTCTTCCCGTTCCCGTATGGGGGGTATCTATCTTTTTGCTCGCCGAACCTGTCAGAAAATATTGTCCAACATTTTCCGGATGGTCGTCGCAATCTTTTCGGATAGTTCCCCATATTTTTACAGCATCCTGCCACTCGTCAAACAAAATCGGTTTCTCATTTTTTAAAAAAAGCTTGGGCGCCGTCTCTGCCACAGCAATGTATCCATCTCTTTTATCCTCATCCTGGAACTCAATAACCGTTTTGCAACGTTCCTTGGCAGTTCTCGTTTTACCACACCCTTTCGGACCAATAATGCTTACCGCATTAAACGCTTCTGTTTTTCTATCTATTTCATCGTCTACAACTCGCCTGATATATTCCATATGCTATACACTCCTTTTACTGCTAGTATAACATTTTTTAAATAATTTATTCAAGTTTGTTTTGTATTTTTCGGCAGTTTTATTTTGTATTTTTCGGCTATTTTGTTTTGTATTTTTCGGCAGTTTTATTTTGCTTTTTTCGAGTATTGTGTTTTACCAGTACTCCTCTCCCCAGTACCTCGCCAGCACGCTCTCCATATTCGCTCTGCCCACGGGGTTCGCGGTATGGATCTCCACGGGGTAGAAGACCGATCTCGATGCCGTTTCTCACATTTCATGAGCCATATTTTTGCATTTTATCACATTTTATGATCTTTTCTATTCAAACACCTTCGTCTCGCTGGGTGCATTCTCTTTCCCATTAAAATACGATGCCTGCTTCTAGTTTGACGCTTACTTCCCATCCATGTCTTCCACCAGATCTGTTAATATATTCTCCTGATACCCCGCCTTTTTCTTCTTCCTTACCTCTTCTGCCGTCTCACGGAGAATCGGATTCTCAACGGTCTCCAGCTTTTTCATAGAAATATTTCCAATCACTTCTTCTGAAAGACTTCTCTCATAATCTCTACGCGCCATTCTCCACACACGGATCCGGTCACCGTATTTTCTCCAGAGTCTGTCGGCGATCCGGATTCCGTCCGGATCGATGTCTCCGCTATAATAGATTTCTGCCCCACTATCCAGTAGAAAAGGAATCAGCTTCACTGCAGCGCTCCGCAGCTGTCCTGAAGTACATAGTAATGTCACATTCTTTTGTTCCAGGTGCTTCAGCAGGTAGCTGAACACCATCTCATTTTCTACAATATAAACCCTATCTCCTGTCGGTTGTACCGCTGTCAGCTCCTGCAGATTTTCCATGGTAACCGCACAGGGCTCCTGTCTTCTGCAAAAGGCATCGTACGCCGGGTGCCAGTCACCGCCAATCTGTAATCGCAATCCATAGATATGCACGATAGAGGAAATATTATCCGGTACAATACCGTTGGATAGTAGTAATTCCCTCCACTGATGAGCGTTTTCCGGATAATCTGTCCTCGCAGCGTAGCACACTCCATGGACTAATAATTGCCCCGCAGTCGTTCCCTGATCAAAATAGTGAGGATTGCCGGATATCTCCGCGGAAAATACTGCCAGAGGATATTCCTCTTGCGTCTCTCGAATATCTTCCAGCAGAACAAGTGCTCTTCCTACGGTTTTCAACAGTTTTTCCGTCCGTTCTCTGTCTCTTCCGTATTCTCTGATCACTGTCTGATAGCCATACTTCTTTTTGGAATACATTTCCCGCAGCCAGGAGACAACAATTGAATCCGGACCGGCACCCTCTGCCAGACAGCCTTCCACCGTTTCAAATAATTCCGCCCTGATACGCTCTTCCTCCATCCGCATCTTCTGCGTGGTTATCATTTTTCTGCCAAAATATGCTTCCAGAACCTCTTCGAAATTTACAGGAGCAAATTTTGTGGATTGCAGTCCTTTTTCAAATTCCGTAAAAGGAAAACGTATGGCATCTTCATAAAACGTCTTTCCGAGTATCCCGCCGATGGCTCTCCGTTCTTCTTCGGAAGTATGCTTCAGTGTAATGATTCCTTTTGCTCTTCCATAAGAATTCCATTTCTTTTCAAATTCCGAAAAGCACCTTCTGTACGCCGGATTTCCCTTAAAATATGCCGCACATGCTTCATTATTGTTCATCCAGAATCCTCTCATGTCCGTTCCATGTATACCGGATCACCGATACCACCTGGGAGTTCTCCGGGCGGTGCAGTTCCGCGATCCGAAGACCTTTGACCGTCTCAAAGCATCCCCACAGAGCCTGGGAATTCATGATATAATCAAAATCCAGCTTATGGACCAGTTCAAACATACTTTTGATATTCTTGTCATCGACACCGGCAAATGCCTCATCCAGTGCGATAATTCTGGGGTGATCTTTATTATCCGCCTTTTTATACTGTGCGTTTACTGCTCCGAACAGCGGCACATACATTGCCATTGCTTTTTCACCTCCACTGAACCGGTTAAACGCAGCATTGGTCAGTGGCTTCTTCGTCTCATCCCCGCGCCGGTAAAACATCTGGAATTCAAACCATTTCCGGTAATCCAGGGCATCTCTTACCAGCTCCATGTAATTGATGATCGTTCCCATCTCTTCCAGTTTTGCCTTTTCTGCACGGATTTTGCTGCGGAAATGACCTGCTACCTTTTCAATATCATCCAGGGTAAGCAGCTCTCTGTCGCGCAAAAGGATCTGCTCCAGATCCGCCGTATCCAGTTCTTTGTCATTGTCAGCTTTGCAGGGCTTCCATTCCAGCGAAAAGCGAAGGCCCATAGAGGTATCGATCTCCTGCATGAGCTTCGACATGTCTTTTGCCCATTTTCTGCTCTCTGCTATGCGGTCCGTAAGCTGCTGGCTGATCGTCTGGGACAGGATATCTTCGAAAAGCTCCCGGTCCTTTTTCTGTATCAGCAGTTCCGTCTCTTCGATGGCGGTCTTCAGGATATTGTAAAATTCCTCCAGATATACTTTCTTGCCATTCCAGACAGAGAGAATACGATATCGCTTACGTATAGCTCCCACAATTTCTGTATCACCAAAGCACTCTTCTATGGACGTTCCATAGCTTGCAAGGCTTCCATTATGTTTATGATATTTATCATGCAAAGACTGAAGCATATCAACAGACTCTCTATTCTTATCACTGTCACTTACTAATTTCACTGCCTCTTCGGCACATTCACAGACCGTGCGGCCTTCCCGGTTCAAAATCAGTCTCAGATCCAGTTCCTCTTCAAAATAGCTTCTGAGTGCCGTTTCCTCCATAATCAATCCCTGCAGTTTTGCTTTTTGTTCCGGAAGGTCTTTCAGCAAGCCCTGCAACATTCCTTCACGTTTCGCCATCTCTTTTTCCAAATCATTTATTTTTTTACTGATCTGTTCCAGTTCTTCCTTCACCTGTTTCAGCCGGTTTGCCTTTTCCAGCAGTTCCGGACTCCTCAGATACTCTTCCAGCTGGCGGATCTGAATCTCGCAGGCCTTTGCACGGGTACTGTAAGTTCTTTTTTCCGTATAGGCTTCCTCCAGATCATCGTTGTATTGGTCTATCCGTTCTTTTTTATCCAGACAACTGATCTGCTCCGTCTGCATATGGAGTAGTTCACGTCTTATACTTTGCCATATCCTTCCGTATTCTTCCGCTGCGCCGCAGGCTTCCTCATAAGCCTCTGCCGTTCTTCCATAGGGCAGCATTTTACAAAGCTTCAATACCTCCTGATATTGCCGGTTCTTTTGTTCGGAAAGCCTATGCTCCTGAGCCTGCTGTTTCAGATATTCATTCTCCAATGTCTCCAGAATACGTTCCAGCTCTCTTTTCTCCGACAATGCGATCTGAATCTCCGAAAAATCGGGGATCTCCTGGTATTCCGCCTGTAACCTGTCCATCCGTTCCTGTAATTGCGTAATTTCAGCATCCCATTCTGCTATGGTTTTGCTGATGCTTTCTATCTGTTCCTGCAGTTCCCGGATTTTTTGTTCTTTTCTCCGTTTTCTTGCGAGATATCCTACATATTCTGCTGCCTGCTTATGCGCTTTACCGGCTAAGATTCCCTGCCGGAAGCTGCCGTCTGCACCGAAACAGATTCCCTGTGTCGTCCCTTCTTCGTCATAAATGTTACTGAGGATTTCCAATACCGGAGTTCTCAATTCCTGCGGCAGATCATCACTTACTGTCAATCCAAAAAAGCGGCTGTTGCCCTGTCCGTCTGTCTGCAGAACCGCATCCAGAAATTCCGTATGCTCCGCTCTTATTTTCGCAAAATCTTCCCTCGTCACCACCAGCGCATCCAGCATTCCGGACATCTGTAATTGTGCCTCCAGCCTTGCACAGGCTGCCTCATCCAGCTCCTTTGCGAACTCTACCGTTCTGTAAAACGGAATGGCTGTGATTCCCGCCTGTGCCAGGGATGCCCTGGATTTTTCGACTGCCTCATCCCGTTCCGGCTCCAGTTCCCGCTGCTCCTGCACCTTCTTCAGCTGTTCCCGGACATCTTTTAGAAGTTCTACCTGAATCTCCCTCTGATACTGTTTCTCATTCTTTTCGTCTGTAAGCTGCTGACGCTGTCTTTCATAATCTGCACGGAAATCCCTCTGTATCTCCACGCCATCCGCTACGGTCTCGTATTGTCTTGCTTTCTGTTCCGCCTGTAGGAGGATTTCACGTTCCGGATGCCATTCCCCGGAGGTCTCCGCTCTGCGAAAGACTTCCGTGATCCATGCATCGATTCTGTCCGACACCTGTTCTTCTGCCATCTCCATCCGTTGTTCTTCCTCCGCTTTTTTCTTCTTCGTCTCTTCCAGAAGACTGGCAGCTTCCTCGTACTGTCCTAAGATCAGCTCATATTGTCCGAGAGCTGTCCTTCCTGATGTCAGTTGATTTTTCCATATTTGCAGCTGCTCTGCAATCTCATCTCCTTCTTCGTATTCTTCCAGGCTGATTTTCTCTTTCGCCTTCTCATGATGTTCCCATTGCAGGATTTCCTGCTGTTCCTCCAGTTCTTCCCGCTTTTCCTTCAAGGTATCCCGGCGGAGTTCCATCTGTTCCTCCAGCTTTTTCAGAGTCATCTCTTCATCCCGGATCCGTTCCCTGCCATCCTCGATCTTTTTCTCCCAGCGTTGTTCTCCATCCGCAGCCTCCTGATACTCTGCCCTGAATTTCTCCAGCTTGCGGTCTGCATCCTCGAGTTCCGGATCCAGAAGCGCATTGTGCTCCGTTTCTTTCAGCTTTTTCTCTGCCGTAAGTCTCTCCGTATCCTGTGCTGCCCGGCTCTGTTTTTCCTGTGCCTCACGCTGCAGCTGTTCCTTCCCCTCCAGTATTCCCTGTTCTCTCTCCACTTCCTGCTTCTTGTTCAGGTAACCCTGAGCCTTTTTTGCCAGCATATACTGGTTGTAACGGGTATATTCATTGCGGATGATCTTCACATCATCGAAAGCACGGTTGAGCATCTCCAGACTATCCTGGATCTCATCCATCTTTTCCATCGCATCTACCATAGGGCGCAGATCCTCATCCGTCAAAGTCTGGAGGGAATCATTCAGAATATCATATACTTTGGTGGGTTTAAACTCTTTGGAAAGTTTGGGGGCCCGCACCTTCACCAACAGTTTGATGAATTGTTCATACTGTTCTTCCTTACGGAAACCGAAAATATACTGGTTGACATGCTTCTTGTATTCCGACGGACTGTCTGTGAAAAAATTGTCTTCGCCCAGTTCTGCCTTCATCTCCCTCTTGTCCCGGGGAATTTTGTTGGATCCCACTTCCTTATACAGCCACAGATCATATCCCACTCTGCGCCCGTCCAGGAGCACAAAGCCCCAAAAATCCATCGGTTTCCCGCGTTTAGCTTTTTGTCCGATTCCAATGGTGCGATACGCTCCGGAGTCCTCTTTCCAAAATTCCAGGAACAGATAACCGGTAGACTCCTCCTTGCCCTCTTCTCCCAGAAAATAGTATTCCATCCGGCGGTCACTGGAACCAAACGGATCCAGTCGGCTGGGAGTACGGTCTCCGTCCAGTACAAACGGAATAAAGCTCTGTGTCGTGATGGATTTTCCGGAGCCGTTCTGTCCGCGCAGAAGCAGTTTCCCATCCTCGAATTCAAAGTCCTCTTCGTCATATAACCAGAAATTCACAAACCCGATCCGGTTCATTTTCCAACGTTCGTTCATTCTTCTCCGTCTCCTTTGTAATCGGAAGGATACTGTCCTGCCAGCCTGCCCACCGCAGGCAATACAATGATCTGTTCTTCCTTGCTGCGCACCATCATCCAGTCCGTCATATACTTTAAAATGGTTTCCACAAGCCTGTCCTCGTCCATTTCGCAATATTCCTTGCTCCATGCATTCTTCCACTTGTTTCTACAGCTTGTGATAATCCGGGAAAATTCCTGCTTTGTCATGGCAATGCATTCATCCTCCTGTAATTCCAGTTGTCCCTCTGCCAGCTGCCTCTGTATCTCTGCACATACGATCAGGACGCTTTCCGAAATCTGGGCATCCCTCGGGTGCACGTTTCCGTAGCAGTCATCTGTATCCAGTGTAAGAAATGCCGCATTACGATAGATATCCAGATTACCACCCAAATTTTCCCGCAAATATCTGCCGACCCATTGTCTCTGATTTTTCAAATATAAGGCATCAGCGTCCTCTGTGCTGTCCCAGTAAAGTGCCGGACAGACTGCCAGCTGCCTGTATACCCGGTTAATACGCCGCGATCCTCTGTTTTCTTCAAATTCCTCAAAATCTGTCTTTTCAAAATCCTTCCAGGATTCATATCCGGAAATATCCATCGTAAAGCTGCTGGTAAAATATTTCGAATAGCCTGTATTTTCATACAGTACTTCCTGCCCGGCTTCCTGGCTGAAGGATTCACTTTTTCCTTCATACACCCTGAGCATCTGCAGCCGTTCCATATACTGCAATACCCGAACCAGTGATTTTCTCTGTGTAAAGGAAATCCAGTCTACCGGCATGTAATTTTTCAGCTGTGTCTCCACATAGTCGATCAGTTCCGACAGCAAAAACTGCCTGCCCTCCTCGGCATCCTCCAGATACATCAACACCACACATAGTATGCAGTAATCCCGAATGTCCGTAAATTCGCTGATTCCCATAAATGCTTCTGCATGCGCCGGTCTCTTCTCCAGCTTTAACAGCTTCTCTGTATGTATCAGCTTCCATCCCAGTTGTTCTCTGATAAAACGTTGAAAGTTCGGAATATCCCGTTTTACTTTATAGAAAGTCTCCTTGTCACTGTCCCGGCAGATCCAAAATTTTTCCATTAAGGTTCTGATTTCATTCATATTTATTTAAACTCCAATGTATAATCCGGCATTTTCAGATCGCCGTCTTCGCATTTCAGTACACAGCTGCCTTCCTTTTTCCTCAGTTGATACTCCTGTCCGTATTCCGTCCGTCCCATCTTCTCCGAGCTCATATTGGCCTGTGCGATCCACTGCAGGAAAATAGCCCGTGTGTCTTCGGAAACCACTTCGTCAATCTCCGCAAACCGGATCTTCTGCTCCCTGATATACCGGAGTACCACTTCCTTCTGCTTCTGCGCCTGTCGCAGGTAGCTTTCCCGCTGTGCCATTTTTTCCAACGATTTATCAGCAAAACCTGTTCTGTCCTTTCTCTCACGATACCCTCTCGTGTGAGGCTTCAGCAAAAACAATGCCGGCTCTTCCTGATAAACACTGTTATTAATACCATCCTCGTCTCTCGGAATATTAGTCTTATAATGCTCGATCTGCTGCACTCCGAAGACATGGGCTGACAGTTTATGGGCTTCCTCCAGATCCTCACATTTCAAGAACAATTCCAGAAATTTTTTATAATCATCCTTTCGGCTGATGCCCCAGTTCTGGACCTGTACGATCAGGGCTGCATTTTGAATAATATTGCGTATAATATCACTGGTGATCTTCAATACTTTTTTAGCTTCGCATTCCTGTCCCTGTCCGTCCACGAACCAGTTTTTCAGGGAATACCATTTTCCGTATACATTTTCCCGGATGCTTGGCTCGGCATTTCCATGTATTTCCAACAGTGCATGGGGAATATCCAGTTCACTCGCCACAACCCGATCCAGAATCGTATTCTCCATGCGCTCCGTATTCTTTTCCAGCAGCTGTTCCATCCGTTTGGAGTGCCGCTGCAATTCCTGCACAAATTCATTCAGGTATTTGATAAATTTGTCCTTATGAACCATGAATTCCACTGATTTCATCAGTTTTTCCGTTTTCCCGGAGTAAAAGTCCCGCAGATAATCCTGATAGTTCTGGTTGAGCCGTTTAAAATCCTCCTGCAGCGTCTGCCACCATTCGTTCACCATCCGAAGCTCTGCATTCTCCATGTTCTCCGCCTCATCCAGACTTCTCTCCAGACGGACAAAAAAGTTGGTCGACAGATTTCCCGATTCCAAAAATAAATTTTCCAAACGTACCGTCAGACGCTCGATCTCCACAGCATATTCCGACATCGTATAGCGGTATTGCTTATTTTTATAATCGGCTATTGTGTACACTTTGCCCGGATCCTGTATCGGTGTAAGATTTTTCCACTTAACAAGCGCTTCCAGATCCTGAACCAGCTGCTCCATGGAATACGCTTCGAATGCTTCATCCTCTTTTAAGAGCCTGTAAATATCTTCTTTATACAGCTGAAAATGCATCTTTTCGTATTCCCGGTAAAAGCATCTCATAATTTTCCGGTATACCGGTGCATTCTGTACCGACAAGTAGGAAGTTTCGTTGATCTGTTCAAAATGTTCCATCCGTTTTTCCTCTCTCAGGCATCTTATTAAATATGATTATCTATATTTTGTGTCCAATTTTCAGTACTTAATTTATCCACTTCCATTCCTGCAGGCTGTCGATCGCGGTCCCGCAATATTCACACACGCCTTTGGTCACATCGATATTGGCGTCGCATTTGGGGCATTTGATCACGTGGATCCCGCTGTCCAGGGTCATGACTCTGTCGTTGTGGCTGAGGGAGAAGGTATCCTTCTGATATGCGGATGTGATCCGGCCACCTCGCAGATACACCAGTCTGACCTTCAACTCCACATCCACGCACAGTATGCCGTTCTCCACATGCTCCTGCAGCCCGGTATAGTCCATAATGTCGTAATCAATGACATCCGGCCGGGAATAGTAGCGTCTGCCGGCTTCGTAGTTCAGGTTATTATAGAACCGCTTTTTGTCGATGCCGGTGGCGGTCCAGAATTCCTGCTGCTGACGGTTCTGTTTTTCTTTGTATCGTCTGACAGGCCCCAGTACTGCATAAGCATCGCACAGATAGAAAAAATAATAGAGGATCATCGCCAGGATTGTGCTGTAGATAAAGATTTTGCCCACATCATAGCCATTGAAGGTCCTGGAGGTATTTATGATCCACAGGCTGCATAGCAGGAAGGATACGATGTAGTCTACCACTCCCGTGACGATCCGGTAGACCGGGCTTTGCAATACCAGGTCATAATGATGCTTGCTGCCCAGCTCCTTGTCTGCGTAGTCAATGTTGGAGGCCGCATCACAGCAGGGACAGCCGTTCACAAATTCCTTTACTTTGCCGGTAAAGCCGCAGTTCTCACAGGTATGCTGTGCCTCTTCATCCATTCCGGATACATAGGTATATTCCATGCGGGAATCGAAGATTTTCTCTGTATGGAGCAGTTTCCCCTGCCGGAAATACTCTTTGCGGCAGCGGATACCACTGTGCACATCATCCTGACAGGTTCCGTCTGTGGACCGGTATCTCAGGGTGCCATCGACGATGTAAGTAGTCTTGATATTGACGCCGCTTTCTGTAAGCCTGCGCATTTGAAGTGTTTCGGATATGAATGCCATTGCTTTCGTGTCCTATCTGTTATTGTTGTTATTATTGTTGTTATTGTTATTATTGTTGTTGGAAGAGGAACCGCCGCTGCTGCCGGAGCCTGAGGATGGTGTGTAATGAGGGAACACTTTGAATTCTGTCCGTGACAACAGGATTCCGTCAATGCTGCTGTCGGTGCAGTTCGCCATGATCACCTTCTGGGTTTTTGCGGTATTCTGTCCGATGATGAGGGACAGATTCTGTCTGCCTCCCTTGATGAAAGCCTCCGGCTCCTGCTCCAGGAAATGATAGATCTCCCAAAGCTCCTCCTCTGTTACCTCATAATATTTCGTCAGTTCCACGCAACGCTTCATGCGGATCAGTTCTTCATAGGTCTGCGGTTCAAAATTCATGGGAAACCTCCTTGTCATTTTTTTGATCCAGTGTCAGATAGTAAAATTCAATGTTCTGAAAGGGGAGATTGATGGCCTGTATATGGTAATAGGCATTATTTTCCTGCTTCCGGTAATGGCAGTCTCTCAGCTCCGTAGTGGTGCACAACAGATTGTTCGGGCTGCCCGTGGCATATTCCTTTGCATATTCGCGCAGGAGCCCGGAAATATCATATACATACCATTCTTCTTCGTTGTCCCCGGAATGGTCCAGCACCCCTTTATAAATCTGATGCGTGGCAATGTGCCGCTGCTTTGTTCTCCCTTCATCACCGTAAGTCACGAGATCTCCGGACAACAGCATCAGGTACAATGCGTTGTTCTCCGGATAATCGCATTCTTCCTGCAACATATGCTTTTTCATACGCAGCTTTACCGTACTGATGGGTGTCAGATATAGGATTTCCCTGGACTTCCTAAGAATCTGGGAGATCAGCGGATATCTGTCTCCATCTACGTCCAGTTCGAACACACCGCTGTCATAGATATATTGTAACTTCGCATCTTGTGCAATGATCTGTTCCAGCGCAGGATATTCTGCGGATTCTTTTGCAGGCAGATACTTTTCCGGCTCCTCGAGGCGCATCTTCGTCACATATTCATATGCCGTCTCGTCAGCAGAAGCATCCGGGGCATAGCCGCGGTCCCGGTACATCTGCTGTTGCAACAGGCAGGTGTAGCTTTTGCCGGAGCCATATACGTTTTTCACAAAAGGACAGCCCGTTTTACACAGATACAGGTAAGCGCACCTCGCACATTCCTCGGGAAACGGTTGTCTGTTATGGTTTTGGAAGATCTTGCGTGCAGCGGTTTTCAAAATGGTGTCCACCGTGTCACGGTAGATATTGCCATAGTAAAAATCTTCGTTCTTCTGACCTCTGACACAGGAATAGATGTCTCCGTTACGCTCCAACAGGAAAAATTTCTCTCCGCAATTATCGCAGTTGGTGCAGTATTCCGGTCCGAACTCATCGAACCATGCACCGTTGACGCCGGCATCCAGATTGGTCCCGTCAAAAGCCTCATGCATCCGCCGGTAAAAGATCAGCTGTTCCTCTTCACTCATGTGATGCAACAGGCCACAGGAATTGTAGTCAAACCCTATCATAAAATTAAAATCATTCATATCCAGGCACGTGTTCCGGTCCAGGAATCTGATATCCTCGATGATCTGATCCAGCTGTTCGAAATGCTCCCGAAAGATCGTGGCAGATACTTTTTTCTTGTCAGGGATCTCCTCCAGCAGTCGGATATTATCCAGTATCCGTTCCAGTGTGCCCTCTCCGCCCTTGGTCACCCTGTATTTTTCATGCAGGGAAAGAGGCAGATCCAGGCTGCCCGATATGGACACGTTGAACTCACGGATGGTCTCGATATGTCTGTCCAGTCCGTACAGATTCGTCTTGATGTGGGGATGCCCCACCCTGAAGCCGGCATCCGTGATGAGTTCACGGTTTTCCTGATAGTAACTGCTGATATATTGGATCAGGTCATGGAATTCCTGCTTTGGTAAAGTGGTCACTTCGCCGCCGTGCAGGGAAATATTAAAGGGTACCACATCCGCTTCACGGAATTTCGCGATGGCATATTGCAGGGTCTCCAGGCAATCTCCGCCCCGCAGGGTATCTACGGTGTGGTCCTCCAGATAACAGTACCGGCACTGCATGTTACATGCCATGGTCGGCACATATAACAAATGAATAAATTTAGTATTCATAGTAATCGATCCTTACAGGTGTCTCCTTGAAAGCACGTTCATTGACAGATACGCCCCGGGGTAGTGTGATCTCCCGCAGAGAATCACAGCACCGGAAAGCGGAAGACCCGATCTGCTGCAGCTTGCTGTCCGGGGAGATCACCACCTCTTCCAGACTGGTATTTCCATAAAACGCGTGTCCGCCGATCCTGGTCACGTTATCCGGGATCTCTATGCGCAGTAGGCTGCTGCATTCTTCAAAGGTGTTGCCGCGGATCTCCGTCAGTCCCGCCGGAAGATTTACCTCCTCCAGGCTGCTGCAATGGTAAAAAGCTTCCCCGCCCAGATACGTCAGATGCTCCGGCAATGTGACACGTTCCAGGCTTCTGCAGTTTTTAAATGCCTGCCCGCGGATCTCTGTAATGCTGTCCGGCAGCGTTACCTCTGATAAAAAGGGCATATTGGAAAAGGTGTTGCCGCGCAGGCCCACTACCTTCTCCCCCTGATAGGTATCGGGAATGGTCGCCGTAGTCATATTCGTCAGACCATAGACATAAAACCGCACATAATATCCGTCATCTGCCTGCTCATAGAAGATCCTGGGCTTACTGAACAACAGCAGTGAGCCTGCCACAGCCACCGCCATGAGAGCCCATTTTAACTTTTTGCTGTAATCCGGCACCATGGATGCCTTCACATTCATGACAATATTCGAGATTTTCTCCTGGGATCTGGATCTGATCTCCTTTTTCAAATATTTTATCAGCTGATAACGGCTGGTCAAAAATGCATATACCACCAGGATGATAAGTCCGATCACATAAGTTTTCATCGGAAAATGAAAGAAAAAAAGAGATATGTATACGAATAACAGAACCGCCAAAACGGCATTCAGTATGTTTTTTCTGCGCAGCATATCCTCCGGGATCAGATTCTGTTCTTCCGTGATCCCGGCGCGCTGCATTTCACGCTTGATAAACCCTTCGACACAATCCTCCTCGGACATGGCAAACAGCGGATCAAAATCCTCTGCATGCACTATTCTGCCCGTTACTGTTTCGTCAGCTGCCGGTGCATGGATCACCGCCTCAGCTGCTGTCTGCACCTTTTCCTCCATAGATAAAGTCATTCCCATACCGTTATTTTCCCTTCTTTTATACTGTGCATCGCACCTTTTTCGTCTCCAAAACGATGCTTAATCTTATTTTGTTTTGACACTTACCTTCTTTCCAGAAAATGCAATTCCAAATTTCAAAATATCCTGAATGCCATCTTCTTTCATTTCAGCGTCATATCTCTTCTCATCAATCTGAATTAACGCTTCATCTGCAAGCCCTGAAAGCTCATCTGCACTCAAGTCCTTTTTCCACTTAAGCTCCATAATGATTCCAGGATATCTACCTTCTCTTGGGAATAGACTAATATCATATCGTCCATCCCCGGACTCTCTGTTTGACTTAATCTTATACTGATTATCCATCAAAGCGATCAAACCAAGAACTAATCCATGATAAAATCCTTCTGCGCCAGCATCATAGAAGCTGATGGATTTATCCATATATTCAGCAATTGCTTTCTGCAGTTTCTTATAATCATTTGCATAAAGACTTTCTGCAATCTTATTGGCGGTCGTTCTTGTGATAGCTCCAATCTGTAACAGGTGCGATAATATTTCACTCTTATATACGGCTGCAATCTCTCTGTTCGGAATGGATACCTCGCACAGATAAGAACCATCTGCCTGCAATTCTTTCTTTGGTGTTTTCAAATAGCCAGCTACTAACAGTAAACTGTAAATATTTGCCGGATCCTCTGAAAGAGATCTATAAACAACATTCTGATCAATTTGGGCAATAACTCTTTCGCCTTGTAGCAAAGAATAAAGTCTTTCAGTAATATCATCCGTTGCCACCTTAAGGACATCTTCCAGAATTTCATTTTTTCCGGTATTTACCCAATAGGCCTGCGGAATGCAGCCTTTAGAAATATAATTGATTACTGACCACGGATTATAGATCTCTGTAGATCCAAATAAATATCCGTCATACCAATCCTTCAGCTCTGCTTCTTTATCCAGGGCACCATAATACTCCAGCATATCTCTGACTTCTGAAGCAGTAAATCCAAAGAACTGATCATACTTTTCATCCATCACAGAATTCACTGTTAAATTATTCAGGCCACTAAAGATGCTCTCCTGAGCAATCCGAAGAATACCAGTTAGGAATCCATAAGTTAGATTCTTATTATCCTTAAATGCTCCAGAGAAGAAATTTCTCATGAATCCAATTATTTCATCATAAAAATCCTTGGAATAACCTTCTTGAATCGGTGTGTCATATTCATCAATAATAATGATTGGCGCTTTACCATAATGTTTTGTAAGCATCTGAGATAACTTTGCTAATGATACAGTCAAGTCAACTTCTGAGGCCTCGCCATTTATGATTTTCGCAAAATAGGTCTTTTCATACTCTGCAAGTCTATCACTATCCGCAATCTCCTGATGTCTTCCAAACTCCTCCTGCAAAAGATCTTTAATCTTATCAAGAGTTGCTTTCCAAGAATCAAACTTAACATCTTTGAAAGTAAGAAATACAACTGGATACTGTCCCTGCTGTCTGCGATATTCTTCACCGCATCTCCAGATTGCTTTATTCTCGAAATATTTACTTGTATCCTCCTCTGAAATCTCAAAAAAAACTCTGAGCATATCCATGTTCAATGTCTTTCCGAAACGTCTCGGCCTTGTAAACAAAGAAACCAGTGGCTTCTGATCAAGGAATTCCTTTATAAGCAAAGTCTTATCTACATAGTAATAATCTGCCTGTGCTCTGACATAATCAGAAATACCAATAGGTAATGGCTTATTATTCGCAGCCTTCTTCTTTGCGTACTTCCCTGAAGAAACTCTCTTATCAACAGGTCTTACTGCGTCATCCGGAATAAGCCACTTTCTTCCTTCTTTTATAGCACCTGGGATTTTTCCTTTATTGCACAAATCATTGATTGCACGTTTTGAACGATTCCATTCAATTGCAAATTGTTCACTAGATTTCATAACCCCCACATCTCCTTTGAAACTAAAATTTCCTATTCTGCTCAAAGTATACATTATTTTGAGCAAAATATCAATTCTGTTTTTGCTTTTTGCTCGAAATTACACTATTGTGCTTGAACCAGTGACAATACCCCCTACCCTGGCTCTCAAAACTTATATCTCTTCATGATTATTCGCTCCTTTCGTTAATCCTAAAATGTATGAACAACACTAAACTTCGCAAAAAATCGGCATCAAATCCATTTCTGAATTCAACACCGATTCTCTGCTTTTCCTTTTTTCTGTTGTAAGCCTTTCCACTCGGAACTGATCTTGTGACCGGATTCAGTTCTCCCCATGTTGTTCGCTGCTTAGCATAATATTCCCTCTGCGCTTTCTTACTTCTTTTATCAAGCGTTACATATTGCTTCATTTTCTCATCCTCGCTTTCGTGTCTTCTTCAATCATCTTTGCAATTTCACCACAGGCGGCAGGATAATCTTTATGTCCCAGTAAGAGCATTTTATCTTTAAGTCGTTCTAGAGCTTCCTCAAATCTTGCGACGTCCCTCTTTAGCACCTTACAGAATACAATGCAGTACGACGAACCATCCTTGACCATCTCTCCCTTAAATTTCATAGTTATCTTATTCTGCACAAACAATTGATCCGCCAGATAAGAACTATGATCTACATAAGCATAAGGAACCGCAAATAACGAAAAATCACTCATTTTCCAATAATTCTTCATTCTCATCATCTCCAACATAAAGATAGCTGCAGAAGATCCGAAGACCTCCCACAGCCTGTGCTTATAACCGAACCTCCACACGCAGTTTCCTGCAGGTTTTCTACAAGGCCGCTGTTAAGAAATCTTGCATCAGATTTTAAAACCTACAATGAACATAAACCGATAACACATAACCCATAACAGACATACCCTTACCATGAACAAAAACTTCTGGGATCACCATCAATCTCATAAAGCCTTGTACGGAAAAATCCTTAGATGTCTACTTCAAACTGTACTGTTTGATTGTACTTATCAAGAGCCATCTGCATTTCCATAATGGTCTTGGATACAGCCTCATACTCCTTCTTAATCAGCTCCAGGTCATAGTTAATATACCTATATTCTGGAACCGTATTTCTGGACATATAAGAGCGCTGCTCCTCTCTGGCTTTTGGTAGCTGCTTACGCATCTGATCAAGCACTGATTTTCTCTTGTTCAGCTGAGCCATCTTTATAAGAATTGTATCAATGCTCATTTCTGCATCGCCCACCTGAACCTTTTCATTAGAATTGGTTACATTAAGCGCATGCTTGATAATTGCAATTTTCTCATCAAGAGATGTAATAGTAGCTGCAACCTCCGTATAATCATATTCTGGTACGACAGGTTCCTCATTGATAGCTGCAACATAGGTACTGGATGTTGCCTCTTTGTTTACCCAGAAGGCCTTATCTTCTTCCAGGCTCTTAAGCATTTTATTTGCATATGCTGATGTCAA
>OGDS01000078.1_pt1 | contig 101160 bp, 82 predicted proteins | sample 1570351 | NCBI WGS metagenome assembly OGDS01 (sample SAMEA2581974, study PRJEB24529) | metagenome | biome: Human gut stool | place: China | collected 2011
ACGTTAATTAACTCTCTCATTTTCAATCGATTACATAAGAATTAACAGAGTATTGATTTAAAATACCCACATCAAAAAGATAAAGAAGATGAAGATATTTCACACCATTTGTGCCGCTTTCATGGCGGCAACCATAGCATCATGTGATGCACATCAGGACTTTCCGGATACCTCAATGAAGATTGGAGACATCCTGTGTACCGATGGAAAGGTCGTCAGATATGAAGAAATGAAAGCACAGGAAAAGACACCCATAGCCGTGGTTTTCTATGTCAATCAAAAAGAGGATATTGAAGGTACTGGATATGCAGTCTATCTGAAAGATATAGAGCCTTGCGCCTACTCTGATAGTATTGGAATAAAGCATGATACTTCCGCAGACCTGGCAGCCTTCGATGGGAACAGCAATACCCATGCCATGTATTCTACCTATACTTCACCTGCAGCCGAAGCTGTTTTTGACATGTGGCAATATGGACAGAGCGCCTACATCCCTTCCGTTGCTCAGTTATACCTGTTGTATGAAGTAAGAAATAAGATTAATGAATATATCCGTAAATGTGGTGGAGATGAGATACAGGACAATCCTGATGAATGCTGGTACTGGACATCAACAGAAGTAAAGGAGCAGGAAACCGATAAAGCATGGTTGTTCTCACTTGCCTCTGGAGCCATTCAGGAAACACCGAAAACACAAGCACATAAAATCAGACCAATCATCACATTATACAACTGATTAAAGAACTGCTTTAATGGAAGAAACTAAAGAACTACAGACCACGTATAAAATATTCCGCTATCTGATTTACATATCACTGATAGTGGAATTTTTCGAGTATGCCATTAATCCTGAACTACTGGATTATTGGGGTGGCATCCTGTGCGATATTCATGGCCGTATAAAACGGTGGTATATTTATCAGGACGGCAACCTTATATGGAGTAAAATAGCTACCTTTATACTTATCTGCATTACATGTATAGGTACCCGTAACAAGAAGCATCTGGAATTTGATGCTCGTCATCAGGTATTCTACCCATTATTTGGTGGACTCGTTGTATTGATATTGTCTATTTGGCTTTACGGCCAGAGTATGGGTATGAAATTCTATACGATCAGTTTGAACTACTGGTTGTATATGGTTGCGTCAATCATTGGCACCATATGTATACATGTAGCCCTTGATAATATATCCAAGTTCTTAAAGGAAGGGCTTCTTAAAGACCGTTTTAATTTCGAGAATGAGTCTTTTGAACAATGCCAGGAGTTGCAGGAAAACAAGTACAGTGTCAACATCCCTATGCGCTATTATTATAAGGGAAAATTCCGTAAAGGATGGGTGAACATCGTCAATCCCTTCCGTGGTACGTGGGTTGTCGGTACGCCGGGGTCAGGTAAGACGTTCTCAATTATCGAGCCATTCATACGGCAGCATAGTGCAAAAGGTTTTGCCATGGTTGTGTACGATTATAAGTTTCCGACACTCGCTCAGAAATTATACTATCATTATAAGATAAACCAAAAAGCTGGGAAAGTTCCTAAGGACTGTAAGTTCAATATCATCAACTTTGTGGATGTAGAGTATTCCAGACGCGTCAATCCTATCCAACAGAAGTATATCGGAAATCTTGCTGCTGCCAGTGAGACTGCCGAGACTCTGTTGGAATCACTGCAAAAAGGAAAGAAAGAAGGCGGTGGCGGTAGCGACCAGTTCTTCCAGACTTCCGCCGTGAACTTCCTTGCTGCTTGCATCTACTTTTTTGTCAATTACAAGAAAGTACCTTACGATAAGGACGGCCATGCCCTTAGTGCTGAGATGACCACTGAGCCGAAGACGCACCGACCTAAACCTACAGGTCGAGTTTTTGACCAGACAGGCAAGGAAGTGGAACCTGAGTATTGGTTGGGGAAATACAGCGACATGCCTCATATCCTATCTTTCCTGAACCAAGACTATCAGACCATCTTTGAGGTATTGGAGACTGACCCTGAAGTAGCTCCCCTATTGGGACCGTTCCAGACAGCCATGAAGAACAAGGCTATGGAACAGTTGGAAGGTATGATTGGTACACTGCGTGTCTATACATCCCGCCTGGCCACCAAGGAATCCTATTGGATATTCCATAAAGACGGTGATGACTTTGACCTGAAGGTTTCTGATCCGAAGAATCCGAGTTATCTGCTTATAGCGAATGACCCGGAAATGGAAAGTATTATCGGTGCCTTGAATGCGCTGATTCTGAACCGTCTTGTCACCCGTGTGAATACCGGTCAAGGTAAGAATATTCCTGTGAGCATCATCGTGGATGAGTTGCCTACACTCTATTTTCACAAGATAGACCGACTGATTGGTACCGCCCGAAGTAACAAAGTGAGTGTCACACTGGGATTTCAGGAACTACCGCAGCTCGAATCCGATTATGGGAAAGTGGGTATGCAGAAAGTTATCACAACAGTGGGTAACGTAGTCAGTGGCTCAGCTAGAGCAAAAGAGACTTTGGAGTGGCTTTCTAACGACATCTTCGGTAAGATTGTCCAGCTAAAAAAAGGTGTAACCATTGACCGTGACAAGACCTCCATCAATCTCAATGAGAATATGGACAGCCTTGTTCCGGCAAGTAAAATTTCTGATATGCCCACCGGATGGATTTGTGGCCAGTCTGCCCGTGATTTTATCAAAACCAAGACAGGACGTGATGATAGCATGAATATTCAGGAGTCAGCCGAGTTCCAAACCTCCAAGTTCTATTGCAAAACTGATTTCGACATGAAGAAGATTGCCGAAGAGGAAGCGAACTACAAGAATTATCAGATACCGAAATTCTACACTTTCCCTTCAAAGGATGCCAAGGAACGTATTCTGTACCAGAACTTCGTGAGTGTCAATCTTGATGTCAAGAACATGATTGACGAGATAACAAAATTTAAAGTAAAATGAGTTTCAGGATAATAGCAGCTTTTGTCATATTCTTATTTGGTATGAGAGTTAACGGTCAGACGGTAACACCGTCTGAATTACTCTCTAAAAGCCTAACGATTTTCGACCTTCCACCTTTTGAAAGAGCAGTCTGTTGTATCAGCTTCTATGAGGGTTTACATAAAAAAAAGGATTATCCGTATGTAGGATATGGCCATAGACTGCGCCCGGGAGAAAAATATTCATCCGACATGACTGCCACAGAAGCAAAGTTTCTTCTTCGCAAAGATCTCAAAGAACTATGCTCCTTGTTTCGTCCCTATGGTAAAGATTCTCTTTTGCTCGCAGCATTAGCTTATAATGTCGGAGCCTTCAAGCTGTTAGGATTAAAAGGTAAATACCCCAAAAGTACAATTCTAAAGAAACTCGATTCCGGAGATAGGAATATAAAAAATGACTATGTGAAGTATTGCCACTGGCGTGGAAAGAAGATTGCTTCCATAGAGCGACGACGATATGCTGAATTTATTATACTCTTCTCTCCTTAGTATTAATATTTAAATATCATCAAGAATACTACTCACAAGTTTTATTATGATTTATATTTACAGACGGTAATACGTTTTTTACATTTAATGTATCATATTGTCTAACCACAATTGAATCTGGAACGACAGTTTTACTTTGAATAATAGCCTCTTTGATTTCTTTCAATTGTGAATCTTCAATCTTCGCTGGTGAAGCACATTTATTTACCAGAATAGGAACAATAACAGAAAACAATACTGCCATTGCAGATATAAATAAAGAGCAATTAGTCTTGTTTATTTGTTTCTCCTGCCATTCATTATTTGCATCCATTTGCTCTTTGTGATGAGAATCACTTCTCTCAATCTGTTCGATATGATGATTATTATTCTCCTCCAGCTGCTTTTCAAAGTTTCTTTGTTCAATTGTTTTGTATTTGTTTTTAACAAAGTCTTCAAGCAAAGGCAATGGATAAACTACTTTGTTTGCATATCTTTCCAAATATTCAACAAAATCAATAAAAACTTTCCGCTGTGCATTTACAGAACACAAAGCGATTATATCGTCATTTTCAAACCAAAACCTATCATTTTTATCATCGTACTTATATTTTCCTCTATCATATAACATTCGTTCGTTATCATTTTTGAGTTCAAATGATAAAGTTTGAATTTTTATAAAATTCTCCTTTTCAAGTTCTTCTACAAAGTATAAAAAATCAGCTACTTGGAAATAGCTTTTTCTCAATGCATCCCAATCAATATCTTTACTACCATTGTTTCGTGTAGAATAAAAAACTAATGTTTTATTAGGTTCAATATTCCATCTTAGAGCAAAGCAGTTTAATTCTTTACGTAGTAATGTTGCAACTTGTAGTTCTTCCAACCTTGCTGATTGCTTTAGTTGAACAAGTTTTTCTAATAGTTGCTTTTCGTTTTCAGTAATCTGTCTCATAATTGTAATCTAATTAAAGAAATTAATCTGCGAATGTCATACTATGGCTTTATCTTCTTTCATTGTATATTGAGTAGAAACATTTAGGCCTATTTGCCATTACTATATTCATGTATAACAGCCTTCTGAGCCTCATTCAAGGCATCCCATTGAGTTACCCCAGGAGTTAACACCATATCCATAATTGCCTTTCTGGTTTCCTTTGGTAAAGACTTCCATTGTTCTTTTTCCTTATCAGAGAATGCACCAGGTACTAACATATTTAAGACATCCAAAGCAGTAAACTCATTATTCGTAGCCTCTGACAACGACTTCTTCACATCTCTTTTGGTTGCACAAGTATCAGCGGATAAAGCCAAACCGGTAGTGTCATTTGAGACTGAAACTCCACAAAATCCAAACATCTTAGCAAGCAAGTCTTTGGGGATAGTAAATTTAGCATTTGCTCTTTTGTTTGCCCTGCTTTTGGATAGAGAATTGTGAACCATCGTCTGTGTTTTAGGTAAAGCCATTCGAACTTGTGACTGAGCACAAATTCGAGGGATGGCCACAAACATTGCCAATACTGATATGATTAAATACCTACTCATATAAATTCCTTATTTTAAACTACAAATTTACAAAGAATTAGCTTAAATGAATTACATAAGTCAATATAAATGCAGCTTCCTCTATAAGCTAAATTCCATTACCTACGAATATTCCAGCTGATACAATGTAAAGCACCACCTTCTTCGGCTACTTCAGCCATTTCTATTTGGTGAATCTCGCAATCAGGGAATGCTTCATGTATATATTGCCAAGCAATAGTATCCTCTTTAATATTGAATATTGGCATGATTATCTTGTTACCGACTTGCAGGAAATTGATGTAAGCCCAATTCAGGTCGGCACGCGGAGAAGACACCTTATCTGCAAATCGCATCTCTATGACTACAAATCCATATTCTTCAAGAATGCGTCGGATAGCAGCAGCTTCTTCCGGGTATTGATCTCCATGATTACCCATTAGGATACGGTTGCCACCACACCATTTGACAAATCCATCAGAATGACCATATTTGTCTGTATCACGAGCATTAAAGTCACCATGCATTTTCCATGGAATTATAATCACAGGATGCCCAAGTTCTGACTCTAACTCTGCTTTGAACATTTCATCATCTTTTTCTTTACCATTCTCGGTAAACACCTTATCCGTCATCACAATATAAGGACCACATGGAACCATATTGCCGCCATCGATTATCAGATTTGTTGAACGACAGCTTATCCCCATACCACGCAATACGTTGGTACATTCGGTCCTTGTTTCAGCATCCTCTGGATTGTTGCTCTTCATCAGATAGTCCGGATAATATTGGTACTTCAAGAACTCATCCTCACTCAACTGAATAGGCATATAGTCGCGTACCCAATAATCTCTGGTGCATTTTAACTCTATGTGTTCTATGCCACATTCCTTCAGAAGATTAGTCAGACGCTGATAAAGTTCTGGATGTCCTTCCTGTTTATCATTCAGCCAGGGTGACAAATAGACTTCATTTGTTTCACTGTCATGTAGTAACTGGTCACAGCGCAAACATCTGTATCGCTTATCCTTAAAGGTGGAAAACTCTTCGTATAACTCCTCCCGGTCTGGATGTGATAGATATTCTCTAAGTATATAATCCACTTTACTTTCAATAGTCTGCTTACTAGTTAGAAGATTCAACCTTGGTTTACAAATATATCCAACCACACCGTTATTGCACTCTACAAGAGTAGGAAAATTATAGTCCTGTTCAATCGCATGATGGAGCCTGAACAGCTCTGCACAAGCCCAAGGTCCTTCTAAAATTTCATGTTTATCCTCGCTGATTAACTGGCGGATCAAAATACCTCCAAAATAAGAGCTGTCATCCAATCTGTACTTATTTACCTTTTTCCCATGTGAGTCAGTCTCATCAATTTTGCAAATTTCACTTGGAAAATTCAAATCTATACCCCCAAAATCATTCACATACCAACACAAAGAATCGGAAAAACGGGGATGTGTGATGATGTCACGATGATGCTTATTATAGAAGTAAAACTCAATCTCTTTGAAAAGATAGATTTTTTCCCCCTTTTGTATTGCAAAGTTTTCAAACAGCAATTTAGCTATTTGAGTAAATCGTGACTCTATCTCTGTTGCATTCATTTCAGCATTCAGAGACATTAGCTCTTTGAGTTTTGCTATCATTTTTATGTGCTTTTTCTTTCATCAAAAATCCGATTCAAACATCATTCTCAGTACTTCTATGTAAGTACTTGAGTACGTTTCCATCGGTACTGCAGTACTTTGTCCAAAGTACTCACTAAACTTGCCCAATGTCTGAAAATGAAAAGAATAGTATTCTCTAACGCTAATTTACAAAAAAACGACTATTTCAGAACAGTTTTACCATTTAAAAATGCAAGAAATACAATGCTTTTTAATATCTAGTACAAGATAATTGGATTAATTCGCAAATCCATTTGCATATTACTCTTAGATTTTGGACGCTATCTCGACAAATTTTATTAGATTTGCATTATTGAAGAAATAAAAACATAAACATACGGAAAAACACATAGAAAACAGCGTTGTAAACTGTTGCCAATGTATTTTCCTCATAGAAATGATTTAAGATGGAACAGAATAAAGAACTGAATCGGCTAAAAGTAGTTCTTGTAGAAAAGAAAAGAACCGCTAAGTGGTTAGCTCAAGAATTAGGTAAAGATGCTGCAACAATTTCCAAATGGAATAGTAACACTTCTCAACCTTCACTTGAGACACTTCGTAAAATTGCTGACCTACTTGAAGTAGATGTCAGAGAATTATTAATCCCATCAAGATAGAAATAGCGATATGATAAATTATTCTCCTGGACAGCGCATTACAGTGCGTGGTGAGGATTTCCTGATAACCAATGTAGACCGCAATTATAATGGTGGTCATCTGTTATATGTGAAAGGTCTTAGCGAATTAGTTCGGAATCATAGTTTCATATTTGATACTGATTTAGACAACAATATCGAGATTGTTAATCCCGCGAATACACAAATTGTAAGTGATAATGATCCCCGTTGGCGGAAAACTCGTTTGTTGATAGAATCAGCTTTACGCAGTAATGCTTATTTCTCAAAGAAAATAATTATTGCATATAAAGGTGCTTTTGATGTTGCGGATTATCAAATGACACCTACTCTCAAAGCCTTAAAATTACCTCGGCCACGTCTTTTAATAGCTGACGGGGTCGGTTTGGGTAAGACCATAGAAGTTGGTATCTTTTTAGCGGAAATGATTCGTCGAGGACGTGGTAAGAGGATTCTGGTATGTGCCTTAAAAAGTATATTGGCACAATTCCAGGAAGAAATCTGGAATCGTTTTGCTATTCCTTTAGTGCGTCTTGACAGTATTGGCGTTGCAAAAATTCAAAACGAAATTCCTCTTAATAAAAATCCGTTTGACTACTACGATAAGACAATTATATCCATTGATACACTTAAAAACAATGGACGTTTCCGCGCATGGTTAGAGAAGACCCATTGGGATATCATCGTGATTGATGAATGCCATAAAGTGGCAAATGACAGCAGTCTTCGGGGAGACCTTGCACAGTTCCTGGCACAAAAGTGCGATTCGATGATACTTACTTCAGCTACGCCTCACAATGGAAATGCCGAGTCATTTGCCAACCTGATGCGTATGCTTGAACCTATATCCATACCAAGGAACGGAGAATACACCAAGGAAGACATACAACCTTATTATGTTCGTCGCTTCAAGCATGATATATCCGATGAACGTATCCGTAGTCAGTTTCAAACCCGTGAAGTAAAGAGTATTCCCGTACAACTCACTTCAGAGGAAGAAGACATTTTAAGCCTCCAGCATACACGTTTCCGTTCACTGCATGACGAGCAGAGGAATGATGCATTGTTTGCCTTAACCGTGTTTAAGAGTTATCTATCCTCTCCTGTCGCTGCACTCAGAACCTTGGAGGAACGTTCAAAAAAAGATGATAGTAACGAACTCATGCAATTGACTGAGCAGGTAAGATCATTGGTGGATAGAAAAGAAGATAGCCGATATGATGCTTTTAAAGCTAAGTTAGCAGAATTGTGGAAAGCAAACCCCAAGGAACGAATTGTTATTTTCACAGAACGCATTGCAACCATGGAGTATCTGCAAAAACGCATTTGCAGTGAGTTTAAACTGACTGCTGAACAAGTAGTACGTTTCGATGGTTCACTTTCAGATACCGAACAAGAGGAAATGGTGAGCGACTTTGCAAAAGAAGACAGTAAGGTAAAAGTCTTTATCTCGAGTGACAGCGGCTCACAAGGTGTCAACCTTCACTATTTCTGTCATATCATGTTCAACTATGACATTCCTTGGAGTTTAATAACACTGGAGCAGCGTAATGGCCGTATTGACAGATATGGCCAAAAGCAAACACCTGTCATCTACTATCTGGTTGCCAAAAGTGATAATACGGATTTACGTTCTGATTTTACAATTATAGACAAACTCAGAGCGAAAGAGCAAGAAGTTCACGATACACTGGGGGATGCCATGAGTGTTATGGAACTTTATAATGTTCAGAAGGAAGAAGAAGAGATTAAGAAAGCTATCATGACGGGTGATACAGAGGTTCTTGAACCTTCTGCAACCCGCCGCCGTGCCCGTGGAGGTTTTAAGAAAGCTGATGCAGTAGTTGCAACTCCGGCAACAGAATGTTTGTCAAGTGATATCTACGAAAGAATATTCTCATTATATCCCGATGAATTAAGCTACTATAAAGATTTGTTTGCCGAGCTTGAAGCCGTCGGTAACATTCGTCATGGCGATGTTGTGCTTCATGAGGATGCAACAGTTCCTTATGTAGAAGTGAAAAACAACGAGGAATTAAGAGATGTACTTTACGACATACCTAAAGAAGCTTTTCCTCGTGATAATATATTCCGTTTAGCTATGGATAAGGCATGGCTGAATAAAAGTATTGCAGAGTCACGAAAGAGCACCACAAGTGAATGGAGTAAATTTCTGCCACTGTATGACATTCACCCTATTATCAATTACCTGTTGACAAAATTTACGGCATCGTTACCAAAGACACAAGCCATGTGTGTGCGCAGTGCCACTCTGCCACAAGGGATGATTTATTATCTGTTCTATGGAAGTCATGGAAATGGATTGGGGCAGAACTTAGTGAGCAAGTTTTTTATTGTTCCGTTAGATAAGGAAGGAGCTTTGCGTGAACGTCCCTCATCACTCTATGATTTTACTCAAAAGTACCCCATACTGACACAATTCATGCAGGGCTCGACTGATGAAGACATAAAAGTGATTGAATTAAATCTTGAGAATGCAATAGATGAAGGATTGGTGAAATATATGTATGAGGCTCAAGCCAAAGTTAGTGATGAAATGGAGAAACAGCTCAAGGCATATAAAGAAAAACTACAACTTTGGGCTAATACAGCCAATACACTTTTCCCTGAAGTAGATATCACCCTGACACGTCAGAATTTATACAAAAAAGAGCAAGAAGAGATTAAAAAAATTACCGACCAATCAAGTCAATTTTATCAGGACCTGTTCTCTCTTGATAATGCAGAACCCTATATGCGCCTTCTGGCCGTATTTCATAATCTTTGATAGTTATGGCAGACAATATAACATACAGATTTATACAGAACGTAGGAGACTACTTCCCCTCAGGTTATTTCACTGATGATTTTATAAACAAAGTACAAAGTTGTGCAGGATACAGTGCGGATGATATGAAAGCGCTGTGCAGTCCTTATGTACAAATTCGTGGAGAGTACGAAGAATATAAAAATTTCATTATCAATGCGCACGCCCGTAAAGAAGATGAAATTAAGCATACACATGACTGGCATACCACGCTCCTGAAAAAACTGGGTTACGATGCAGAAAACGCCTACCAGGAGCCTTACGTCGTGAAGGACGGAGGTCCTGACGCACCTACAGAGATTATCCCTGTGCGCCACATCATTCGAAGTGGTGACCACATTTCCATGCTTATCATGGAAATGCAAAACCTGATAACAGTCAACGATACAGAGCCGGACGGTCTGTTCAAACAACAATATGAAGATGAACGTGCTTCTAACGAGCAACGATATTATGCAGGACAATGGAGACAAGTAATTCCGTCCCGATTTCTTGATCGTGAGAAGTATCGTTTTTCTCCAGCTATTATCAACAAGGCAATCACACAGATTTTCCTAATGCCGGAAGAGCGACGTCCTCACTATATTCTGATGTTGGCAGGTAATACGGTTTTCCTTTTCGAGCAAGACAAATGGGCCAGAGGTGCATATCTTCAGCTTTCCCTTGACGAGCTCTATTTCCAAGGTCTGATAAAGAACTACCGACTTTACTTTGCCCTTTTTCATCTACTGTGCTGCAAAGATACACTTGCGGCGGATGGTCAAACGGTTTTGATGGATACACTTATTGAAGAAAGCTATAAGAATGCCTACGAGGTAACTAAGGATTTAAAGGAAGGAGTAATCTTTGCCGTTGAGACTTTAGCAAACGAAGCACTCTATTATATGCATCATGTGGCAAACAAACCTTTCGGTAAATATATTCAGGAAACAGATTCTTATGATGAAACCGATGATGATTTTGAGACGGAAGTTAAAGACGATTGTCTGACCATTGTCTATCGTTTGCTTTTCCTTTTCTATGCCGAAAGTCGTGAAGAGTTGGAGATTTTACCCATTGGAGATGAGGTGTATAAACAGGGATATTCTCTCGAATCGTTAAGGGATCTCGAGATGGTGCACCTTAACTCTCCAGCCAGTCGTGATGGGTATTTCTTTGATGACAGCATACATCATCTGTTTTCCCTGCTTGCAAATGGCCATCACGCAGATTTGTCGCTATCTAATAATAAGAGTTTCCGGGTACGCCCCATAGATTCTCCTCTATTCAACGATAAGAATCTGCACCATTTGGGAGAGGTGAGAATCAGAAATATCAAATGGAAAGAGATTATCCGTGCGCTCTCCCTGTCAAAGAAAAAAAATTATTGTGGTCGAATCAGTTATGCAAACTTAGGAGTAAACCAATTAGGAAGCGTGTACGAAAGCCTACTTGCTTACCGTGGTTTCTATGCAGAAGAAGATTATATTGAAGTACACAAAGCCAATGAACCACAGGATGGAACATTCCTTGTCCCTTATAGCCGGATGAGCGATTTTGACATCTCTGAGGTTCTTTGTAATCAAGAGGGCGAACCGGTTATTTTACCCAAGGGTACTTTTGTCTATCGTTTGAATGGACGTGACCGCCAAAAGTCGGCTAGTTACTATACACCAGAAGTGCTTACCCGCAGTACGGTAAAATACACACTGAAGTCAATTATCGATGAGGTCCGTGAGAACAAGCGCCGTGCTACTGAATTACTGGAGCTGAAGATCTTAGAACCGGCTATGGGTGCTGCAGCTTTTCAGAACGAAGTAATCAATCAATTGTCTGAAGCCTATCTGCTTCATCAGCAGCGTCAGCTACGGGAAAAGGGAGTCCACAACTGGCGTATTGCTCCAGACCATTATCGTGATGAATTGCAAAAGGTAAAGGCTTACATTACAACGCATAATGTTTATGGAGTGGACTTAAACCCGACTGCAATCGAGTTGGGTAAACTCTCTCTTTGGCTTAACGTCATCCATAAGGATATGGAAACTCCCTTCTTTGCTAATCGGCTTACAGTTGGTAACGCCGTAATTGGAGCCTGGCTGAAAGTTTATAGTAAGAACCAGTTCTATGGCATATCCGATCGTTACGGTTCCAAATTAAAACCTAACAAGTGGTGGGAATGTGCTCCACATAAGGTGAAATTCTTCAAGAACAGTGTAAATCGTTCGGTGAACGAAGTATATCATTTTCTTTTGCCTGATGCCAATATGCTGGGCGTACGCAGCATCAAGGAACAAAAAGAACTACATCCCAATGAAGACCGACGCATGGGAACCATCTTAAAAGACTGGATTGCTCCTATTGGTGCATATGAATTTCAGATACTACAGCGTATTTCAGCTAAGATTGACATCTTACTGAAAGAACATTTTATTGACCAGCTTACCATTGAAAAGTATACCAACAACCGTAAAGAAGTGTGGGATGGCATTGATCACTCAGCGCAAGAATCGTTATTTAAGATTGAGGAACAAGTTGAAAGCTATGCTCAGAAACAAAGACTGTACGACACTCGTTATGGTCACAACAACGCATATCGCAAACTCAAACTTGTGATGGATTATTGGTGTGCTCTTTGGTTTTGGAGTTATGACGATACTCTATCACTTCCTACCCGTGAAGAATATTGGAAAGATATCGAAGCACTGTTGGCAGTTGATAACGAACGACTAGATCGCCGTACACGTTTGGCCTTAGAACGTACAGGGAAAGGCATGTTAGCTGAAGATGATACAGAGTTTAATCGAATTACAGACGAAGAAGCTCAGATTGTGGCTCGTACCCAAGAAGAACTTCTCACTGAGGCTCGTGGAAGCCGTTCTCTTTTTGCGGACGATGACCCTATGCGATTCAAAATAGTAGCTCGTCTGTCAGAACGTTATCATTTCTTCCACCCGATGCTGGAGTTCATTGAAGTATTCTGGTTGCGCGACGGATTTGACATTATTTGTGGTAACCCACCATGGATTAAATGGCAATATGAACCGCTTAATATTATTTCAGATAAATATCCGGAATATGCAATAAGAGGGGATCAAGATGCTGACGCGGTTGAACGACTTATTAAGAAAAACAACTATTTCAACGACCCTCTATTAAAAAAGTCTTGCGAAGATGAAAATATAGAATGCGCCTGTACCAGCAATATGCAAAACTCTCCAGTTTTGTATGCTCCTCTAAAAGGAAGTCAATCGGATTTATTTAAAAGCATTCTGTATAACTCCCTTGAGATGATTAATCCCAAAGGATACGTGGGTATGGTGCATCCGCCTACTCCATTTATTGAAGCAAAGGGCCAATTACTTAGAGAATATCTATATCCTCGTCTAAGATATATTTTCCAGTATGAGAACTATCTATTGCTTTTCAGTGAAGTACATCCCGAAAAAACATTTAATGTATGTATATATGGGCATCAACAAGATGCTATTGAATTTACATCCATGAGCGATGTTTTCCATCCTAATATGATTGATGCCAGTATTCATCATCAGGGTGACAGTATTTGCCAAGGACGATACATGGTTGATAATGAAGGAAAAAAACAATTAAGCTTAGAAGGTCACAAAGACCGCATAGTTCATTATAATCAAACTATGCTTAGAATGATTGCACGCGTATTTGAGAATTCAAATGAATGGCAAAGCTGCAAATTGGTTTCCATCCATTCACAAAAGGATATAGAACTAATAAACAAGTTGTCTCAATGCGGACATCTGTCTTCTGTTAATCCTTTTATAACAGAATGTTATCATGCTACCAATGCCAAAAAAGATAACACAATCAAAGAAGAAACAAAGTTCCCGGATTATGACAAGTATGAAATGATATTTAATTCAACCATGGTTAATTTGTCATCTCCATTTGCAAAATTGCCTCAATCCATCTGCAAGAAAGACTCACAGTATGATACTGTAGACTATACTTTACTTAAAGTAGATGATATTATCAGAACAAATTATCTGCCAAAGACTGATATCGTTAACTTTAAAAATAAAGTAGATGCAACAGGTACATGGTTTACTCGATATAAACTTGCATTAAAGAAGATGTTGGATAGCACTCACGAGAGAACATTAAAAGGAGGAATAATACCCCCAAAGGCGTCACATACCCACTCAATTATCTCGGCCTCTTTCAACAACGTAGAAGATCTTCTGATTTTTACTGGATTATCATCTTCTGTAATATTAGATTATTTTCTTAAAACCATCCGATGTAAGAATCTCACGTCATCGGTATTAAGCGAAATGCCTTTTGAAATATCAAATGATCTGAAGGAATCACTGATTGTAAGGGTTTTAAGATTAAATTGCGTGAATATATGGTATGCAGATTTATGGGCACAAGCATTCAATGCAAATATGTCAAACGAATCATGGAGTACAACAGATAAACGTTTGTCACCGTATTCTATTCTGACTACAGAATATTCTGCAGACTCCTTATTACGCAACGACTTTGAACGCAGACAAGCATTACTTGAAATTGATGTTATCACTGCTTTAAGCCTAAAGTTAACATTTGAAGATTTGGTTTATATTTACAAAAGTACTTTCGGTACAACACAGAAGTATGAAGCTGACACATGGTATGATGCAAACGGCAGAATTATTTTCTCAGTAAATGGAGATTCAAATCTTAAATTACCCCGAAAAGGAAATGCAAAACAAGGTATCCGAGGTTGGGAAGATATCCGAGGAGAAGCCATTACCGATGAACATAGTAATATCATCGGCTATCAAGGCACAACTCCAACTTATACTCATACTATCAATCCTGCCAAAAGTGAACTCTACGGTGGACAGAAACAAACTTTCGTTACACCATATACCAAGTGCGATCGTATTGCTGACTATCGTAGAGCATGGGGTTATTTTGAGAAACAATTAAATCATTAAGCTAATAGAATCATGATAGTAAACTCAGCTAAAAGATATTGGGAATATTTTAAGATTGTAAGGCTTCACCCGAAGTAAATTTCAATTTTATTGACTAACTCATAAAAAGTTTTCAAATAATATTAAGATTATGGGCTTTAAACATTTGGTTATATTAGGTGCAGGTTCTACTATCGCAGCAATTCCGGATGGTGATAGGAATGGAATGCGTGCATATACTCTAAACAATTTTTTAGAGGATCCTTTCTATGCTGATTTCTTGGCTTCACTTGATTCTAAATATCAGAATTTAAATATCGAAGAAATGTGCACAAAGATGTATTCTGAAGATAGACAACTTTATGAGGCCTTTGAGAGATTAATTCGTAATAAATATGCTTCCCTTGAATTGCCAAATGGGTTTAATCTATTAGAGAGACTAATTATGTCATTGACCTCGGATGATGCAATTATTTCTTTCAATTGGGATGATTTAATCATTCAAGCATACAATCGTGCGAAACAATACATCCCAAGTATTCTACTACCAATTATTGTTTTCCCTCATGGAAACGCACAAGCATGTTATAACGAACATAGATATGGAAGCGGCAGAAATCCCAATAATTATGGGTTGAGACCTTCTCCACTTAATATGCCAGTTGATGAATTGGATTATCAAAACAACTTATTTATTAAATCACAGTGGCAAATATTGGATTTTTACATGAGATATTCACAAATGATAACTTTCTTTGGATATAGAGGTCCGGTATCTGACATTCAAGATTTAAAACGTATGGAAAATTGTCTACATTCCAATCAAATATGTGGAAAGATTGAAATAATTGACAAGACTAAAGAGGATGCCATGCAAGTTGCTCAAAATCTTGAGAATATTATTAATTTGACAGGAGATGAAGCAGATTGTTGTGGAAGTTTCTTTGAAAGTAGAATCGCTCAGTATCCTAGAGAGACATTGCGTTCATTGGAAAATTGGAATTACGAGCCAACAATGATGCCTATTTTAAACCGTTCGGATTTTATTAGAACTATTGCTTCAATTTTAGATAAAGAACAAGATTACCATTAAGTTCATTAATGGTGATTCTAAAAAATGATAATAAGGTAATAAAGGGTATAAAGCCATAAAACATAAGGTTTTTAATATAATTAAGTTGATGTCTAACCGGAAAAGATAAAAAAGATATTTAAACATTAAGAATATGATAAATAATGAAAACACGCTGGAATTGTTCGCAATTCCAGATTTATATAATAAAAATTTCTTTATTCCAGACTATCAGAGGGGATATAGATGGGGTACAAGACAAATAGAACAATTTATCGATGACCTTACAAATTTCTTTGAAAAAGGAAAAGGTGAATTTTACTGTCTTCAGCCAGTTGTAGTGAAAGCCATGAGTGAAGAAGAAGTGAAGTTAAATGGACTAATTTCAGAAAATGATAATAACTGTTGGTATGAAGTAATAGATGGTCAGCAACGTCTAACCACTATTCGTATCATATTGGCTATGTTCAGTAAAATAAAGAGAAGATTCAAGTCTGGATTTACTATAAAGTATAAAACACGTCCATCGCTTGGTAAAATTTTTGACAATTTTATTTATGATGATGAAACCGATCCATACGAAGTAACTATAGAGAATGAAGAACATCTGGATATTGATTCATGGCATATAATTCAGGCAACAAGGTGTCTTCTAAACTGGTTGAAAAATGGCGAACAACGAGGTAATGGCTTGAATTTCTTTGAGGGAACATTCTTGGAGAACTTCACACATGAGAAAAATCTTGAAGGGAAAAAATCTGTTCAGATAATATGGTATGAGCTTAGAGATAATAGTGACCCGAATGAGACTTTCAAGCGTCTAAACGATAAGAAGGTATCGTTGAATAATGCCGAACTTATCAGAGCAATGTTCTTGTCTGATTCTGCTGAGTATGAATGTGACGAAAATATTATTGAAGGATATCCGGAAGAAGTGCAAGAAATAGTAAGGGAACGTGAGCTGGCAAGAAAGCAGTCGCATATTATAGAGCAATGGGATATAATAGAGAAGCAGTTGCGACAACCGTCGTTTTGGGCATTTGTAAAGAATGATGCATCCGATGCTGGATATAGTAGTAGAATAGAATATCTCTTTGACCTTATATCCAAGCGAGACATGAACGAGAAAGATGAACTTTTCACATACTTACACTTTGAAGAAATGGTAAAGGCAAAGGTTGTGGTGAGAGGATTATGGGATTTGTGGCTGAGAGTGGAAAGTAGTTTTTCTACTCTGCTTGCGTGGTTCCAGAATCGTGAGTATTATCATAAGATTGGTTTTTTAATTGCAGAAAAGAGTAATCTGGTTTTAATGGATTTGCTTGATAAATCAACCAAACAGACAAAATCGCAATTTGCCGGGAATATTGATTTGATGATTAAGAGACATATAATGATAAATACAGATGATGACATATATACATACAGTTATGATGACAGTAAACAGGCTGCTGCATTAAAACGCATTCTCTTCTATTTTAATGTAGAATCCACCAGAATAGCAGATTCCCAAGATAAATTCCCGTTTGAACTATATAAAAAGCAGGTATGGACTCTTGAACATATTCATGCTCAAAATTCAGAAAGAATAGACCGTACGGACAAAGTAAAATGGGCAGAATGGATGGATGAGAATATAAAGGCGCTCAGACATCTTACCAACAGATTTTCTGAAGGAGAGAAGTACGACCCAAGGCCTCTTATAGAGTATCTTGAAGAAAAGAAAAAAATAGTGAAAACAAATACTTTTGTGTTTGATGACTTCACTCGTTGTTTTGATAGTGTTAATGCCTACTATAATAATATGGCTTTATCAGAGGGTGGTACTCCTGAAATTCACAATATTTCGAATATGGCATTGCTCAGTAGTAAAGTAAACTCTTCAATCAGCAACTCAGTTTTTGAAGTAAAACGACAGTTAATTCTTGAAAATGATGCAAATGGTGAGTATATACCATATTGTACCCGCTTGGTTTTCCTAAAGTATTATAATAGGCACAAGGAAGACTTTAGTGTACAACAATCTTTTTATTGGAGTGAAGAAGATAGAAAGAACTATCTGGAAAACATAAAATCGGTTCTTAAACCTGTATTGGAAGCTAAAGAATGTAATTAGAAACCTTAAACTCAATATAAACAAATGGGTAATAACGAAATTGGAAAACTGGAAACATTTCATCAATTATTGAATGAAGAAAATACTATTATTATACCTAAGGTTCAGAGAGATTATGCTTACGGACGAAAGGAACAGAAGGTGGCTGATATTCTTGATGGAATGCTGACTGGTATTTTAGAGGCTGTACGTGATAATAAGTCAAATGTTCTTGATTTTGTATACGGTGGATCTTATGTTAAAAAGAATAAAGTTGTTTCCGGATTGATACCTCTCGATGGCCAACAACGCTTAACAACATTGTTTCTCTTACATTTTTATGCCTCTCTTATTGGTGATGAAAAAGGTGATGACATTGATAAGTCGGAAGTGAGCCAACTTATCAAGTTCAGATATGAAACCCGTCAATCGGCTACTGAATTCTGTTATAATCTTGTGATTAATATACGGGATAATCTTTTACATAATTACAACCCGGAAAACCAGAATATTAAGGAGCTGATTATTGACGACGCTATGTATCTGAGTACATATAACAGTGACCCTACAATCATATCAATGTTGAATGTACTGGATGTAATAGAAAAGAAATGCAAGGAAATGAATGTACTTAATTTATCTCCATGTTTTTGGAGAAGACTTATTGATGGTACTGATATTCTATTTTATAAATTGTCATTAGAAAAATTTGGTCTTACCGATGATTTGTTCATCAAAATGAATGCCAGAGGCAAAAAGCTGACTGTATTTGAAATATTCAAATCAGATATGATGGCTGCTATAAAGAATGTTTCAGAACAACTTAAGGATGTTTTTTCCAAAAAGATGGATACTGAATGGGTAGATATTCCATGGGACTATACTGATAAAACCATTACAGATAAAAGGAAGACTCTTGACATAACAAATGATTTTGATGAAAAATATGCTACTCTGTTTCAGAATATCTTTAGGCTGGATTTTTATAGAAGGGATTTGCCTTCAGTGGGATATAAAGAACCTTCTATTCAAAACATACTTAGTGATGAAGAAAGTATTAATTGCGTAATTGATATTTTTGATACTCTTTATAAAATTCATAAAGCAGAAGGGTTTAATAGCTTATGGTATAAATATTTCTACTTCGATGATGCTATTGTTGGCCGCGATGATCTTATCAGGTTATTTTGGAAACAAAAAAGAATGTCTGTATTTGAACTTGCCATAAATGGTTTACTGACTGTTTCAGAGACTGTATATTTATACTCAGAATATCTCTTGTACAAAAAAAATTATGATGAAAATACTACGAAACATTGCTTAAGGATAATTCATAACTTAATGACCGGTAATGTAAGAGCTGTAGATGCACGTACAGAGAAACTTCCGGGATTTCTTAAAGAGGTTGAATATATTATAGATCATAAAGGAATTGATACATATTATGATAAAGAAAAGGGTTTGATAATTGACGGGGCTGACCATAAATTGTGTTTCCTGCAAAATGTATGGAATGAGGAATTTATAAAACAGAATTATTTCTCAAATACAGGATACGAAGCACTTATGAGGTACGAGAATCATGACATATTACGTTGTTCTCTTTCTCTTTTCATGGACTATACTTTGGACTATAATGAACTTCAAAGTTCATTTTCATTGACTCCATTCTACCCTGAACGGCTTATTGAACTGCTGAGAAAGTTTGAAACATTATTTGATGATAAATTTGTTAGTAATTTTAAATATATAAGGATCCTGTTCTTAGATGCAGATATTGATTATATGCAGTATGATCCACATATGGAGAGAACAGACGACAGTCAAAACACAGAAAAGAAAAGATATTTCTTGTCTGACAGTTCGCTACTTAGTGATTTCTTTATTAAAAACAATACAAGGAAGGAACAGGAGAATATTCTTAAGATTCTTGACAAAATAGAATTGCCTGAGAATTTTTCAAATTTGAAGGATAATAATAAGTTTTGCATAGACGACTGGAAATACTATCATGTGAAATATACGAATTATTGTTTACGCGAAAAAACAAGATATGGAATGGGAGTATGGGATGATAAGGAAAAATATCCTCTCGATTTAATTATACTTAATAGTTCACAGCATAGCAAGAATAATTTGGAGTGGATGATGCTTACTAATATACTGTGGAATCTAATAAAGGCTGATAATTCATATCAACTTGATGACCACGGATGTAGCCCTATTCTTTTGACTAAAAGTGCATCGTCTATAGGTTTTTATAAAGGAAAGTGGAATATAGAAACAATGCTGGATATTGTGCCTGTTATAAAAGAGAAATATCCAGACTGGATTGTGCTAAAGAATGAGAATGAACAGGTTATCACCGTGAATTTTGATAAAGATAATAATATGGACTATGTTGAAATGGGAAAGGAACTAATTTCAATCATTGAATCAATTAAGTAAATTATTATGCTACCACTACAACAAGCACGCGAAGTTCGCGACTCTGTAATCGAGTATATAAAAGCTACATTCCGCTTTAAGGAGAAGGATGTAAGCGATGCGTTCTATCGCTTTATAGAAGATAAGAATGATGGATTGTTCAAAGGGCCTTTCGTCTCTTTGAAACCTCCTTTTGTGTCGGCTACAGAAGAGGAATGTGCCAATATTCCATTAGATATAACTCCTTCATTCCCTCCTTATAAGCATCAGTTACAGGCTTTTCGGCAACTTAGCATGAAGAACGGTCATAGCCCGGAACCCACACTTCTTACAACAGGTACGGGCTCAGGTAAGACTGAGTGCTTCCTGTATCCTATTCTGGACTACTGTTACCATTGTAATCAGTATGAACGCCAAACAGGTGTAAAGGTTATTATCATGTATCCGATGAATGCACTTGCCAGTGATCAGGCCAAACGTTTGGCCGAGACAATATGGAATGACCCTCGCCTCAAGGATAAAGTAACTGCCGGTCTTTTTGTGGGTGAAGGAATTGATGCGAAAGAATATCCACGCACAATGGGTTCTGACCATATTATTGAAAATCGGGATGCTATCCTCGATACGGTTCCGGATATTCTTCTCACTAACTTCAAAATGTTGGATTACGGACTTATGCGACAAAAATTCATGTCGTTATGGAAAGGGAATATCGAAACGGAACAGAAGGCTCTCCGATTCATTGTGCTCGATGAACTACATACATATGATGGAGCACAAGGTACTGATGTGGCGAATCTGATAAGAAGATTGAAATTAAAACTCCATATTCCTAAAGGCTTATTATGCCCCATCGGTACATCTGCAACAATCGGCAGTGGTTCCGACAGCAAGGCACGTTTATGCGAGTACGCTACGAATGTGTTTGGAGAAACATTCCTTGAAGAAAATGTAATTGAGGAACATCGTATTGCCGTGGATGATTATGTAGATGTTGTTTCAAATGGCATTCCAGACGGAAAACTGATAAAAGAATGCGTATTCCAAAACGATGATACGGTCGACACTTATATCAGGCGTATATGTAAATACTGGTTGAAGAATAGTGAAGCCTCTCCTATTGAGGCTGGTATATCTCTTCGCAGAATGGGTATAGTAAGGGATCTTCTTTTTGTTCTTAAAGATGGAATTCTGTCTATTGATGAAATTCAAAATAAACTTGAAGATAATACTGAGTTTCGCAGACTTAGACAGCAACATAATGAAAAGACCTGCAAAATAGCGATAGAAAATCTTTTGGCTTTAATTGCCTATTCTAAACGTCTGTTGGCTAATGGGAAAACTATACCCTTAATGTATCTTCAAGTCCAGTTATGGCAACGTGAGTTAAGTGGAATACTGCGCTATGTACAAAAAGAACCGGAGTTCGTCTGGAGGGGAAATTTGAATAAAGATGATGAGAGGATTGCTCTTCCAATGTATTTTTGCAGAGATTGTGGTGCAAGTGGCTGGATAAGTCGCAGGCTTGCTACCGATGACAGATATTGTTCTGATGTAAAAACCGTCAATACGGCTTTTGCAGAACGGGAAAAAGAGGTTTATCTGCTCAATACTGAGATGAAAAGACATGAGGCTGTGGATGACTATATTAGTGAGAATGCAGTTAATATTACAAAATATGTTAAACTAAAAGATCTTACTGAAGTAAGTCTCAGCGACAGTGACACCATACGGTTAAGAGTATGCAGCAAGACCACATCCAACAAAAACGGGAATCAAAAATTCACCCGAAATTGCCCCGAATGTAATGGCAGTGACACGATTTGCCAAATAGGTGGTAGAACATCAACCCTATCCAGTGTGGCAATAAGTCAAGTTTTGTCAAGTGATTTTGATAATGCTAATGCCCAAGAACGTAAAATATTGGTGTTTACCAATAGTGTACAGGATGCCGCTTATCAGGCTGGTTTCTATGAAGCACGTACTTACCGTTTTCTGTTCCGTCAGTCAATGCAGAAATATATTAATACGCTCGAAAAGCCTGTAAATTTGATTGAGTTACAAAAAGGTTTTAAATCGTATTGGCATGACCGATTAACAGATGACGAGTATTACAATCGTTTCTTACCGGCTGATTTGGCTAACCATATAGACCTTCGGAAGAACTATAGAACTGGAGGAGAAGGTAGTCCTTTTATGGATAGTTTCAAGCAGGAGTTTGATTTGCGTGTTGACTGGGAGATTCTTAGTGAATTTGGGTTAACAGCTCAATTGGGTAGAACGCTTGAAAAAACAGGAGCTTCTGCTACCTATTTCAAAACTGAGATTTTACAACATGTATATCAGTCAATAGAGCATTGGCTAAAGGATAATAACATGGAAAATATCTTGAGTAATGAATCCGGATTCATCCATTTTGTATATGGCATATTGCAGAGAATGAGGACTCATGGTGCAGTCGACCATCCTTTCCTGGAAAAATACCGGAAGGAAAATCTCACCCAATGGGCCTTGAACTGGAATCGCGACGGTCGTCATTTCCTGAACAAGCCTCTTGGTGGAAGTATGCAGTTTCCAAAACTTGTAGGAGTTGTGCATACTGGCAAGAACCACGAGATGCTTGATATGGCAGTTATGCGTTCCGATAGCAAAAATACCTGGTACAGCAATTATTTTATCGAAGTATTTAACGACCCATGGATAGCAAAAAACTCCTCTCTGTTCAATGATTTCATGCGCAGATTGTTCGACGCAATGACTGAAGTCGGCTTACTCAATAGAGAGGAACAAGGCGGAGGTAATTATGCCATAAATCCGGAGCATATATGGGTCAGCAAAAATGTAAAACATATACAATGCGACCTGTGTCAGTCCAGACTCTGTGTCGCAGCAGAAGACGAATGGGCTGAGGGAGCACATTGTTTGGATTATAAATGCAAAGGAACATATTCTGAAGAAACCAAACCTGAATTAAACTATTATCAGCAGGTCTATAATAGAAATATTTCACCACGTGTTCATGCACACGAACATACGGGATTACTTGACCGACATGACAGAGAGGCTTTAGAAAAGGATTTCAAAGAACATCCGCACAGTAATTCAGTAAATGTCCTTTCTGCAACATCCACACTTGAAATGGGTATAGATATTGGTGATTTGAATGTATTGGGCAATACGAACGTGCCACCTAAACCAAGTAATTTTTTACAACGTGTCGGCCGAGCCGGACGTAAGGAAGGAGCTGCATTAGTATTGAATTATTGTCATGCATCCGAACCACATGATATGTATTATTATACCTATCCATTGGAGATGATGCAAGGAGAAATTAATACGCCTGGATGTTTTCTCGAAGCAAAAGATATTCTTAGAAGACATTTCTTAGCATACTGCATTGATACGTGGACGTCAGCAGATGTAAACAATATTTTACCGGAAAAGATTTGTGAACTTCATTTACTGAATGATAACATTTTCAATGACCCTACATTTGTTATCAATAGAATAATTGAATTTATTAAAAATCATAAGGCCACATTACGTTCTGAATTCAGTTTCCAATATGAGGATAAAACTCAGGATGTACTTAAGAATTTGTTTGAGACATTGGATGATGGTACTTTTTATAATCGTATTATTTCTGATTTTGCTCTGTTATCAAACAAGCTTCATTTCCTTGGAAAAGAGCTTGAACAGTACAGGGAACAAGAAAAACATATTCAGGCAAATGACCCACAATTGAAGCAGATTAAAGAATTGATTTCTGCTTCAAAAAAACAGTATCGTCTGCTAATGAACGATAGTGTCATTGAATTCATGACAAATATCGGCCTTCTGCCCAATTATGCTTTTCCTGAAACTGGGGTTAAGTTACAGGCAAGCGTATATGCTTCAAGGGAGAAATGTGATAAAGAAGGAAATATAACTGAGCCAAGGACTTTTGAACTGACCCGGTCTGCATCTCAAGGAATTAAAGAATTAGCGCCTGGTAATCATTTTTATACTCAAAGATTTAATTTGAATGTCAGTGGCCTCAATACATTTGATTGGAAGGATTCTTTGACTGAAATAAAATTCTGTTCCAAGTGTGACTGTATTTCACTGAAAGGAGAAGACGGATTTAATCAGGCCACCTGTCCTAAGTGCGGTGATCCTTCGTGGGGTATAAACAAACATAATATATTGAAATTTACCGGCGCACGAAGTGTAATGTATAGCAATGATGCGGCATTGGATGATTCGAAGGAAGAAAGAGAAAGTGAAAACTACATTATAAAGCGTCATTATATATTCCATCATTTGGGAGCTACCACCTCCTATGCTATTAAAGGAGTTGGATTTGGTATTGAGTTCTGCAATAATATGGAACTCTATGAAGTGAATTATGGAATGAAGATGCAATCGGGAAGTAAAGTGGAAGTCAATAATGATGCCAATGTCTCTCAGAATGGCTTTATAACTTGCCGGTACTGTGGTAAATCTACGCCATTGATTAGTGGGACGTCAAATGATGAGCAACATTATAGATTCTGTACGCATAAAGACATTTCTTTTGCCGATGATACAAAAAACGAGGTTTTTGAAACTCTTTATCTTTATCGTCACATGCAAACTGAGGCCATCAAGATTCTGCTACCTATCCAGATAATGGATGCATCATCGGCTGTAGAGATGTTTAAGTCAGGTATTCAATTAGGGTTGAAAGCTTATTATAAATCGTCGCCTGAACATATCAGGATAGATTCATATTCAGAAATGAATCTGGCTACCATGAAAAAGGATTACTATCTGGTAATGTATGACACAATACCCGGTGGTACCGGTTACCTTTCAACACTTTATAATACAGAAGAATTTTCCAAATTGTTGCAGTATGCATACGATAAAATTCACGATTGTCAATGCCAATATGAAGGTAAAGACGGTTGCTATCATTGTATTCTTACATACGGAAACCAATACAAAAGGGAGTTGTTCAGCAGAGAACAGGCTGAAGCTTTGTTTGAAAAACTCATAGAACATACAAAATCATGGGAAACGTTGCCGGGGTCTGTAGGAACCATATCACAGACAGGCGTGGCGGAAGACAGTGAATTGGAATTGAAATTTATCGATTCCATTAAGACTGTAGCCCGCACCAATAAATGGAATTTTGAGAAAGTACCAGACGCTGACTCTTATCGCTATGAATTAAGAATTATGGATGGAGAAAATGATATTCGATATTATATCATTCCTCAGTTTGCACTTGGTGGTCACTATGGAGTAAAACATTATACCGTTGCAGATTTTCAGATTATTTGCATGTCTGCAAGAATTAACGGTAATGATTTTAAGGAGATTGATAAATTGCCTATGTGGGCTATATTTCTTGATGGTTACACCTATCATGCTCAGGCTCCGAACATGAGATTCTATGGCGATAAAGAAAAACGCGATGGAATACGTGATTCTAAAACGCATAGGATATTTTCATGGACGATGACATGGGAAGACATTCAGTTATTCGAAAATGATAAGGAGGATTCTTTGGGACTTAATTCAATTACCCGTTTAATTGAGTTCTTAAAAAATCCACAAATGGGATATATCAGAGAAACTGCTTTTGGATGTATCGCTGATGCAGAAAATTTTATGGGACACGGTGGTGCACTTTATCAAGGTGACATAACGATAGATGAAAGTTGCTATGACGGACTTACCGATTTCTCAACAGACGAAGAAGTTGCTAAAGAAATTGATAAAGGTATATCATATAATTGGAATCTGCAACAGATTTATCCGAATATTGATAAAGATGAATGGATAGGATTTTGGAGGCGATATAATTTACTGCAATTCTTCTCTAATACAACAAAGGCTGAATCTATTACAGACACGGATATGGTTGCTGTCGACCGGGATGAGATAAAGATGTACTATCCTGGACTGGAACATATAGTAGATGTTCTATTAGACCATAATATTCCATTCGGACCAGACGGTGATGTGGATTTAACCGATTCTGACGGAATTGTTTTAGCTTCGGCCGGAATGATTATCCGTGATTTAAAGGTTGTAATTGACCCCGTTGATGACAACTCTGAATCGATCTTTGAAACTGCTGGTTTTAAAATATTTACAGCAGAGAATTTTGATATTAATGAAATAAAAAACATATAAAATTATGAGACTGTTTCTATCTGACACTTGCTATGAATCACTTTTTGATTTGCCCAAAAGAATACAGACAAAGGTGGTCAACTTCCAAAAAAAATTCCGTGAATGTACAACTTCCAACGGTATGCACTTAGAGCCAATAGCACAGTTTAATGACAGCTCAATGCGAACAGCTCGTATTGATGACAATTACCGTGCTGTAATTGGAATTATTGATAATAATGCATATCTCTTGTTTGTTGGTACACATGAAGTTGCCTACAATTGGGGTATTAGAAAACGTCTGATATGGAATGATCATACTCAGGCGTGTCAATTGGTTACTGTTCAGCAAACAACTGAACCTATTGCAGAAAAGACTGAGACAGAATCTATGACGTCTTCAGATTCTGTATTTAAAGATATTTCGAAAGAACAAATATTAAAAATTGGAGTTCCAGAGGATTTAATTCCTACGGTAATGAAGATTACCTCTCTTGATGATTTGGACCCATTGGAGGATTGTTTACCATCTGATGCATACGAGAATATCTTTAATTTGCTGGATGGGGTATCCATTAATGACATAATAGCTGAAATAAAGGAAGGCCAGGCCAAAGAGAACGAAGACCAACTTCTCAGCAATAATAACAAACGTAGATTTGTTGAACTCACTGATGATGAAGCCCTTCAACGTATTCTTGATAATGATATGGAAAAATGGCAAATTTTCCTACACCCAAGTCAACAGAAGTTGGTGAATGCTGATTATAAAGGAACTATAAAAGTTAGTGGTGGTGCAGGAACAGGAAAAACCGTTGCTGCATTGCATCGACTTAAATTTTTGAGTGCCAATCCTAATGCAAAAATCCTTTTTACTACTTATACAAGAACACTTAAAGAAAACCTTGAGGACCTGATAAAAAAGATGGACATCAATCAAAACAGATGTACATTGAGTAATATTGACCAGGTTTTAATTGAAATAGCCAAACAATACAAAATAAAGGACGGATATAAGGTCCTTGATTATTCCGGTAATGAGGAATCCATAAAATTATGGCGTGAGGTTCTTGAAACAGAAGTGACAGAATTTGATGAACAATTCTTGTATGATGAGTATATAGACGTTATTGTCTATTTTGGAAATACTGATGCTAAGTCGTATATGATGCAACAGCGTGTAGGACGTACTAAAGCATTAAGCCGTAAACAAAGAATTGAAATTTGGAAATTGGTTGAAAAGTATGTAGCACTCAAAAATGAAAGAAAAGTAGTTGACAGACTTGAGTTATTTAATGAAACTTCGAAGTATCTTAATGAGAATAATATTCGTCCTTATACGAATGTGATTGCAGATGAGTTCCAAGACTTCTCTAATCCGGAACTTAAATTCTTACGTTCACTGGTGGAAGAAGGAAAAAATGACCTTTTCCTTACAGGTGATCCCATGCAACGAATATACAGTGGACGAAAGATCAATTTCAGTGCAGCCGGTATTAACGTGAGAGGTGTCAGAAGCCGAAGACTGAAGATTAATTATAGAACTACAGAACCTATAAAACGTGTCGCTGTAGGAGTGATAAAAGGCCAAGTATATGATGATATGGATGGCGGAACAGAGTCAATAAAAGGATATGTCTCTCTCATCCATGGGGGGGAAACACCATTATATAAAATTGTTAGCAATGCAAGCGATGAAGTTACGCAAATCGTAGAATGGGTGAACCAATGTACTGAGAGCGATATCCTTTTAAAAGACATATGTATCGCTTCCCCAAGCATGGGATTGATGAAAGACTTACAATCACACTTGCATGTTAATGGTATTGAATATAAGGTCTTAAAAGGGACATCGAAAGTTGGATCTAACAATGGCATCTCACTTTGTACATTCCATTCACTTAAAGGCCTTGAGTTTAAAGTTATTATCTTAATGGGAGTAAATGAACGGAATATTCCATCAAAGGCGACAGATAGCTATCCTTTTAATGGAATGGATGTACTTGAGAAAAAAGAGTTTCTTTCATCTAAACGTTCATTATTATATGTAGCAATAACGAGAGCAAGACAACTCGTTTATATGGTTGGTTATGGTGAACCATGCGGTTTGCTTGAAAATATAAATAAAACTATTTAAAAGCAACGATATGAGTATACTCGAAGATTTCAGACCACGTATTATAAATGTGACACGTAAGCCCTCAAAATGTCCTGTGTGTGGCAGTGAGATTATAGATATTATATATGGCACAGGAGAAATGACAAAAAGCGAATTCATGCTCAAATATCGTAAAAGCGCAATTATGGGCGGCGACAATATTCCTCGTCGCCCACCTATTTGGTGCTGTGCGTGCGGTTGTAAACGTTTCAGAAAAATAAATAAGGATGGAACAGATGCAATAATTAAAGTAAAGATGCTTAAAAACGTTCGTAAAGCACCTGCCTCTACAATTAACTGGAGTTCAAGAATGATTGAAAAAGCCTTAGAATATAAGAATATTTATACTATACATCACTACCATGCTGTAGTAATCACAGAACTTGGCGAACGTGAGACTCTTAACCTAACTGCTGTAAGTATTGATGATGCAAAAGAACTTGTAATGGATTTGGTGTCAAAGGGTCTGCTTGGACTTAATGGGCGTACTTGTATGACCATAGAATTAACAAAAGTAATCGGATAATTTGCAAATGGAAAAGACAATCAACGGAGTAAAGTACTATCTCCCCAGCAATCTAAATTTGGAACAAACAGATATTTATATCCACATCATAGACTGGAAACGTAAAAACATAACCACACAAAGAGGTTTATACAGAGGGCATGAATACGATGCAATTCTTCCTGTTGAAACCGCTTTTCCAGCAATGATGTATAAACCGATAATACCATTGTTAGAGAAAATGCAACAGAGTGACTTCGCTTACAAGCTCCATAAGTTTGCCTACCATGCCATAAGTTCTCAAACTGCATGTATCAACCTCTTCATGCCATTACTACTATCCGAAGATGCTAATCGTATACTACAGAAGATTCCTGGATGTCCTTCAGATTTCAATAAAATAGCAAGGAACAAGTTGTTCCACGGGTTCTGTTTTGAATATTGGGGCCAAGACATAAAATCAGGTAGTGGGGTATTGAATGACCATTCCAGAGGTGCCGGAACTGACGCAGATGTGGCCATTGCTTACTATAACATGGAAGACAAATTATGCTTATGGCTTATCGAACACAAACTTAGCGAAAAAGAATTTACAAAATGCGGAGCGTACACAAGTGAAGCAAACTCATACAAGGAGAATTGCACTCAATGTACACTCGTAGACATTGCCAATAGTCCTAAGAAATGCCATTACCACATAATCGGATATAAATACTGGAATATCTTAAAAATGAATCTGGACAGATTCCAAGGTGCAATCGAGATTAAAGGTTGTCCGTTCAGGCATGGACTAAACCAATTGTGGCGTAATCAGATGCTTGCCTTTGCCTTACAGGAGACAGGAATATACAACAACGTAACATTCTCGGTCTGTCATCATGCAAAGAACACGATGTTGGATAAGTCTATTAATCAATACAGAGCTTTAACTAACGAAGACGCAATGTTCAGTTATTTTACCAACTATGATGTGTTGAGCGCAGTGGATACGCATGATTCAGAATTGCAGAAATGGCTCCAATGGTATAAGGAATTATATTGTTTCTGAGGCTAGTATTGTAGACATTTATAACTGACTCAACGTTGCAATACAGTCTTTTTGTACTGTCTCTATATGTTTGAAGATAAGCATCGGATCTATGTAATCCCCATTGTGTTTGCAGGTTATATGCAGATGTTCTCCAGTACTGCGACCAGTATTTCCGGTAATCCCTATGGTGTCTCCAGCCTTGACCATCTGACCTTCATAAGCCAGGATGCGTGAAAGGTGACAGTAACTAACTGTAAAATTACCGTGCATCAGTGTCACATATTTACCTGCCCTCCTATCCTGCCCGATTTTTATCACCTTGCCGGCCTGCATTGCATAGACTTTAGCATTCCTTGCATGAAGATCCAAACCGTTGTGAAATTTAAGTTTGCCAGAAAAAGGGTCTTTCCTATAGCCATATGGTGAATTGATTTTTATCTTGGACAATGGATAGCTAACACTCATATAACGTGCTTTCAACTCTTTTATAAATTCATTCTTCAAAGAATCATTCAATATCAAACTGTCCACAAGAGAAGAATTTATCTCTTGTGGATTTTTTGTCTTGTAGACTTGGTGATTATCCAAACGTCCAACTGTATTAAACTGAGCCATTATTGTAGTACCTGAAATCAACGATAGAAGTACCATCATGAGTATATTTCTAATATTCATGAAGCAAAAATACGTATATCCATTACCATGAGTTAAAACTCTTATAATTCAAGTAATTTTTCTAACTTTATTTATGCTAATAGTATGATTTTAATCGATAAATCATACTTCTTTCATAATGATATATAAAACTTAAGGCATGATATACCCATTCTTCTGATTCTCTGATCACACCTTATATTTTTGTTTCTGAATTAACTATTAATAAAGTACTTCATAAGAAAATGAAATACTGTTATGGCAAAAATAATAACGCATTAAAAAAGGTAACAAATGATTTACAACTTTGATGAGAATGAAATGCCCTACGGCACTCTCGAACGTTTTGGACTCACACAGGAGATGATTGAGGATCTGCCGACTGATGTTCTGCAGAATATTCTCAATGGCCGGCATTCTCCAGTCTTACCTGTACACATCATTGCTGATGATGGTGAAGAAGTAAAGGCAAGAACACGATTCTGCCTTGTAAGAACGCCAGAAGGCAATGTAGATGTTCTCTTCTTTCCGAAGCTTGACGAGTATGATTTCAAAGTCTTCAATGAGCAGCAGAAGCAAAGCCTTCTTGCAGGCAAACCCATCATCGGACATTTGGAAAGTAACGAAACAGGCCACGAACTCGGCACCAAATGTTTCTTTCAGCTTGACCAGGAAAGCAAACAAGTGCTGAGCGTACCAACCCCTGTCATAGGCAGGAACATTCAATACCTTACCGACCGATATCATCTTACGAGTACTGAGATGCAGAAACTACAAAACGGAGAAATTCTCTCTATCATTGAAGACGATGATGAGATTTCCATCGGTATCGATCTTAATTCAAATACGGGTATCCGTCTCTCCGCAGGTAATGAACAAGTTTGGCGCAGAGAAGCTAAACGGGAATGGGACAAATACAACTTCGGAATTTTCGGTTGTTGGACCATGGACGAAAATGGTAATCTTGACTATATCCATGAGGAGGACTACTCTGAAGAAATCTGGAATGAGCAGAAGAAACAAGGTATGCGTATGATGCAGCGATAAACCAAAGTAACAACCATCAATAACAAATTCAATATGGCAAATATCAAATACTATCCAGAAGACGAGCTTGTACAGAAAGTACAGAGTGGAGAATACGGTTGGCTCGATTACATCAATCACCACTCACCGGAATGGCAGGAAGAGTACACCGAATTCTGTAATGAAAGGAATCTTGTAGTCAATGAAGAATCAGCCGAAGATTTTATCGAATGGAAAGGCGAACTTGTTGAAACAGGCGAATAATCAACATTTAAAATCAATCACAGTATGTCAATCAGATCCAATGCACTACCAGTAGGTAGAGATTTGTCACCTGAGCTACAGGATATTCTCCGTCGCAACGGTATGCAAGCACATATCATCCGACAAGGAGAAAACTATCTTCTGGCTGTTCAAGGGCATGACTCACCTCTCCTAACCTATCATATCAGTGCTCAGCAGATGAGGGACTTGGCAGATTGGGGTACAAACTCGGCTAACAAAAAAGCCTATAACACCTTTGCTGATTTAGTGAAGAAAGACTTCTATATGCCAAGAGACTTTGTCCATGCCCGTAATGCCAACGGTCGTGTGGCCATGGGACTTCACGGCTACCGGATTGGTGTTGGCGAATACGGCAGACTGCCGTGGGACAAACGCCGTACCTTTATGATGATGGATCCGTTTCATGGACGATTTTTGGGATGGACACCACGCAATCAGGAAGGTTTTCACATGCGCCGCGTCGGTGGAGCCATGTTCATGCAGGGAGCCCCTTTGGTTCCGGAACGTCCTGATGGCAGAATCAAACCAGGCGAATTACTCAATGGCAGCTATGGTTTCTATTATAAAGGAGGACAGCAAAACATGGTACAACAACCTTCAGAGGATGTGCTTGCAGGATTAGAAGCAGTAATTCCACCTGTTGAAATACCTACCCGTCCACAGGAACCGGCAAAAACGTACAAGGAACTTATCACCTCAGACGTATACTTCAGTAACGAAAAATGGCAGGAATGTCTGTCTTCTCATGGAGTCATTATTGATACTAACAGTAAGACTCTGACCATTCAGTCGACCGCTACACAACATGATCTTGTTTACGACCTGACGGATGAAGAACTTACCCAGCTTACGGACAATTCCATCAAGAATGTACCTGTACAGAACCGTCTGGACATCATCAACAACGTCATCAAAAATGATTTTTCAGATAGATTGACGATAGACATGCTCAATTCCAATGAACAGATAGCCCTGAATCTTACTCCTGAAGTGGAAGCAGAACTGAATGCCAGACAAGAAGTAGTGGCAGAACATGCGTTTCCTCTTACTCAGGGAAATGAATATGTCATTGCGGAGCAGGAAGACCGAAGCGTAGCCCATGTGGATGGCAACAGCCTTTATGATATAAACCAAGATAAAGGTTGGTTTCGGGAAAGAAGAAACGGACGTGAAGTACAGGTAGACGACATCAGAGTTGAACCAGTACGTAATGAACAAGGAGAAATCCAGAAAGACGAGAAAGGCAATGACATGTTCCGTATGACCGCAGTCATCAATGGTGAAAGTATCAGTCACGAGATAAGCCAAAAACAATATGACAAGTTCATGGCCGTAGATGACTATCATCGCATGAAACTATTCTCTAAAATCTTTGACGAAGTGGACATGAAGAATGCGCCGGGACATGGGAAAAATATAGGTGCCATGATTGGAGGTGCCTTACTTGCAGGCCTTACTGTCATGCGAGAACTCGGAAGAGACCGTTATGCTCCGGCTGTGTTCGTTGAGCACCATCATGCACCTGGCCCGCACGTCTATTTCAAAGGAGGCGTGGATTCACCACAGGATCTAGCATCAAGAGCATTTGATGCCGGAATTAATGCAGCTGAGCATGGAGTCGGCTTAGGACATGGAAGATAAAACTCAATAATCATCATAGAACACAATGAACGAAGAGCAGAAATTTGAAGACTATCGCAACCGTCTTAATATCAGAGACGTGTTGACAGATGCAGGTTATACACTTCACAAGCGGGACGGCTTGCGCTATCCTGCCTATGTGCGTCTGGATAATGATGGACGCAGAATAAGGGGTGACAAATTTATTGTCATGCCTAATAAAAACTGTTGTTTCCAACCTCCAACGATAAAGCTGTATTCTGTCACATCCTTCATTTGGGAACATCCGAACCTCTTTCCTGAATACAATCAAGGAATGAAAGAGTCTGCTCTTGTTCACAAAGTCTGTCAACGGCTATTGAATATTCCAGTGGAGCAACGTAACCAGAATGTGCTTGCTCCTACCCGTGATGCAAAGCCTTTCAATATCAAAGATTATAAGATTGAGCGTTTTCATCCTGATGAAGCTGACTCTCAGAAACCTTTTTACGCTTTCTTCAAGTCAAGAGGAATCGATTTTGCTACACGTTGTGCTTTTCACCGTAACTTCTTTCTTGCTTCCAAGACCGCAGACAATGGAGCAAGTTATAAGAACCTTTCTTTTCCCATGTATATACCGGGGCATCCTGAGAAATGTGTCGGTTTGGAAGAAAGAGGCTATCCACGTAAGGATGGCTCTGCACGAAAAGGTATGGCAGCCGGTACAAATGCAAGTGAAGGTCTGTGGATGGCAAGTCCGAAAGACATGGAACTGAAAGATGCGAAAGATGTATATGTGTTTGAGAGTGCATACGATGCCATGGCATTCTACCAGTTGAGAATGAAGAAAGACTCCGGACTGGACTACAAAGCAAGACAGGAGCTGAAGTCAGCCGTATTTATCTCCACCGGAGGAAATCCCAGTTACGGGCAGATACAGGGAGTGGTCAAGGCTGCTCCCTGTGCTACTTTCCATCTTGGCTTTGACAATGACCTGGCGGGAAAACAGTTCGTCTTCAACTTTGAATCCATCGTACAAAAGATGAATCCGTTGCACCCTGAATCAGTCTCATCGGACATGAAAGGCTTCATTGAAAGTTTCAAGGAAGGTATCACATCTACCAAAGAACTGCTTGATATTGACGATGACAGATATGCAGAACTCCCTGAAGGACTGCAGAAGCTTTACCTCGCTTATGACACAGCAAGAAATGAGGCATGGGAATACCATTATTCTCCCTTTCTGTGCAAGGAAGACAAGCAGGAAGCGGCTGACAGAATGAACAAAACCTATCAGGAGTTTAAAGAGGCCCTGTTTCAAAAGCTCCATGTTCAGAACGGACAAGATCTGAATCCAATAGGAATAGTACGTGAACTGCCATCTGAAGGCTATAAGGATTTTAATGATGAGCTGTTGGAGAAGAAGCAATACTCAATGACCGATGTCGTTGAGACAGCCTTTGACGAAAATGGTGTTTCTCTCACTGAAGAGAGAGAAGAAGAAAATGAAGAAACCAAGAAGAGCGGACTAAAACGATAAATGATATGACAGACTCAAACAGACGGTTCAGCATAATCACATTGCACCCTCACTGGGCGCAATACATTATCTCACAAGGCATGGCATTTCTTATCAGTTGTACCCTGTTCTTGGCAGCCGGTCACGAAAGCATCACCTATAAGATGCCTTTTGTGGTACTAGGGGCAATCATGACGTGCATCATGCTCTACGGTTGTCTTTATCTACACAAACTGAGCTATATCATCACATCCGAACAACTGATTATCCAACATGGTGTACTCATCAGGAAGAGCGACTACATTGAACTCTACAGGGTGGTTGACTTCAGTGAAAACCGTGGTATCGTGGAACAGCTGTTCGGATTGAAGACTGTCTCGATTTTCAGCGGAGACCGTTCCAATCCCAAACTGGACATATTTGGAATCAAGGAGCGCATTGATGTTGTAGGAATTATCCGTGAACGGGTTGAGTATAACAAACAAAGGAAAGGTATCTATGAAATCACGAACAGATAATATATCGTCAGAAGCCAAGACTTCCAAAGGCATTGCTTACGACAGCAGATGGATGATTATCTCGGCCATTGCTTTGGCCTTGTTCCTATTCCGTCTTGAAGGTCGTGCCCAATTGGTTTCCAGCAATCCGATGGAATATGTGGCATTAGCTGAAGGTAATGAGCTTATCAACGGTCAAATCAAGAATCAGATTGAAGACCAGCAGAAGACGGCACTACTACAAAATACCATTGCGGCAGAGTTCACTCAGATAAAGCAATGGGAGAGAAAGTACAACAGCTACCTGAAAACCGTGTCTGGCTATGCCTCCACCCTCAAAGCATGCAGTCATCTCTATGATGACGGTGTAAGGATATTCATCAGTCTTTGTGATTTGAAGAAAGCCATATCACAGAATCCACAAGGGATAATGGCCACAATGAGTATGAATAACCTTTATATCGAAACAGCGACTGAACTCATCACTGTATACAGCATCCTGAAAGATGCCGTAGCCAAAGGTGGAGCAAGCAATATGCTTACGGGTGCGGAACGCAGTAAGATTCTTTGGGAGTTGAATGACCGTCTGGCACAATTCAACAAAAGACTTTCACAGCTCTCCATCAGCATCCGTTATTACACAATGGCCGATGTATGGAACAGAGCCACTGCAGGAATGATAGACAGGAACACCGCTGAGATTGCCGGTCAAGCTTTGAACAGGTGGCATAGATGCGCACGAATAGTAACACCATAAAAGATTATCAGGATAATACAATGAAACGCTTATTGCTGTTTTTTGCCATGCTTATTTCTCTCACCCTCCCTTTTGAAGGGCTGGGTGGGAGTTTTCTCCGGGCTCAGGGCAACGACCCTGTTTTGGCCGGAATGATTCTGGCATACACAAATAAGGCAGAAAAAGAACTGAAGCAGCAGGAACAAATGATGCTTCTGGAATCTACAGGTCATCTGTGGATAAAGGAAGAAGTACAAGGAGTGACTGACCTGCAAAAGGAGTTCAACTCTTATTTGGATAACTTTCATAGCATCATCAGTTATGCGGCACAGATATATGGATTCTATCATGAAATAGACCGACTCGTGAAACACCTGGGAACTTTTAATGACCAGCTCCAGCACCAGACAGGAAATACCCTGGCAGTAGCATTGTCTTCAAACAGGAATAAAATCTATAGAGAACTTATCATGAATAGTGTCGATATAGTCAATGACATCCGGCAACTGTGCCTCTCCGACACCAAGATGACAGAAAAGGAACGACTGGAAGTTCTCTTTTCCATCCGTCCGAAACTTAAACTCATGAATCAAAAGCTCAAAAGGCTTACGAGAGCTGTTAAATATACTTCACTCTCTGACATATGGGCGGAGATAGACTACAATGGCAGAAGTGAGGTGGACAAGCCCAATATTGTACAGAAATGCAAGGAAAGATGGAAGAGGAACGCAAAGCCAAAGTAAGTATTCAGGTATAAAGATAATTCAGGATAACAATTTAACAATCAAACTTTAAGTATGGGTTGGGGAGCATTATTGAAAGCAGCAGTCAGCTTAGGAGGAAGAGCTATAAAAGCTATAGCTAAATCGGCAGGGGGTGCAGTAGTACATCCTCAGCAAACGCTAAAAGGATTAGGAAGCGCCACCAAGTCTGCGGCCATAGGTGGAAGCCTGGGCTACATTGGTTGGGAGAAACTGACTACAGACAAAAGCGTAGTGGGTATTGTCAGCGATGCCGTCATTGGCGAAGAAACGACACAAAAGATTGGAGATACAGTTTCGAATATAGGTGAAGGTATGAAAGAGGTGAAAGACTCTGTAACTGGTCTCACTGAAAATGTCAATGATGCCATCACCAGTGCAGACAGCAAATGGAGCGGTATGAGCAAGTTCCTACAAGGTGTTTTCTCTGGGAACGGTGGAAACATGATGGGGAACTTTTTCAGCAATATAGGTAAAGGAAATGTTTCCGGTCTGAGTCTCATCGGACTTGTAGTGGCTGCACTACTTGTTTTCGGAAGATTCGGATGGATGGGCAAGATAGCTGGAGCTGTGCTTGCCATGATGATGATAGGAAATAATGTAAATATGAACGAGGCACTTGCCAGTGAGAAGAAACGACCTGCTGCACAAAGTCAAGACGAAAGTCTACAGTCGGAGGTTGCGCAAGGCACTGGTGGCGGCAGACGAAGATGATAGTAAAATTTATAAACAGATATAATATGCAATATACACAAGAAATGATTCTTCGTTCAGACAGTGGATACTGTATGCCCTACGAAGAAAAAGGCCGTGACGTACAGATGAGTCTTGGCTACGGTAAACAGAAACATCCGCATACAGGGGAACCTTTTTTTCATCATGGTGTGGATTTCAAGGCCAACCATTATCTTCTTTCAGCAGTTGCAACAGGAAAGATTACTGGACTTGGGAATGATGCTGTACATGGTATCTATCAGGTGACACGCTATGGAGACTACGAGGTAAAATACGCACACCTCTCGAACGTTTTTGCCAACTACGGAAGTGAAGTCAAGGCCGGTCAGGTTATTGCCGTAAGTGGGGAAATACTCCACATGGAGGTCAAGTATAAAGGAGAAGAGCTCAATCCTCTGGAGTTCCTGACCATGATATACAGTAACTTGAAAGTCATGGAACAAAATGGGCAACCAGGTGCGGTACCACAATTTGTGACACTGGATATGGATGTCAGAACCATGTATGACAAAGACAGCAAAGAGATAGAGAATCTGATGATACGTTTTTTTCCGGACTACATGAAAGACATCAGTCTTGGAGCCTACACGTTGCCGGAACATACACAGTTCACTTTGAGAAATATTCTCTCACTGTCGGCTACAAAAAATTACTTCTATGAAACCATCCCCAGTATGGCCAATCCATTAGGTATGGGCGCACGAAGTATACCGATTGCAGAACGGGTACAGAATCTGCTTATCGGTGATTTCCTGAACTATCTTGCCCTGCGTCATCAGATATTCCTTTCCAGTTTAAGTGATCACGAAAAAAAAAAGCACATGAACTGGCCATAGCAACCAGTGGACTTATTGATCCATTGGCAGAGCTCGATATTGATGTTCAAAGCTTCGATATTCCCCGTATGGTGAGCGTGTATCCGGATAAGTCCGGTATCAGATGGTGGACAAAAGCATGGTTCAATGGTAGTGAGAAAGGAGAAGCTGCAATAGAGATTGAACGTGAGCTGGCTATCAAGTTTATCAATGAAAACATTGAAAAGGATGAATGGCTGGAAGAATATTTCCCGAAACAGATGGAAGTATATCACAATGCCATAGAACAGACACGCGAGCAATTACTCAACCAGATAAATCTATAAAGGGCATTAAATTATCAATCATATAAAACAGCAACTCATGGCAGAGTCAGAACAAGATAGAATATTCAGGACAAAGGTCATTCCAATCATGAACAAGGTCCGGAATGAACTGCAAGATAAGATGGCAGCAGAGCTTAAAGAGCACACCTCATCATTTGCAGGATTGATGGCCAGTACCATTGGTCCTGATGGTGGAATGTCTACCAGACAGGCACAGATGCAGTCTTTGCGTTACACAAGTGAATGGAACTCGAAAACAGCAGAAGATTATATTAAAATGGTCAAGAAAGAACTTCAACGCCAGCACATCACCGTTGATTCCGCCATGGAGAAAAAGATGATAGACAAGATGATTCAGGATAAGATTCCACGCTCATCCATTGAATACATCTTAAAGAAGGCAGCAACTAACACCATCTTCTATCTCCCCCAGGATGTTGCAAAATCACCATTAGAACATCATATGGATACAGAAGCCGAAAAGAGATACAACCCATCTGCGTGGGAAAAGAACACAGGTATAATTCTCGGATCCGTAACCGATCTCGCATGTATGGGTGGAGTCGGTGGCGGTTGGAAAACAGCGGCTACATGGATCGGCGGTGACTTCCTGTTATCTAAATTTTCTGACAAACAGGAAGACCGTTCAGACATACCTTCAATAGTGCGCCCGGGATGCGAGGAACAGTATAGACAAGACCAGGAGAAAATGAAAAAGCAGTCAGAAGAAAAGCCACAGAGTAAGACTTCATCAGCAGAGACTGCACCGGAACAGGAAGAAGCGGCCAAAGAGGAACAACCAACAGAAGAACAGACCTCCCCGAAACCGGAGCAGACCAATATGGACGGATGGCAAGGGTTGCTGACCTCTTTCGGACTCAATGGCATTAGCGACATCGGACACAATATCGGATATGTACTGGCTATGCTGCCTGATATGCTTGTAGGACTCTTCACGGGAAAAACAAAGTCAATCAATCTGAAGGACAATATGATGCCTATTGCCAGTATCGTTACAGGCATGTTCGTCAAGAATCCAATCCTGAAAATGATACTTATCGGTATGGGAGGACTCAATCTGCTGAACAAGGCCGGGCATGAGACTTTGGATAATTTCAAAGCACATCAGCACCCTGAAGCAGGAAACAGCCCAGTGAATTATCGGGTTTATCCTGATGAACCGCTCAATCCACGGATTGTCAATCCTCAGATTAGGTCCAACTGTCTGATTGCTACAATAGACAAGGTTCCTTGCAGCATCACTTTGCCGGATAAAGTTGTGGATGCCTATCAGCAGGGAGCTTTACCTCTCAACACACTTGCAAATGCAATACTGGTCAAGAATGACCAGATGCGTCAGATTGCTTCTGAAAACTATGAAGTAAGCGAACGGCAAACAGTAGCAAGACCACTTGCACAAAGATAAAAGGATAACAATATAATAATCAGACTTATGGAAGAGAAGAACCAACAAGAGAAAATGGCAATAGTACGTCAGGTTGAGCTGTTTGAGAATGCTTTCAATAAAGCCAAAGAAAATGGTGGAATGTGGCTTAACAACGATGGTCGCAAAGCACCGAAACTATATCTGAAGCCTTTGCAGATTTCTGCTTTCAATGCCATCATATTGGGAATGCACAGCGACCAGAATGGATACAAAACAAATCAATATACACTTTTTTCTGAAGCAAAGAAACGCGGTGAATCTGTCCAGACCAAAGAAAAGGGAGTACCTTTTCTCTGGTATAATTGGAATGAGTATGTAAACAAACACAATCCTGAAGAGAAAATCAGTCGCTCAGACTATCAAGCACTGCCAGCTGATAAGCAGGAGGATTACAAAGGAATCAGAAACCGTGAAGTACGCTCACTTTTCAATATTGAGCAGACCACACTCCCTATGGTTGATAAAACTACATTTGATACAGTAGTAAAAGAGACCGGTCCTCTGAAAGACCGTACAGATATAGAGTCAGCTTCGAATGAAATCCGTCAGGGTGTCGAAAATCTTCTGGAGCAGTCACGAAAGAATCTGGTTGATATACGCACTGATACTACAGGTGTAGCGCATTACGACAGTAAGAAAGATATTGTCTTCCTGCCATCTGCTTCATCCTATGAACATTATGATGACTATGCCCGTGATGCTGTATCCATGCTTATGTCTGCAACAGGACATCAACAGAGACTGGCACGTGAAGGCATGGTTGTCAAGAACGGAAAGGTTTCAGAGGATGCCATGAAACAGGAAAGACTGGTAATTGAAGTTGCTTCAGCAGTTAAGCTGCAGGAGTTGGGTATCTCTGCCAAACTCTCTCCTGACAGCCTGAAGATGACCGATTACTGGCTCAGGGAACTTAAAGAAGACCCGCATCTGCCGGATATACTGGAAAGGGATGTAAACAACGCTATAGATATGGTTCACAAGGCTGAACGTGGTGAGGAGGTAGAGCTCAACAACAGAGTCCTACAGAATCAGATAGCAGATATTAAGCACATTCTTCCCAAACACTATTATGTAGCCGATGAAATCAAGACATTGCCCAACATAGATACAAAAGAGTTCGTGGTTATAAAAGAACCTGAACAGAAAATGGCTGATGTGGTTCTCCCATCTGGAGCTTCATTAGGAGTCGAGAATGAGATTCCTGGAATGAACAAAGGCCGTATCGAACATGCACTTCAAAAAGAGGGATATGAAACGGTTACATTCTACAACGTAGATGGTTCTATGGGGTATCGTCCCGATGACAGTTTCTTTGACGGTAAGGAGGTGTCCGTGAACCGCATGAACAAGTGGAATCTGGAGACCCTTACACTACTTGATGTGTCCGATGCCGTCAGACGTTCCGGTGCCATAGACTTTGAAAAGATACTCATGTTGCGTAATGACGAAGGGAAATGGGCACTCTATCTGAAGCCCGAAAATGAAAAGAGCTTCAGCGTTTACCCCGAGAAGGCAGATCTGAACCTTTTCTTTACCACAATAAAGCAAGGTGACGAAGAAACTTCAGAAAAAGTACGTCAGGATTTGGCCCAGAAATACTATATGGCCGCCCAGAACAGTCCGGACATTAAGGTTGACCTCTTCAAAAGTGATGCAACAGCAGAAGAACTCGCAAGGATAGACCGTGTGAACATATTCAAGACCAAAGGTACTGAGAGTACTCCCAGTGTGATATTATGTATGCCCACAGTCAACGGTGAAAAATTGAAGGCTCGTGAAATTAGTCCACAACAATGGCAACGTATGTGGCTGGCAGAAGATATGCAAGATTACAAGAAACATCTTGCAGCAAGTCTTTTTGCCGATGTGCTCCGTAAGGACCGTACAGATGCTGTTGCAGTAGGTACGGATAAATCAGAACAGGAGACTCAGTCAAAAAATCCAAATCAGCAAACGGAAGTATATGAGGAACAGACCGAAGAGAAGAGCAGACAGAGTGAATCTCATGGGCCATCCGAATCTAAGGGCAATAAGAGCAAGGATGAAAGTCCCAAGACTGAAACAAAAGTAACCGCTGAGCTCTCTCCGATGCTGAAGCAATTCTATGAATTAAAATCGAAGCATCCTGATGCAATTTTGCTCTTCAGATGTGGAGACTTTTATGAGACTTACTGCCAGGATGCGGAAAAGACCGCCAAAATACTTGGAATCACGCTCAGCAAAAGCAATCACACAAAAGATGCTGAAGGAAAACCTCTTATGATAGCAGGGTTTCCTCACCATGCGCTCGATGTTTACCTTCCTAAACTGATTCGTGCCGGTGAGAGAATTGCCATTTGTGATCAGTTGGAAACTACCCGGCAAGGGAAAGACATTAGTGAAAGACAGAAAAGTGAACCCGCCAATCAGGAAGAGAGCAAGGCTTCAAGAATGCACAGATAACATGTAACTGCAATGTCAAAGAATCAAGAATATATCCAACAATATGCAGAGTATGCCATGGAGCAGATGCGCAGATATGGCATACCTGCATCTGTCACGCTTGCACAAGGTATCTGTGAAAGTGCCAGTGGCCAGAGTGAACTGTCCCGTAAGGGAAACAACCATTTTGGTATCAAGGCCACATCCAGCTGGATTGAGAACGGAGGCAAATATCTTGTATATACCGATGACCGTCCAAATGAAAAGTTTTGCCAGTATGCAAATGTGGGAGATTCCTATGAGCATCATTCTCAGTTTCTGAAAAGGAACGGAAGATATGCCGGACTATTCCAACTCTCACCTGATGACTATAAAGGATGGACAAACGGATTACAGGATGCAGGATATGCGTCAAGCAAACAATATGCAGCAACCCTTCAGAATATTATCGAGAAGAACGGATTGCAAAAATATGACCAGATGGTAATGCAGGAAATGAAGGCACTAGGTAAATCCTTTGGAACTGCTGACAATCCCTGTCAAGCCACATCCGATGATGTTTCCGTGCAGGATACTGAAGAAAAGAAATATTCCTTCCCTTTAAAGAGAGAGGAGTTTATGCTGGTTACTTCTCCCTTTGGTACAAGAAAGGATCCTTTGGACGCAAGTAAGTCCCAGTTGCATAAAGGGATTGACATCCAGACAAATCATGAGGCAGTCCTTGCAACAGAAGATAAAGGAAAAGTTGTCAACGTGAACAGCAATGCCAATACAAACGGAGGACGGTCTGTTACAGTTGAGTACAATAGGAACGATGGCAGCAAATATCAATGTACCTACATGCACCTGGACAGTATATCCGTCAAGGTCGGTGATGAAGTTGCTGCCGGACAGAAGCTTGGCATTTCAGGAAACACTGGGTATCGGACTACTGGTGAACATCTTCATTTTGGAGTTATATCCATATCCACAGATGGAACAAAAAGAGATATTGACCCGGCTGCATATCTTGCTGAGATTTCACAAAAAGGGAACATCTCATTACAGGTTCTCAGTAACGGAAAAGATCTGACTGCGCAATACAAGAGTGCAAGTCAATCCGATGCCAATGTGCAGCCAGATACAGCCATGAGTCCGGATGAGTGGATGAAGAAAATTCTGTCCTCTGAAGACATTGGGGTGAATATGCCTATAGCTGATCCTGTAATAGAGATGGCCATGACTATGTTCACTTCACTCATGGCTCTTGCCCTCCAGATAGATAATTCAAGTGAGGAGGAAAAGATGCAGAAGGCTACTGCTGCAGCTGTCAGTAAAAGCATAGACCTTACTCCTATCCTCCCATCCTATAAGACCTGCACCATAAGCCTGCAGGATGGTAAACCCAATCTGTATGCAGACAATGGAGTTGTACAACTCAACAGAGAACTGAGTAATGCAGAAATAAACAAGATCCAACAGACGCTTGGCAGTACCATGATGAACGATGATGAGAAACGACGTAGCATCGCCTCTGTTATTAACTCTGCCGTGGTCACGCTGCAGATGTCACAAAACTATCAGAACAATCTGGAGATCCAACAAGGCAGACAGGAGTCTGTACAGTTGAAATAATTTGCTTTTTAAGTATAACAATCAATTCGTTTTATTATGATTAAATGTAATGTAACCGTGTGTGGCACCGTTTCCCGCCAGGCACAAATGCGTGCTAACAAAGAAGGTACGCAGTTCGCATCATTCGGTATCAATGTCATTATCCAGGCAAAATCAGGAATCAACAAGACAGTTGAAATCAGTGTAGCCAAGACCTGCAACAACCTGTCTGAGTTACCAACAATTCAAGTTGGGACTCGCATAGAAGTAGCCGGTATTCTAATGTTTCACAAAAAGGGAGAAGCATTATACCTTAACCTGTCTGCAACTGGCATTAACACATTCAATGCAAGCAGTAACGACGGCATTAACGGTACAATGGAGTTCAGAGGTACTTTAGGCAAACAAATCGAGGAAAAGACAACAAAAAGTGGCAAGTCATTTACGGTATTTTCCGCCTATAGTAGCGAAAAGGATGGAGAAAATTATACCTATACCTGGGTACGCTTTATGCAATTCGACAAAAGAAAAGAAGCCTGGATGCAACCCAAAGCCGGAATCAATGCTAAGGGGGATTTGGAATTAGGTGTGTACAATAACAGACTTGACCTTACATGCCGCATAAGCGAATGCTCTCTTTGGGAGAAAAGCTCTAACTCTTACCAACACTAATGATTATGACAGGTAAAAAGATTTATAATTCAGATGGCCGTAGCAGTGAAGATAAGGCCTTGGACAAATTCGCAGAGATGATGATTGAGAAAATCAAGACTTTGCAGAATGACTGGAAGAAGCCTTGGTTTACAGATAAATCCATCTCTTGGCCAAGAAATCTTTCTGGCCGCGAATACAATGGAATGAATGCACTCTTACTCATGATGCACTGTGAGAAAAAGGGATATAAACTGCCTGTATTCTGTACTTTTGACCGTGTGGCCGGTCTGAACTACACCAAAGACAAACAGGGAGTCCGTCAGCAGATAAAGGATAACAATGGGCAGGAATTGCCAAAGGTCTCCATCCTGAAAGGAGAAAAGAGTTTCCCGGTGTTCATCACGACATTCACTGTTGTCAATAAAGAGACAAAAGAGAAAATTAAATACGATGAGTATAAACAGCTAAGTGAGGAGGAAAAGAAAGGCTACAACGTCTATCCAAAGCTTCAAGTATATAACGTATTTAATGTGCACCAGACCAATCTTCAGGAAGCTCGTCCTGATTTATATAAGAAACTTGCCGATGAAGGAAAACAGATACGTCCACAGTCTGAAGGTGAAGAATTTTCCTTTGCTCCTATCGACAGGATAATAAAGGATAACGAATGGATCTGCCCTATTAAGCCTACTTACGGAGACAGTGCCTACTACAGCATTTCGAAGAATGAGATTGTCGTTCCTGAGAAAAAGCAGTTCAAGGATGGTGAGTCATTCTATACCAACCTGGGTCATGAAATGGCCCATTCCACAGGAGCAGAAAATCAGTTGGGAAGACTACAGCCGACATCCTTTGGTAGTAAGGAGTATGCCCGGGAAGAGCTTGTGGCCGAGCTAAGTGCAGCCCTCGTCGCACAACGCTATGGTATGACCAAGCATCTGAAAGAAGACAGTGCCAGTTACCTCAAAAGCTGGCTTGACAGCTTGAATGAATCTCCGGAATTCATCAAAACTACACTGACAGATGTGAAAAAAGCATCAAGTATGATTACAAAATGTATTGATGACATGCAACAGAAAATTGACCAGGAACAAAATATAGAAGCTGACCAAAGCAAAAGTCAAGAACCAGTGTACTATGCTTCTGTAGCCTACATTCAAATGGGTGAAGACACAGACAGACTTGACAAGCTACAAGAAAATGGCGATTATGAGGCACTATTGAAGGAAGCCATTGAGTACGATGCCGGTGATGCCATAGACCTGTCCAACACTTACCTGTCTCCTACAAAATACCGTGGAGATGACCTGTTGGTGGAGAACGAACACTATGCCGTGGTATATAACCCGTCTGTTGGAGGAACCTATGATGTGATGCGTAAAGTCACTGCTGAAGAAGTCAGACAGAACATCACCCGTTACGGATTGCCTGATAACGCCACTGCTGATGTCAAGTCCATTGCTGAAAAACAGGAACAGAAAATGGAAACTGTCGCACAAGAAGAGACTCACTTTCATCGAGGAAGATAATGGAATATTCTCTTATCTTTCCCTCTCGTATTTTCAAAAAATCCACTTGTATTAGGCTTCGTTATTCGAAGTTCTAAAACAAGTGGATAAATTTGTATATAGGTGATTTCACCAGCACGTATTCTCTATGGAAACAGGTAGTTCTTTTACTAAATATCACCTTATATGGTAAGAGTTTTTACTTATCCATAATTTCTACAATCGGAACAGTTTTCTCCATTTCACTACGCGAGATGTATTTGTAAGTACCTACTTGCATTACACGTTTGTCTGATGGAACATCTATTTTTTGATTATCATAATATGAAATTTCTTTATCAGCAAGGAATAAAACAATCATTCCTATATTAGAAATATCTTCTACCGTTGCCAATGCACTCCCATCTGGAAGTACTTGCATAATCTCAAAGGAATGGACATTAATTTCTTGCTGTGGCTTTTCAAACATCACGATATTATTGTCAGATGATGTTCCGTTTGTATTTCCTAATGCTACAAAGAAAAAGAATGCAAAAGTAAGAATGATACCCGTTATGATACCACCTAAATAGATTAAAATTGATTTTTTACGTGAGTTCATAAATATTTTAGATTTTAGTTGTTTTGGTTCTTTTTAATTTACCGGAAAATAGGAACAATAAAAGGATTTTCTTTTGGTCATTCATATCAAGATAAGCAAAACGTCGTTGTATTTCGGATACGTGCATCAACTAATTTGCCTTTCTCACGTTTGACAAACCATTTAAAGAGTTTAGCTATAGGACGATTGTGCATACAATTACAGCTTACTATTTAACGAATGAAATGCAAAGCAGCAATAATAATGATACCAGCAATAATAATCCAACGATTGATGTTAATTGCTTTCGTCGTAGCTTCAGAAGAAGTCGCTAATTCATTTTGCAAATTCTTAGTCTCGTTAATTATATTATCAGTTGAACTTTTAATGGTATTGCATGAAGTCTGTATACAATTAATTATATTGGTAATTGCATCAACTTTTGTTTCAATAGATTTTATCTTTGGAGAAATATCATCTATTAACTTTTTCAGCTCCTGATTCCATTGATTCAACTTCGTAGTAATGCTATCAGCATGTTCCTTAATATTTGAGGGAAGGTCATCAACATTTTGACTGATTGATGCAATGGCATTATCTTGCCCCTTTTGAGATTCTTTCAAATCTTTGGAAATGTCAAAAAGAAACTTTTTAATGGTTTGAATCTCTTTTGTGGTTGATTTTATCTCTTCACGAAGAGCGCTAAGTTCTTCGACCCTTTCAGATAGCAAGTTATTCTGCTCGGTAAATTCTTGCAAAGAAGCATCGACTGAAGATGTGAAACTAGACGTAATATTCTCGCAAGCAGAGGTCATTTTACCCACTGACTTCTGCACTTCTTCTGAAATTCCAACCTGTGCTCCTTCTAATTGTTTCTCCCACTCTTTGATTTCTTTAACAAGAGAATTGATTGAAGCGACATAACCAGCAACGGCATTTTGCAGTCCTTCACTTGCTTGAACAGTGTTTTCAACTTGTTTTCTTGCAGAATCAAGTTGCTTTAGGTTCTGTTCTAACCTTTCCAAAGTAGCGTTAATATCGTATGTCATTTTGATATAATTATTTTAGATATTTCTTTGTTATTTCATTTAACTTATCCTCATGGACAAACAGTGTTATCGTTTTCTTACCATCGTCAACCAAGTTCTGCTTGATAAACTTATCATCTTTACGAACTTTGGCTTTTAGATAAGATGTAAAAGTGTCAATGTCACTCCAAACCTGCTTATTATCCCTATTATACAAAGTCATAAAGCCTTCGATATAATTGTTGTAAGCATTATTTTTCAGTGTCTGGTTATTCCCTGCGCCTAAAAAAGTAATGCAATAAGCGAGCAAAAGCTGCAAAGCAGCATTATCAGGATGTGCTCTCAGACAAAGTAAGGTCGCGCCATACAGATGTTTGACATTATCCACTTCACTGCCAGAGTTATCATTAACAGGGTCAATTATTTCAATATACTTCTTAACGACATCGAATCCATCTTTTCCTTCTATATCTGTATCATCCTTCAGGGAATAAGGCTTTCCATTAACTTCATAGCCGGTTCGCGCATACTTAGAGTTGAAGTACAGATGAATAAACTCCTTCAGCCATTCATCGTTACCATTTGCTTGACGTTCTATGATACTGTCCTCACATGCTATACACATGTCCTCGATGGCACGATAACGCTTCTTTTCAAGGTTTTCATACACAAAGGCTGTTAAATAGCCCAGGCAACGGTCTAAATAATTACGCCCTGGCTGTTTGTCAATTTCATCCACCTTCTTCTGAGCTTGCTCCAAAGAATAATACTTACGGAAGAAATCCAACATATACTGTTTGAACTCTTCATCAGTTCGTTTGTGGATTTTAAGTTCGTATGTTTGTGACAGATAATCAATAGTCACATCATCTACAAGCCCTATGCAGCACATTCTGTATATTGCTTTATCTGTATCATCTTTATCTCTTTTCTTACAAAAAGCCATTCGTAGCCTTTTATAGATGCTTTTATTTGCATGATTGCGAAGCCATCTAGTATCACCTGAGCATTTGGCTATCTTAGCTATCAACTCATTAAAATCACCAATTTTTTTCAAATCCAACTTTCCGTATCTGTCCTCATTGATATTTTGCCATCCCTGTTCCTCAGAAATAGCAAGAATTTCCTTTTTGATTGAAGCTTCAAAACCTTCAGGATCTTGTTGAACATTATTCTCCCAAGAAACAACAACACTTGCATTGCCGTCTTCGTCAGCATGTGCCATTGCCTGATATATACCCTCTGTGATATTGTCTTCTCCCTCCAAAGGGCGCATAAGTGTCTTAGGAGAATAATCTTCATATGATTGGAGTATCTGGATCAAACAATTAGATATATACGAGCATAATGAATATTCAAAACCTAGATAATTATAAGTCGGGCGTAGGCTGTCGAGGAAGATATAACCATATTGTTTGTTATTATCTTCTTCCGAAACGATTTTAACTGCATTTTTTCTTGTATCTATCTTTAAGCACACATCCTCGTTTCCTGCTTCGTCTCTCAACTTTGCCTGAATCTCTGTTAGAAGTGTAGGCTTAGCATTGATTATTCTATCAGTGAGTTCAACAAGAATGACCTTCTCCTTGAATAGACCACGGAACGAGTTATTATGGAACCACAAGTTAATGTCCTTGTCTATGTTCTCCAGAAATCCTTGCTTTCTGATAATATCAAGAATCTTATCTGTCTGTTCTTTGGTACAGTTATTATATTTGCACAATGCAGGAATATCATCTGCAAGAACAAACTTATTTATATATCGTTCAAGCCATGTTGGGTCTTCATCCCCCATCAAATATCGAATATCATTTATTTTATCTATAGTAAATTCAATGAATTCTGTCGGATCATATAAAACATAAGATATGGCATGCTTCTTATCACGACCACAACGACCTGCCTCTTGAACATAACTTTCAATGGATGAAGGGTGATTTATATGAATTGTATATCTGATATTTGGCTTATCTATACCCATACCGAACGCTTTAGTGGCCACCATCAGATTTTGGTCATTTTCATTAAATGACTTCATATCACCAGAAGGCTTGTCACCGCCAACAAACGTACCCATCGACAATTCTGGCTCATGCTCTCGCAATTCAGTGGAGATACCAGTCCTGGTACACCAAACATTATCTTCTACACCGAAAGTTCCATGTGCATGTGGACAGAATACTATTCCAGCATTTTTATAGTGTTGTTTACTATCTGCCGAATAGAAATCCTCTGCTGAAAAATCCTCTATATGAGCAATCCTTGATTTCTCAGTCTCATGCTGATTGACTTGCACTATATCTGAAGGTATTTCATGCAGTAGCTCATACATCTTATTCTTTTTTGCTGTTGCTACAACATCTTTAAGTTCCCAATCTGATTTTGCTTTAAGCAAGAACTGCTCATTAGGTTCTCTCAATTCATCAAAATTAGAAAAGACCTCAATAATACGATATGTTAGTTCAGGACGTGAATCAGACTCAGGACGTACAATTGTTTCACTGTCAATAGTAAGGTTTCCACCAAGAGTCAATTCACGCTCAACGTCTGCAAGAACATCAAACGATGCTGTAGCCGTCAAACCTATAATAGACAATGGACGACCTGATTTCGTATTCATGAAATTTATCATGTTTCGTCCAAGGTGGAGATAAGAAGTACGGAAATCATGTCCCCATTCAGATACGCAATGAACCTCATCAATAATGCCATAAGAGAAATACACATGATTCTTCTCTGTCATTGTAAGCAAACTTGAACGAAAATTCTCCATCATAAATCTTTCCGGAGAAAGGAGCATGAACAAGACAGAACCATTTTGAAGAAGATTCAGTTTTTTAGCCTTCTCTTTGGCATTCATTCCACTATTAACACATTCACAAGCATCAATTCGTGCTTCGCGCAACCCTCGAACCTGGTCAACCATAAGTGAAACGAGAGGGTCAACAATTATAGAAACGCCAGGTTGTAAAATGCATGATAACTGATATGTCAAAGACTTACCGCCACCAGTAGGAAGTAATCCTATTGTAGTTTTATCAGCTAAAGCATGGCTAAGAATAGGCAACTGCCCAGGACGGAAAGATGGCTTGCGGAAAATATCACGCAAGAAATATGTAAGGACATCTTCCCTTTCCTTTATATTTACATAAGACCCTGTGCCATCTTTTGTAACCAATGGAGGATATTGTATATTGTCTGCAGCGCAGATTGTTCGCTCACGTTTCTTGTAATGAGAAGAACGGATAAGATAGACAGTATCTGCATCGACATTCAAAGGAAGGGCATCAATGTTGTCTCTAAGTAACATTGATATATCCAAGCATAGGTCAAAATGTCCTTCTGGCATTTGAGTAGCGACACGGTTTCCCAAATGCAATGGAGATTTTTTGAATTCTTCTGTTGATATGATCTGAAGCTTTATCTCCGGCAGTCTATCTGATGAAGCTCCTAATTCACAAATATACCTATATTTTTCAGCAAGGTCCTTTATAGCCAATGCAGAACATGGGATGTCACGTTCTACAATGGCAATATTCCATACATCGCTATCAAGACTAAGAGCACCGGACATCATTGCCTCCACCAACATTCGTTCTACTCGTGCAATTGCCATTGGTGCAAGAACTATTTGCAAAGTGTCCAACCAATTTCCAGACAGAGCCTTTTTGTAATTAGCCTTTATAATCTGTAAGTAGTCAACTGAAGCAGCGTCACTTTCCCAATTTTGCATGAACGCCATATTATTCAGTTGTTCAATACGATATGTATCCCAGCCTCCATTGAGAGCCATTCGGTCACGTCGCTCATCGCTAATTCTACTGAATATATTAGAATGATAACGCAGACCGTCCATCTCAAGAATGAAGCCGGTTCTTGCATCACCATAAGGAATTTCCAACGCAAAATCTACTCGTTGATCTTTGCTGAATCTTCTATCAGGAATATCTACAATTGATGAAAGATTACGTTGTGGCTCAAAAACTTGAATCAGATATTCACTTTGAGAACCTTCCAAGTATTTTTCAATAAAATCTTTCTCAAAGGAACTGTCAAGCATATCTCCATTATAGAAATCTACATTAAAACGAGGATCTATAATATGCAGGGCTTCATAAATTTCCTGCACCGAAACTTTATGAGTAGATTTATAATCAAGTATCGCTCCTTCTTTTGGCTTGGTTGAAATATGGAATAAATCAGAAAAAGTATTCTCTAATAACAACGGAGCCTTTGTTGGCAAACCTCTTGATATGATATTTGCCAAGACTGCAAGTTTGGAGTCTGTATTTGAATTATAAGCAAGAGGTATATTTGATTTGACATCGAAAGCAGAAAGAGAACGATAAAGTTCTTCAGCATTATCTGCCTTATCAGATTTGCTATATTCCTCTGCGACAGCATCAAGAACAAATCCTGCAAAGAACTGTTCTTTCTTATGCGAATCTTCAATACGTTTACGAATATTCTCAACGGTCTCAATGCGGTCGAAATGTTTGAAGAATATACGCATTGAGATTGTCCAGTCACCCTGCCATGTTCCACGTTCCTTATTCATCGTGGCATACATAATATCAGGTGCTGTGGCAGCTACGAATTCATCAACACGTCTGTTGTTGCTGTAATAAGGACCGATGCACACAAAATAGTTATCACTTCCGAATAGCTGTTGGAACAAGTGAATGAATCGTGCAAGGTCAAAAGCTTCTACATCGAGAATATTACTGAAAAGATGTACTTTCCTAATATTCGATTTCTTGAAATCTTCCGGACTCAAAGAGTCAAAATCCTTAGTAATGGACTTTACGAAATATGCAGAACTAAAACTTTCAATAACCTGTGTTGCTCTTTCGACAGCAGCAGAAGAAGGCTCTACCAAGCAAAAATGCTTGATATTAGGTGATATATTCTTTGAATGTAGAAAATCCAATAAGCATACTGAGGCTGTTCCTTGACCGCAACCCCAATCGTAAATCTCCACTTCTTCTGAGAAGATTTCAGAAATATCAGGAATGCAACCAAAAGCAGCATCAAGCTTCGCTTTATGCATTTTACCGAAGCTATGTAAATACATATTTAGATGGTCTTCGTCATCTAATATGCCTTTACCTCGTTCTAAATCCTGATACAGCTTATTACGACTCGTTCGATCAGCAGGAAGAAGAGTCAATGCTGCATCTCTCATACCGACAAACGAGATATTTCTGTTTCTTCTGAATATATCTATAAAATTTGACATAATTATTTCCCTGTTATTGTATCAGCATTTTTATTCTGCTGATGACGTTTCCAATTCTCTAAAGCTAAATGCTTAGTTGTATTTGCATAGCAGTATTCACATAGATGTGGACAAGTGTTATATTCACCAATATCTTTAGCTGCCATACATCCACACAGGGCTCTTTGTCCTGGATCTTTCTTGTGAGCACTTAGGAAGAATTGATTGTGTGGCAGAATAATTGCACCATCAGGTAATGATGGTGAATCTTCAAACAATGACGGTGCTGGCATCTGCTGAATTTTAACCTTCATAAAATCCATAAGAACCTTATCGTCCCACGCCAAGCGAGTTATTAGATCTCCATCAATACACCTATTATGAGCTATTCCATATCTATCAATATCTATCTGCTCTCCGCAAGTAGCAAGCTGGAAATTCCAGTTTCTTTCGCTATTCATTTTTGATAATTTCATAGCGAACTTCTCCATTTGCGCAGTTTCCCACTCATGATATGGAATGCCATTCTTTTCAAGATTCAATTTAACCTTTTTATAAAGCTTGATGTCAGCATACGAAAACACCAATTTCTCCGTATATCCTTTGAGCTGGTCACCAATCTTCTCAACTTTACTAATAAGGTCATCTATAGTAATATCATCTGTAAGAATCATCGGATCGAAACGCCAAACAACAGCGTCCGCTCCAAGTTTATCAGATAACATTTTGAATGTCTCAATGCGATTTAAAAGTGAAGGTACTTTCTCCAATCCCTCCTTCTCATAATCATTCAATGTGTATTGTATATAGCACCTTATATTTCTTTCTTTGAGATAATCAAGATATGGAAGAAGCGGACGAGGATTCTTTGACCAAAAAACTATGAAGCGAGTTTTATCATACGATACATAAGACTTCACGCCATTAAATGGGTTGGTCCATGCTGAGTAACCTTTCTTTAAGCGGTCAAAAAACCAATCGGCATAGAATGCAGGAATATCCGTACTTCTACTTGCCGACACGATGATAGGAGCCTGCGCTTTCACAGGCTGCCCATCAACGATTATGTCTGTATGTTCCCAAGATGCCATACTTTATTCACTAAACATTATCAAGTAATAGAAATCATCTTCATTAGGAAGATTATTGATTATAAATGCAACAATCTTACCTTTCTGTTGAGTTATTTGAAATAATGAAACATATTCTTTACCACTTGAAGCAGATTCCCAAGAATTTCCGACTTCAGCAGAAGCTGCCTCGAAATCGTTACTTTGTGATTGGTAGTCAAATTGTGGAACAAATGTAGGATTCTGCTGAAGTATTCTTTTTGAACGAAGTTCTGCTATATTGCTAATATCAAAAGTAACAGTTCCGTTTGTCTCTTTTCTCACAATTCTAGCATAAGCAGATGAGTCCGTCTCGATAATTTGTGCGTCACCATGATAAGGTTGTTTGACAACCTTAACCTTTGGTAACTTCAAATTAAATGTAAAACCATTGGCTACTGCACTAATTGAGATGTTGTTATTGAAAGGTTTGTCATCTTCTTTCGGCTCTTCCTTTTTAATGATTGACGAATGCAAATACTCCAGGCGTATATTGCGGTCATACATATGAAGCACACACTTTTCCACTTGCCCATTTTTGTAATAAACTACAAAACCATAGTCGCTGTAATCTACTTCTTGCCAACCGAAAGGAGATCGTGCCTCGATAGGGAAACCACGCAATTCTACCATGTCTGCCGTTTTTTTCACAACCTTCATAGGTTTGTCTGACATGTTCGGCTTACCCAGGTCATCATTGTATATCTTTACGATGTAACCAACGCCGGGGGCTAACTTGTAACCAGGGCAACCATCAGTGTTCTTTACCATACTGACAGTACGAATACACTCCTGTAAACCCATAACAGGAGTGTCGTTTTCATAACGCTGATGACAATTGGAACGAAATGTAAAAGGCTGTATTGACTCTTTCTGTTCACGTTCTGCTTTCAGTTTGGCTTGACGTTCAAGTTCTTTACGACGGTTCTCTTCCAACCTACGTTCTCTTTCACGTGCAATACGCTCTTCCTCCAACTTTTGTTGGCGAGCTTGCTCTTCAGCGCGACGGCGTTCTTGTTCTTCCTTTTCACGCTTCTTTTTGAAATAATTAAAAGGCCACATATCGATAATATTTTAATTAATATAGTATTCCACATTGATGTTCAAATAAAGTCTTTCGTTATATTCCATGAAATGAAGCCTTGCCATTCGATAAGGAACACATTACTCTACTGATTATTCTTCCACACAAAGGCACTCAGCAGTTTATCCATTTGCGACATGGCATAGAGTGGGCAGATTTGTACGTGACGTACTGCATTATTATCCTTGACATCCTGATACTCAAAACTTCCATAGTTCTCCATTGAGCATCTAAGAGCATTGTCCAAATGCTTTTCGTTCATAAACAGCCAAAGGCTCTTCATTCCGCCTTGCATTCCCGCCTTCACCTCGATGGGAACAACTTGCTGCTTATATGTTACAAGATAATCAATCTCTGCAGAGGAATTTTTCGCCATTCTAAGCCAGTAAAACAAGTCATGGCGGATGTTCGGAGTTTTGTAGTGCAGTATTTCCAGTCCTGCAACCATTTCTGCCATTGGTCCTTTGTTTGCCAATTCTGAAACATCGGATGTTAGGATTTGGGTTGTCAGCTCACTTACATCACCGGTCGTCATATTCAGCAGACGCAACATCAAACCAGTGTCGAGCAAAAGCATCTTACGATAGGAATAATCAGCCTCACTTCCTAAAGGTACGCCATTGGCTGACGTATGTGTGACAGGAATCAGTATGCCTGCAAGAATAAGCATTTCAAGGGCTTTCTTCACTTCTGAAGTACTATAACTGCCGCCGACCTGAGAATAGACAAACTTTTTAGTGGCTTGAACGGCTGCACTACGCATGGTCAGGCGCAAAAGCATAGGATCAACACGCTTCTTATATTTCGGAAAATCGTCTTCATAGGTAACGACAATATCATCCTGCACCTCCTGGCAAGCCAGATAGTCGTGGGTCTCCACCCATTTGCTCACGGCTTCAGGCATTCCGCCAACAAGCATGAAAGTACGGAGTAGCCCCACCAACTTTTCATATAGAGGAGCTGGCAGTGGTGCTGATGACGTAGCTTGATTCCGCGCCTCAATAAGCAAATTCTCGCCATTAGCAAGCAGGAACTCATCGAACGTCATCGGAAACATAAACATCGAGTGAATCCTGCCGACACCAAATGTTGGCAGTTCTTCAAGTGCGAACTCTAACAAAGAGCCTGCAGCTATCACATGAAGTTCGGGCATGTCCTCTTTGAAAAATCGGAGTGACATAATGGCTTCGGGACAAGCCTGAATCTCATCAAGAAACAGAAGTGTGCTTCCTGGTTCTATCGGCTTACCGGCAATAGCCGCCATTTGTGGAACAATTCGTTTCACATCAATATCGCCTTGAAATAGCTGCTTATATGAAGGTTGCCGTTCAAAGTTCACCTCCACAAAGCTCTTGAACTTCTGACTCAGATGACGAACTGCTGTTGACTTTCCTACTTGACGCGCACCTCTTAACAGCAAAGGTTTATGTGAAGACCTTTGTGACCATTCCAGCAAATATCCGTCTATCATTCTTGAATAATACATAACTCTAAGATACTTTATAATTTGTCTGTAAAGGTATAAAATTAAAATTATCCAAGGAAATATTTCTCAATAAATTTCAAAAATACAAGGTATTATTTAAGTATCATTGAATATTTTCCCATCTAATAAAATCGTCAAAAATCAACTTTTCCAATCATTTTCGATATTCATCTGATTTTGTCTTGAGATATCAATTCCCAACATTTAAGTTGTAGTATGAAAAACATTTCCATGTTAGCCCACATAAAAAAAGGTATGCAAGGAAAATCCAAGCATACCTTCTCGACAAATTTTTAAATATGAGATTTAAATTTTAATGAAAGTCTCAAGACTTTTTAGCTTATACAAAAAACAACTTCTATCATTCAGTAAGCATGACTACCGCAAAGCGGTTTGAGTCATTGACCTTATATTTATCTATTCCACCAAAGCTATGCAGATGAATGAGACTTTCGGATACCCCTTTATCCACAAGCATTTGAGCAATATATCTGGCACGACGCTGAGCAAGTTCCTGATTGATGGACTGGGTACCAGTGGCGCTGTCAGATGCTCCGGATATGGCCACTTTTAAATTATGTGCCTTGGATATTTTTGCAATGTCATCAAGGTTCACGAGCTGGGATTCATCTACAAGCCTATCAGAATTTAGCTGGAAGAAGAAGTACACTGGAACACCCACAGTTATCTTAGAATGACCTGAAATTGCAATTGAGTCCAATGCATTATTATTTGCAGACATAAGATTATCAGATATATTCTGACCGGCAGACAAAAGTGAATCTGAGTGGCAGTTTCCAGTCTGTACATGCGTATCCACAAGACCGATTTCAGCATCATCAGCCGAGTTTTCAGCTATACCGTCAATACCTGATTTGCTTTCAGGTGAGCCAGACTTTTTCCCGGACAACCGCGCTCTTAGTGAGTTAAGCCCACTATAGTTATTCTTGGGATAGACTGTCTGTACCTCTTTATCTCCAGACATTTTTTTCTGCAATCGTATATTCTCATCCTTCATATAGGAGATGTAATCCTTGAGATAAGCATTCTGCTCGATATAAGGTTTAGCATCAACCACACGCTTCCATCCAGTCTTGCCTAATGTGATGGAGAGACCGGCTGAGACCGTAAGCATATTATCCTTGAATTTTATAGAGCTACCCATATTATCAAAATTCTGGGCTGTAGTCAGTCCACTGACTCCGGCAATAAGTTTTACCCTGTTGCCAATTCTGTAACCTATCTCCAGTCCATAGGTAAAGGCGAACGGACGGCTGCCATCTGAACCTCTGCCACATGAGCAAGGATCAGACCAGTCCGCATTATGAATCATACCCACTCCCACATAAGGAACAATATCCCAAAGAGAGAGTCCGTACTCATTCTGACGGAGTCCGGAAGTCAGATTGTACATCAGGTCTGCATGGTAGAGCTGATACTTCATGGATTTGAACTCAGCGTTCTTGAACGTCAGTCCCTGAAAACCTACACGTCCACCGATTGCGGGTGTGAACCACTTTCCAACGCCGACCTGCAAGGCAGGAGTTATTCGGTCGAACACATCACCACAACCAATGGGTGATCCGAGAAAAGCTGAAGCCCCGCCCTTAATTTCTATAAACCAATTTCTACCCCAGTTGGCTGCTTCGCTTACATTCTTCAGATATGTAGGATTCATAGGCAAGAGCATCTGCTCCTGACTGAAAGTATTCTGCTTATAAATGCTGTCAGCATTGTGATTGATGTTACTTGCAGAGACTGTCATCGCAGCAAGACATCCGGTTAAAAACATAAGAATATTCTTTCTCATATAGTTTGTACTTTAATAATTGATACTGTCATAAGCCAAAAGGCTTACCTTTACATTCTCTTTTTCCGTTTGACAGATGGCGCACACATCTTGCGTGCCATTGCCAGACACCTACGTGCCCACTCACGGTCATCATCTTCCGGCCGTCTTCCCCAACCAGTGGAGGGGCCACCGCCACCTCCATGAGTCTGAGCAATAGTCGTTGCATCGTCCACATAACCGCACACAAGGTTCAAGGCAACCATGACAACATGATTCCCCTGTTCTGCCAGTTGACAGAGCAGTGTATCGTCAAACATGGATTTTGTTTCCTCCGGCAGATGGTGATAGCGGGATGTGAACTCCTGTGACATTGTGTCAAGCATTACACCGTTCAAGTGATAGCTCATGTTATGAGCCCATGAAAGTTCAGACTGATTGGCCTTGTCTTCCAGTTCCCTGGCTTGCTGCTCGATGTTAGCCTTATCTTCACGAAGAGCTTCAAGCAACCGGTTAGTCTCATCAAGCTTCTTTTCCTTGTCTGCCAGTTTAGCTTCGACCTGAGCCTTCTGGTATTCGAGACATTGAATCTTACGTGCTATCTCTGCACTGATGCTCTGGCTGTTGGCCTGCATTTCCCGAAGAGGACGAAGTTCATCTTCAAGACGGTCTTTCTCCGTCTCCAGATTATCAATCATGGTCGTAAATGACTTCTGTTTCTTTTGGGCTGTTGCCAGTTCCTCGTTCAGTGACTTCAGCAACTTCCTGTTGTTCTCCAACTGAGCTTCAAGTGTCACACAGGCGTTGGCCAACCATCTTCGGTACTCCTCTGTGGAGCGATGTTTCGCACCAGATTCCACAACCGACACCCCTCTTGTAAGACCCCATTTCTCATTGACCTTTGCAAGCTCATCGTGCAGGGCAAGCATATAATTCTTAAACTCCAGACGGTTCTGTCCATGGAAAATCTGCTTGAAAGCAAACTTGCCGTTCTGGTCTACCGGTAGTAGAGCACAGTGAACATGCGGGTTTTTCTCGTCACAGTGGACTATAAAGGAAATGATGTTTTCCTCTCCATATTTATCTGCCACGAAGCGATAAATGTCACGAGACCATTCTTCTATTTCCGGCATACGCCGTACATGTTCGTTACCTCCTTTACTTTCAAAGTCAACTCTCTGATTGCCGAAGGTCAGCTCACGCATACGGTCGGTTGAGCCCCCGAATATGAAGTTGACCACTGTCCGGAAACGTGGCTCGGCTAGCCCTTCATTCGGATCCTTGATGCCACGTGACGCAAGGTTTTCTGCCATACGTTTTGTCAGCGGACGCTTCTTATCTATCGGTGTGACTATGCCACCTTTCTGGACCTCGAAATTAAGATGTTCACGGCTGCGGTCATAGTTACCCTCACGCATAGCCTGCTCCCATCCCTTATCCGTCCAGGCACGTAACTCCTCATTGCTCGTCTGTGAGAGCCCTTTGGAAGTCTTTATATCCATGACTTGTTTTGATGTAGTACCCATAATGACAATTTTATTTTTTGCGTTATTCTGAGCTTTTTTTTAGTCTCCTTTGCGGTCATACGCACATTTAGAAAACTGCCCCAGCTTGCTGTTTATCTGGTCATCCCTCCCACCGCTTCATAGCGGTCGGGGTATTAGGCTTCCCGAGACTGTAAAAAAGTGGCACGTGCAAGCACGCTGCCTGTCGTTACCTCCATCCGTTAGCGGGACAAAGACGAAGTGTACAAAAGCGTATGACATGCCGTGCATCGTTAATAAGGCGTTTAATCCGTTCCGTTCTCAACAGAGAAAGTGCCCCCAGGCTTATAGTCCGTTTTGTTCCCTACTGGGCTTAAATCAGGTTGAGTAGGGTCATCGTAATAAAATGATTCCGGGTCAGATACGTAGTATTCAAAGATGCTATCAAGAAGGATAATTTCTGCCTTCGTATAAGAGGACACGGTTTCTGCCATATAACTGGGCTTCCTGTTTTCACGTATCGCAACAACCAGAATGCCAAGGATGTCTATTACTTTCTGCCAGTCCCAGACATGGTCTTTACCAAAGAGAAGACCGGTTGAATCCGTCATTTCTTCAGGCATTTCCTTCTCCATTTTCAATATCTGAAATATGGACTTTACCAATGAATCGAATACCTGACTCTGCTGTTTCAGAACATGACAATCAGGTCTGCCTCCGTCATTTTCCGTTACCGCCAATTCCATTACCTTATTGAAATAACAATTATAGGATTGGGCAACCTGACTGGAAGTATTGCGTCCTTTAAGGAACCGCACAAACTGAAGTGCGTTAAAGTCCAATATATCAGACGGTGTCTCAACAAAGAGAGAAAGGCGTTGTTTCTGGCTTACAGAAAACACGTAGCTTTTTGAATACTGCTCCATGTTAAGATGGCCCAGATTGACAAGACCGGTCAGGAACTGACGGACTGTTGCACGTTGCCACTGCCATTTCCGCGCAAGCTCAGATATGGTGGCAACAAACTGGCCGGGGAGTATTCTCAGATTTCCTACCACAACAGATGTGGAGTATGTTCCTGATGCCGCTCTGGTGAGCAGATCACAATAGGCTTCCAATTTACTGTAACGGTCTTCTGATTTAGGCTTCAGATACTCCAACAGAGAGCGGTCTATGCCTTGTGGGTCATTCAATTCAGAAGCATAATTGTTTTTATTGTTAGTCATTTGCGTCATTTTTAGATTACATTAAAAAAGTGGAAAGCAAGCAAGCAAAGAATATATATTCCACATGTAAGTGGCATTAATAGTAGTTCTTCATTATCCATTCAACCAGGCTTTTAAAACTGTCGCAGTCTTCAAGTACGCTTTTCTGCTGAAGAACTCTTTCAGACGGATAAAAGACAGCTGCCACACTTAGCAGGAAAAAAAGCTGGAACACGCTGTTCATATAAGGGATGGCATAACATACCACTGCTATCAGGAGTGTGATATTCCAAAACCGTTTCCTTTCATGCAGAATATGAAGGGTACTATCGGCAATCCTTCTGTTCAAAAGCGCCAGCGTCAGGATGCTTGACAGTCCAACTGCCAGATTCGGATCTGTCATACAACAGCACCAGTTAATGAAGATGAGTGCAAGCATCATAATACTTACATAAAACTTTCTTGCACTGTCAAATACGACCATCCTCCACATGAAGCTTTTCATGCAGCGGTACTGTTTCTTGTATAAACAGAAGAATGCCAGGAGAAGTAAAAACGGGAACAAAAAACGGATGATGGTTAATGTATGTATCATAGTGAATCCATTTAGTTATTTGTATTCTCAACGTGTTCTTGCTCTTTTCTCTGGATTGACTCCAACCGTTCAGCGATGCGCCTGTTCAACTGGACATTATAGCTGAACGATTTCTGGTCAATAGTAGGGTCTTTTGAAAGTTCCTCATCCGTTTCGATGAGAAGATTCAGATAAGAATCCAAATTGGAATCGTGATTCCTTTTCTCATCTCCTATGGCATAATCATCAGTCAATGAAGTCACCTTTTCCAACGTATCAGGGTCAATATCATCGGCCAGGTCATAGGCTCTTTTAATGCTTCTCATAACCATCAGGCAAGAGAATATGAGGAAACACAGTATAGCCTTGATTATTATATTCAGGTCAAATACCATCATCGCCAGTACTGCCAGCAGGATGACTATAAAGTAAAAAACATAAATTTTCCTGTTAGTATTCATAATCGTCAAGTTCAAGTTTTATTATACCGAAAGAAGCTTTCTCTATAATGTATTCGACATCACGCAAAGTGAGCGCATCATGCTTAATCCGTTCAGAGGCTGAAGGGTCTTTTTTACAAAGAGCCAACAATCCCATGCTCAAATCGTATTCATTGATGTTCCAGGTACAGGACCTCTTGAAACAGTAATGTTCCCTATAGCTTTTCAAAGTGATTGCTTTAAACAGTAGCGGCTTCAACATTCCATCCTGAAGTATTCGCATCTCCACCAGTTTCTCTGTGTCGATAACCTTTATCCATGTCCTGTTTTTATGTATGATGTCTGCAATGAGGTAATACGTCTGCCTGTTCATTCAAAGTCCGCAGTTGAAGTCATTCATTATCTGGACATGCTCTCGCTTTTCTATAAATTTTCCACGACGTTCATGTAGTCGCAAATCCTCAAAAATGTCAGCAGACATAACCTCAATGGAATTGTAGATAGTAACATACAACTCATGGATAAGACCGTCCGTATGTGTCTTGCAGTTTATCTTGAACATACGTTCCGTCACCGGATAACAGTAGACGCAGCATTCATGTCCGTATGCGGTAGCGGATGATGGCACTATGTGGTAAAGAATGGCAAGATCCGCATTCATCTCAAACATGTCCAGAACCTTTTCGAGAGGCTGAGGTTCGTGTACTTCATAAGGGAGTACGGCATAATCTTCGTAAGTCTTGATTTCCCCAAGCCAGTAATTATCAATAATGGCTGGCAATAATATGGGACCAGATGATCTGAATTTTAAAATAGCTTCCTGTAACATGATATTTATTTGATTAGATGGTTGATATGTATAATCGAATTAGCTGATTCGGAATTTTTGTGGACACATCCCGGTCAATTAAGTGTTTGCTGTCCAATCTGGAAATAATAGCCGGATAATCCTTTGCCATATCCGTCATAAGCCGAATTTGTTCCGGTGTCAGCATTGTTATGGCAAGGGCATCTATCGAGAGATAAGGTTGTAGCATCATCCACAAATAAGCATTGGCATATTGCGAATCCTTTACTATACCACGTTTCAGTTTCTCATGACAGACTTTGGCATTCAGAAGCAGACGGCGACCTGTCCTCATGGACATATAGGTAATAGTTTCATCTGCCTTGATTTTACCATTTGATGCTTCCTTATAAATGCTGTCACAAATATTGGCCGTCATATCAGTAATATCCGCCATACCCAAAGCTGAACACTCGTCAATGGAAGCAAGAAAGCTTCGGAAGAAGAAGTCTTCCATACGGATAAATCGAAGAAGCGCATCTTCTGAGTGTACCCCATGTAATTTATATGAAAGCAGAAACTTTGAGTAATCGGCAAGCAAGTCTCTAATATTCCCGGTATATACAGGAATGCTGTCCAATGAGGAAAAGAATACTGTTGCCTGTCGCTTTAATGAGTCAAGTTCCTTATCCTGACCATAGATAGAAGTATGAAGTTTGACGTATGCCACATCACTTAGCGTAAAGTTGTCCGCAAGCTCCATCAGCCTCGTGCGAATGGAATCCGTTATACTGTCAAACCTCATGGTCAGATCGGCATGAGCCGTAAACGAAGGGTCTTTCTGAATGAATTTGTAGACTGAGTCTGAACATTCATACCACAGATTGATAAATGAGGCAAGCTGCTCGGCATTACATGTTCCCTGTGCTCTGACAGTCTTATAAAGATTATCGTATTCATTCAGAGCTTCATCAGAGGACTCAAAATCATATTTCTCATGATTATTGCATGAGTAAAACAAGAGTATAGAGCATAAAAAAATCAAGTGAAAGATTAAACTCATTTGAGTATTTTTTCTTTCACTTGATTTACTTTCTTTCACTTGTTTTCCTGAACCTGCGTCAGACATACCAATCAAACCGCTATTACAGTGATTCTGACCGATTAAATTTCTATATATCATTGGCATATTTTTGTTTATTATGTGGCAAATGTACAGATAAAATTCCACATTGTCAGTATAAAACATCCAGTTTAGACTAATTTATATTTCATACTCATAATAGTATGATTTATAATGTATATCCGTTAGTAATAGGAATTTGGGAAAAGAAAAGCCAATCATAAAACTGTCATGCCAGTATGATTATTAATATGAATATAATTTATACCTTTGTATCAGAGTGATGTTCATTATACTCTTGGAGAATTATTATACTATATATTTTTCAAGACAAGAGAATACAACTATTTGATTATCAGTCAAAACCTTTATGATATGGCAAAAATAGGTTACATCATGGCAATATCCCAGTATGACAAACTGGAAGAAGACAGAGAGTGGATGAATAATTTCGGATGTATACGCATTGTAGAGGAGTGCGATGAAAACGAACGTAACAGACCGCTTTGGAAGCAACTCATGGTTGCCCTGCAAAGGGGGGATGAACTTGTTATCCCTAAATTTTCAAATGCCATCCGTGGCAGTCGAGAACTGGCTACATTCCTGGAATTTTGCCGGGTAAAAGCTATTCGCGTCATAAGCATACACGACCGGATTGATTCCAAGAACCAGCTTTTTCCTGAAACCAAGCCATCGGATGTGCTGGAAATGATGGGTGCCTTACCTGAAGAAGTACTTGCTTTGAGAAAAACTGCAGAGCATATAGTGAACCTGCAGGCAAAGATGATTACATCATTACCGAAGGTTTCTTCTACAAAGTTACAGAAGCTCGACAGAGAGAAGACAGTCATCAATCTGTATGCAGCCGGTCATCCTATAGATGAGATATGGAGAGCAAGCGGCTTTAAAAGCAGAAGTTCTGTGTTCCGTATTCTGAACAAGCATGGCATCAAGCTCAATAGAGGAAACCATTCCGGACCTATCAAAAAGAAAAATGAAGAGGATACATCGAAAGATGTGAATAAAAGCTGACTATAATGAAAAAAATACTTTTCCTTCACGGATTCTTTGCCACAGGAAGTTGTCCGATGGCAGTTGCACTGAAAGAAGCATTTGAAAATCATACCTCCGTCTTAACGCCCGACCTTCCGCTTCATCCCAAGGAGGCATTAAAACAGGTACGCTCCATCATTGAACAGGAATCGCCCGACCTGCTGCTGGGTAACAGCTGCGGATCTTTTCTTGCGCAGATGCTCGCCCCGATAGTCGGCATCCCGGCATTGCTTGGCAATCCGCACTTTGAGATGACGAAGTTCTTAAAAGAAAGGATCGGTGAGCATCAGTACAAAGCTCCACGTAAGGACGGCAATCAGACGCTGGTCATTAATGAAACTTTAATCGAGGAGTTTGCCGAACTCGAAAAGATTCAGTTTGACTGCTGTAATCCGTATTACAGAGACCGTGTCTGGGGACTATTCGGCGAACAGGACGGACTGGCTCACTATGAGCCCATGTTCCTGGAACATTACAACAATTCGCATCATTTTCCGGGTATGCACACTCCCACAGAACAGGAAGTGAAGACCTGGTATGTACCCTTGGCCATAAAGATGCTGATGGAGTTTCCTAAGAAAGAAGAAAGATATTTCCGTCATTTCAAGGGTGGTACATACAAATATATCCATTCCGCTTTTGACAGTGAAACTCAGAAACGGATGGTTATCTATCAGGCTCTCTACGGAGAGAAATCTTATTGGGTCAGACCAGAAAAAATGTTTTTCGAAACAATAGAAAGGGACGGAAGACGCTTTTCAAGGTTTACGGAAATAGACATCTGAGTATTTAAGGTATATCCGCATAGCAGCTATAACTGTAAGACTGCAACAAAGTGAAGGAACAGAAGACCATCACTGTGGCTCCTGTTCCTTTGTTCTTATTACCCAATTTCTGACGTAATGAAATCAATGTGGCCAGCAAATATATCATCGGCATCAATCTCATGTTCATTTCCCCGGTCGTTTTTTTCATCGCCTATGATGGTTATTCTTCCATCATTGCTGACCCTCACTGCAAGGATTACCACATCACAAGGCTCGTCATAATCATACGCTGCCACTATCGGGCAATTACCCTCAAAGTGCCATTCATAGCCATCGTCAATCTTCTCACCATATTGGCGAACTGCAGAAACAAGTTCTTTCTGTTCGCGATACTTTACCTCCTGTACGTTATCATAGATTGAAAAGTTCTTCAACCTGGCATCCCTTTGTTCATGTACCTCCTTGCCATTCTCTTCATCTATGCCAAATTCATGAAACTGCACCGGAATATCATCTGCAGGAACTGCCATCCATGAAATATTATTCAAGGAGTAGTCGTGTTCTACAAGGAAAAGTTCAACGTCTTCACTAATCATATTCTCCGGAACGTTCAAAACATCGATGCGGGCAATTGCGCAATCCATAATAATAATCTTCATAGCTGTCCAATTTTTAAGTTATACATTAGTTTTCATCATATAGTCTTGATAAGAAAGACTGCAGTTCTTCATCCTTTATCCCTTTAAGGGCACAAGGTCTGAAAGTCCTGTCCTGTTCTATCTTCAATGAGCCAAGTCCGTACTTACTCGCATCGTAAGTGACATCGGCCATCTCTGATGCTGACATGTAGCCATACTCAGTTTCCTGCAAGCCCACCACTATACCATATAGGGTGAAGTCATCTCCTTCGGGCTGTCCTTCCATAATATACCAACGGATATTGCCAAGGTGAAACACTGCGATGCAAAGTGCATCCTTTCCTTTTGCGTCCTGTGAATACAGGGGATAATCTCTCAGAGCCTCTCTCAGTTCTGGAGTTACCAGACGATTGTTGAATTTTGTTGCTGTCATAATATGTGAATTATTTATTTCCCTTTTGTTACAGCCTTTCAGCTGTGTGTCGGGAAGATTTTTCTGCATAAGAAGTTTGGAGAAGGCAAATAAGGCAAGAATGGCGTGAAGAATACTCTTTAAGTGCTTGTCGCTTAAAGGAAGATTGTTCACAAGACACGTCTTGCAGTTTGACAGATCCAAGATAACTTCGCTGAAAAATTTTCCTCTGACACGACAGCGGATATGCTTAAAGGCAGACATATAACAGGTAAATCAGTCCGGAACTGCATGTAAGAGTGAGATATGGGCTGTATATAACTGATAAGCAATAACAATATTCAAGAATTTTAGAGGATTCTCGTTATCTTTGTATCGTTTTCCGGAAATATAATGAGTACAGAGCCATTACGACAATATATAGCCATAGATCTGAAATCATTCTATGCTTCAGTAGAATGTGTTGAACGGGGATTGGATCCGCTCGACACATGCCTTGTCGTGGCTGATGCTTCACGAACGGAAAAGACTATCTGCCTTGCTGTTTCGCCGGCATTAAAGAAGTATGGTACCGGAGGCCGTCCTCGCTTATTCGAGGTGATTGAGAAAGTCCGTTTAGCAAACAGACAGCGTGGTAATGCTGGAAAATCCTATTCAAAGAAGGAACTGGACAGCAATAAAAGCCTTGCCATTGACTATGTGGTGGCACCTCCCCGTATGGCTCACTACATAGAATACAGTACAAGAATCTACGACATCTACCTGAAATATATCAGTCCGGATGACATCCACGTATATTCCATCGACGAGGTCTTCATAGATGCTACCACCTATCTTGCAACTTACAAGATGACGGTTCATGAGCTGGCGATGAAAATAATCCGTCATGTCCTTTCGGAAACAGGCATTACAGCTACGGCAGGAATAGGTACCAACATGTATCTGTGCAAGGTAGCCATGGACATTGTGGCCAAGAAGATGCCGCCCGACGAGAACGGTGTACGCATTGCCGAGCTGGATGAAATGTCTTACCGCAGGATGCTTTGGGAGCACACGCCTCTCACTGACTTCTGGCGAGTAGGCAAAGGCATTGCCAACCGCCTGGCTCAGTACAATATCCTGACGATGGGTGATGTGGCCAGATGCTCTATTGAACATGAGGGATTCCTGTACCAGATGTTTGGAGTCAATGCTGAACTGCTTATTGACCATGCCTGGGGATGGGAACCAGTTACCATGGAATATGTGAAAGCCTATCGGCCTGAAAGCAAATCATTGAGTTCCGGCCAGGTACTTCAGTCGGCTTACACGACGGATATGGCCCGTAATGTGATACTTGAGATGGCCGACAGTGTGTCACTCGACCTTGTGAACAAGAGGCTGCTCACCGACCAGTTGGTGCTTACCGTGGGATACGACATCGAATCGCTGACCAACCCTTCAATAAGGGAGAAGTATCATGGTAAGGTTACAACAGACTATTACGGCAGACAGGTGCCGGTCCATGCTCATGGTACTATAAATATCGAGGAGCCGACTTCGTCAGGCAGCGTCATCTCCGAAAAAGTGGCCGAGCTGTACGACCACGTAGTGAATCCTGTCCTACTCGTGCGCCGTCTTAACCTGTCGGTGAATCACCTCATACACGAGGAGCAGTATAAAAAGCAACCTAAGTTCGTCCAACTCGATCTTTTTACTGATTTCGAAGAGTCAGAAAGACAGCGGAAAGCTGACTTGGAAAAAGCAGAGAAGGAACGCAGGCGTCAGGAAGCTATCCTGAGTATAAAGAAGAAGTTTGGGAAGAATGCCATCCTGAAGGGCATCAACTATGCCGATGGAGCAACCCAGAAAGAACGTAACCAACAGATTGGAGGGCACCATGAGTAAATATGACGACATAATCAATCTGCCACATCATGTCTCAAAGAACAGGACACCTATGTCCATGGAGAACCGTGCCGCCCAGTTTGCCCCGTTTGCCGCTCTCACAGGACATGATGAAGCGTTAGCCGAAACAGCAAGGCTGACTACTCCCAAGAAGCTCCTTTCTGATGATGAGATGGCAAGTCTTACAAGAAAACTCGCTCGCGTCATTGAGCAGATTCCGGGACAGGAAGAATACGCTTTCGTATATTTCGTACCTGATACTCAAAAAAATGGAGGCAAATATGTGTCAATAACAGGCACAGCCAAGAAATACGAAGAGGTGACAAGAACACTCACGTTAGCGAACGGAACTGTGCTTCTGATTGATAATATTCTGTCTATCAGAAGACATGATACTCCGGAGTTTTAGCAGGTTATACCAAAGTCTCGTTCACCAAAGCACGCAAAGACCCGGCAAGGATAAAAACCTATCCCTGCAATGAAAGCGTGATTGTCCTGTAGAAGCTGACGGCAAGACCGCTCCTACTCACCTGTACTTGACTTATATATCAGGATTGCTATCTGTCTCTTCTGAAATCGTTCCGTTCATCTCCATTCCACCATACTTCCAAAATGTAGAAGAAGAAACGGAATACGAAAAAGACAATAACAGTATCAAAAAGTTCATTCATACTCGTTCCATTTAAAATCAATACACATTAATAATCGGGATGCCCCTCGCTCGTGCCTTTTTAACGGTGTAGTATGTTCCACCTTTCTCACGGCCATCATAATAGGCAATGAGATATGAAGCATTCTCAACCATAAACTCGTCCCGGTCAAGGAAGCACCTCGGATAATAGCAGTCACTGAGCACAATTACCTTATCAGCCAGTTCAAGCAACCGTCTATAAACTCTTTTATCATAGATATTATATCTCTCTGCCTGGCCTTTAAATGGTATGGCTGCAGTCAGAGATATTCCGGGCAAATTACATTTCAGCGATTGTACCAACTGTGCTGCCTTCAAGTCTATTCCCAAAGCAAATCCGGAAATGAAATTCCTGATGCCATGGTCATAGGCTTCGGATATTGCCGAAGTAAGGCATTCCTGAATAAATTCCCTTTGGGAAAAGTCATAGAACCGATGTCCTGTAAAAGCAGCTGTGACTGTCCTGTCAAATTTCAAATCATTCATAATTATCATTTTAGTACGTATTTATAGCTTGTTTTAGCAAGGAAGATGCCGTTTGTAACATGAGCTCCGGCTTGTTCCAATTGGGAGACATAGGCATTAAAGGATGCACTCGTTGTGACTACATCATCCCAAATGCAGACTTCCTTGTTCTTGAAGAAATCAGCATCAATCTCAATGTTGTTCTGCTCATTTATCCGTTTGGCACGCTCTTCCTTTTTTATCTTTGTTCCATGGACTGCAGTACGTTCACCGATGACACTCACGTGAGAGAACCCGTCAATGGCTCCAGAAAACCTGCATACAAGCTCGGAAAAATGTCTGTTTCTCATTTCGTTACGTTCCGGACTACTTGCAGGGATGCACGAGAATACCACATTGCATATCTTACGACCAAACTTCTTTACGAGGAACTTTGCCACGCATTTGGCCACCTCCAGGTGGTTGCGGCCATCCTTGTAGTCATAGACAATCTGACGGTCAAAAACTGCGTCCATTCCTATGTTCTTGATGCGTGAGGGAAAATATCGCAAGAAACTAATCAGTTCCTTGTCTTCCTGACCTTTGATGTAAACATTCACTGTGTTCATACTGCACTCTGATTTTGTTTCCCTTTTGTTAAGTCCTTTCGGACTGTGATCGGGAAGTTTTTTCTGTTTTACAAAGTGCAGCCAAACCAATACAGCAAGTCTTCAGTGGACAATACTCTTTTCAAGGAAAAGGAAGATTGTTTACTGAGAACGACTTGCCAATTTGGTGATGGATGCAACAACTTTGCAGAAAAAAGTTCACAGAATCACAAGTAGGAATGAAAACACAATGATTATAAGTATCAGGAAAGAGAGCAAAGCATTATAACTGTCGGGTAGGAAATGTCCTGCACCGCCAACAGCAAGTACGGCATTAAGGAGCTCTCCACTATCTTTGATAGCGGAATGCTCCTGCCGTACTTTTGACAGAGGGATGTTCTGGCTATAGTCGATCCACTCGACCATGGACAGAATATCTCTATGGCAAACTGTTTGCGAATGCGGACATTGGTGTGGGCGAAGAGTAAAGGAAAAAGAAAACTCTAAGATTATAAAGTTTAAGGCAAGCGTTAGCTGGTGGAGTGGTAAGAGCATAGCATTACAACTGTCGGGTGGGAAATGTCCTGCAACGCCAACAGCAAGTACGGCATTAAGGAGCTCTCCACTATCTTTGATAGCGGAATGCTCCTGCCGTACTTTTGACAGAGGGATGTTCTGGCTATAGTCGATCCACTCGACCATGGACAGAATATCTCTATGGCAAACTGTTTGCGAATGCGGATATTGGCGTGGGCGAAGAGTAAAAAAAGTTCTACAAATAACGTTACAGATTCAAACATATATCAGAACTGACTACGTCTTATAAACAGGAATTTTGGCTATGGAATAACAACCAACGACTTTTCAAGGAATATATTCACTGCTTTCCAACCTGGAATGTAAGTATTAAAAGAGGTAATCAACCGTCAGCATACTCGATCTTCAAACAGTCCACATCGGGGCTTCCCGATATGGTCTGTTTGAATTATAACTATATCAGTCTATGTCATAACCTATCACACAATCATCATTGATAAGCAGATAATAATAACCGTTACCACAATTTCGGTATTCCTTGCTGAATCCGGCTATCATATCACCATTCTCTTTCGGTTCACACCAAAGTGTCCCGTCATAACCGCAAAAGTCAAACCTATAGCTTGAATACTTCTCTTTCTTTTTGAAAGCTTCCCTGAAGCATGCCATCACCATGTAGCCGCAATACTTCTCGATGGTGCTCAATCTGATACATTTTCCGTCAATACCTGTTCCTGTGGTTATATGGTTCTCGTAAAGGGATTTTGTCAAATCCGCACCTGCAATCCTGCGCAACCAATCATTTGTATGTGTGGCAAGTCTGGCAAGTTTCTGGTATTTGAGAATCATCTTCTTTTCTGCCTCTTCTTCATTTTCAGTGGTCGGATAATAGACTTTCTCAATGCTTGACCAGGCATTGAAAACATAACCTCGTTTGCGTTTACCTTTTGCAATAATGCCAATCACTCCCTCTCCGTCACTGCGGTTAATGAACAACTTTCTACGTTCTCCACTAATTCTGACATACAATGATGTGGGGTTCTTTTCGTTGCGAAGATACTCTTCTGCCGGATGAATCTTTTGTACTTCCATATCTATAAGTATTAAAATTAATCATTTCCCTTTTGTGAAATCATGACAATTTCAAAGGGCTTCAAATTTTCACGCTCCCGATACTGTGAGACATGGAAGATAAGACAAGTAAATGGCTGTAGATTTGTATGGAATACCCAAATCTCTGATTTGCGGAAGGTTGCCATACCAATCTGAGACACATTAGAGAATCGGTACTTGGCGTTCGGACATTCACAGTAATTTTGCGGTGAAAATCTGACAAGCCGTGAATTGTCAGCATACAAAAAGCTTATGAAATATGCTTTAATCAATTACAAGAAGGCGAATTTAGATTCAACTATAAAGGGTTTATTTCATTTGTCTATCAATGATTTAGAGAATTATCTTTCATTCATCCAATGTCCACATGTATTCATGTCCACACGTTTACATGTATACACCTATACAAGTGGACTTATATACATGTTTACATATAACCATGTATTCACGTCCATATGAATACATGTATACAAAAAGCCACCACCAAATCATAAGACTTGATGATGGCTCAAAGCTATATAAGACAATATCAATTGACGTAGGCGTAATTTACGTTGAAATAGGTGTCAGAAACCTTTGCAGTCGTAATGACCATTGACCTGTCTGAGTTCGTGAAACAGTATTCAAGTGTTGCCTCGTTCGCCGGAACAATCAGAGAATAATGTTCCTTCAAATAGTCGATAACCAGACGGCTATTAGCTATCAGCTCTGTATCTATTACCGAATACAATTCCCCATTTGAAGCATAAAAGCTATATAGGATACCCTCATTACCGTTGCCGGTTTTGTAAGTGAGTTGAATAGAACCAGCTATTGTTGCCTCCGATACAAGACCATATCGCTTCATTGAAAACTCCATATAGTTCTTGACCTCGTCTATGGTTGAACTTTCAACATGATAAGGCTCCGTCCATACTTTCAACTCCGGCTGAAGCTCTTCAACATCATCCAAAATGTTGTCTTTGCCACAAGAAGTTAATACCAATGGTACTGCCATTAGGAATACTACAATGGCAAATGAGAAGTATTTATTCATATTCATAATATTTTGATTGTTATTGACTTGAATATATCTGTGTATTCACGTGTACGTGTAAACATGTATATATTGCTACACGTACACATACCTATACGTACACATGGCTACGTGTATACACGTTTACATTACATCATTGATGCTTTTGGACTTGACTTTCCGAGCCTTGCCATGCTTCGCCTCGTATGCCTCGATGCCCTGTTTCATCACATACTCCATAAAGGCACGTATAGTGAAACCCTCCTTGTAAGCTATTGCCTGTACCTTATCTACAAGTTCCCTGGAGCAGATAAAGGAGAAATGCCGCCAGGAATTGTCCAGTTGCTCTTTACGTTCTGCCTTGACTGACCGTTTTTCCTGTTTCGGAATTGGCTTGGTCTCGCGTGTTTGTTCTAGTGTTTTATTGTCAGGGCTGATAGCAGCACTGCCCAAAATATTGCCAAGCAGAATGTCCATATTGTTTTTTGCCATAGTTGTTATTGGTTACGTGAAAGAATTTCCTCCGTAAGTGCAAGATAATCCTTTGCACCGTTGGAATTTAAATCATACTCGAATATACTTTTGCCACTACCGGCTGATTCAGCCAAGGCGATATTCTCACGGATGCGGGTATTCATGGTGATACTTTCGTAACGCTCCTTTACAGCCTGTTCCACTACCTTGTTCAGTTTACGATGATTGAATCTGGCGATGAACACACCGCCCAGGCGAAGCGACGGTTTGACACGTTGCAAGGTGGTGACAAATGCGTCAAGCATCCTCATGCCTTTCAAAGGAAGCAGCTCCGGTGTCATCGGTACGATGATCTCATCAGCCGCGATAAAGGCATTGGTAGTGACAATACCAAGAGAAGGCGGACAGTCAATCAGGATATAGTCATAGTCTTTCCTGAGCGGTTCAAGCAGACGGCTGAGCAGTTGCTCTCTTGCCAACAGATTGGTCAGAGCTATTTCCGCACTTGCCATTTCAAGGGAAGAAGGGACAAGGTCAAGATTCTCCCGGATATGTTTTACAGGCAAAGGAACACCGTTTACCAATGAATCAAAAATGCTCGTCTCAATTTCATCCTCATTAGGTATGAAATACAGTGTCAGGTTTGCCTGTCCGTCAAGGTCTATAAGCAGGACTTTCTTGCCTTTCATTGCCATACAAGCCCCGATAGAGGCGGTTGAAGTTGTCTTTGATACGCCACCTTTATGGTTGGCGAAAGTGATGATTTTCTGTGCCATACTATTTGTTTTTATGTTTATATGTTTCAATGTGTTCTTGTATTCCTGTTTACACGTGTACTTGTCCACATGTATCAATGTATACAAAGGTAAATGTATGATATACAAACACCTACCAATGTCTCCTAACAGTTGAAAACAGTCAGGGAAAGTATCAGGGTCATAATAATATGACTTCATCTTTGCTCACTAATCGTTGTGCTCCGCTGATTAACCGTACAAGAAGTTGTTCGTTATACACTGCCACAATTATTCCATGGCTACAGCCCCTGCATGGGGTTATAAGTTCGCAAGATGCTCCAATCAGTTCTGCGCTGTACCTGTCCATATTATCTTGTTTTTATGCAAGGACACGAGACTTGCCTCATGTCCTTGCGGGTATGTTATTCGAATGTAAAAGGGTGGATGTAGAAATAGGTCTCTTCGCTTTCGTATTCATAGCTATTGATAAAATCCACCATTTCTTTTTCACTGCGGTCTCCCTGTCCAATACCGGTCTTTGATGTCCATTCAGCTATGGCATCCTCAATGGTGTCAAAAACATCCTCACATGCATCCTCGAAAGGTTCGCCGTATGAACTCACACAACATTCTTCGGGAAAGAAATCCCCCTCGTCATGGGTATAGAACAAATCACATCCACTTTCGCAACATCTGTATGAAATACTCAGTTCATCATTCAATATCCGGTTTATTTCAAAGAAGAGTTCGTTACAGGCATCCCATGCGGTTTCTGTCTCAAATGAAAGAAGGAAATAATCATTCTCTTCGTCTTCTTCATATTCAGCCCAATAGATATGTCCTCTAACACTGATTTGCTTTTTCTCATAGTCAATGCCGTAATGCTCGGCAAGCTTGAACAGCCTTATATCCTTACTATCCACTTCCATGTCCTGAAAGGTAGTCCACAGGTTATTTACTGCTTCACGTGTCCCAGTGACCTTATAGGTCGTTGTTGCTAAATTTGCCATATCATTGAATTTTAAAAGATTACCACTCCGTATAATAACTCTGGTCGTTGTTCTCGCATTCCTCAGCCCATTCTTCATCGGTGAAGTCACTGTGCAGACATTCATCACTGCAATAGTAGGCTACTCCCATGTCAGCACAATACCCGGCACGCATCAGTCTGCCACACTCTGAACATCTTCTGCAAGCCCTGTCTGTGTCCCACCAGAAGTCAGTGAAAGACTCGGCTATGACATCCTCACTGGTGTTCTCGTCCCACTTGTCAAGGTAGAACTCTGCAAACTTGTTCAACTCCGGCTCTGTGTAGAGCATCTTTTCAGTACCGCCAACAGCCTTGGTCAGTCGGCTCAGGATTGATTGGATTGTCGTCATAATATCATCTGTTTTTTTTCTTCCCTCTCGTAGATCAACTACTTCGGGAACACATATAAATTTTGTTGCACCAAGAAGGTGTCGGGGCTGTCTCTGCAAGGTTTTGCTCCAAAATACTACCCGCAGGTGTGGAGATTTTGCGGCAAAGCGGAGCCCTGACCTTGCTGATGACAAGACCGGACAATTACCTTCGCAACGGAATTTATGCCAGTTCCCCGAAGTCGGTGTATGAGGAACGAATCTCGGCAAAGAGAAGTATAAGCATAAAAAAAGCGACCCGAAGGCCGCTCTATTGGAGAGAAGAAAGGATTTACTTGCCCTTCTTGGAGTTCTTCTCCTGAGCTGCTGGAGTTTCCTCCTTTTCAACAGCTTCATAGAACCTGGTGGCTACAAATGCCACTCTGTTGCGCTTGACACCGTCGGCATCCTGCCACTCCTCCGGCTTGAAATAGCCTTCAACCGTGAGGAGTGCTCCTTTGACAAGTCGGTCAAAGGATGTAGTATTCTCATTCTTGCGCCATGTCTCGACGTTTATGAAAGCGGAAGTGCGGGTTGTTTCCTCGCCTGATTTCTCAGTGCGGCTGATTGCCAAAGGGAAACGTGCAACGCTTGCGGTTGAGAACTGATGGATGCTTGCATCCTTACCTACAAAACCAGAAACTACGAAAGAATTTTCCATTTTCTTCATAACATTGAAATTTTAGAAGTGAAACATTTATTTTTTACGTTGCCATCAAAGTTGGCAAGGATAGCAATCAGGCAAGTAATTACCGAATTATTTCACCGTCAGGCAGGAAAAGTTTTCCGAAAAGCTGCAGCTGGAAAAGTTTTTGAAAAAATTCAGGGAATAAGGTTCTGGTACTTGCAGTATGCGGCTTGCACTAACTTCGCAACAGGAAAAAGTAAGTGTCACGGCTTCGTCCAAAATGAGATGTGAAGGGAATGGCCTGATATTCTTGTGTCTGGTCATGGTAAAGAATGCTGTTCTCATAGTCAGACTCGACAGGTTTCACAGATCCATGGCAAGCAATCCGGACATAGTGAAAGCGATAACTCCCAAACTTCACCATGAACCCGGCATAGCATAGCAAGAGAAATACGAAACTCCGCACTCTGCATAAAAAGGTCTGAACACGGAAGCTATTCAAGAGAATGGAAGCCAGAGGTGAAGCACAACAAGGCTGATGCCACTCATGTGAGTGATGAAAAGGTGCAAAATCAGCAAGGAGAAAAAGAAAGGCAATGCCTATCAGTCAAAGAGCGGACTTCTGTCCTACTCTGGCTTACTGCAAGTTTAAAGTTTAGATTTACCCATGTATATATACATGTATTTTAAACTTTGGTTACAAACCTGAACAGGTTTATAAAAAGACTGACGAACAATTCATTGCGAATAGAAATATCATATGAGAAAGAAAATGGGAACTACATTTTCTCCTTACTGAAGCACCGACAGACAATGCACAACCATGTAAATATTCTCATAAAGTAGTTAACAGCCCGGATAAAAGAATTTGATAATATAAAGTCGGCAATAAATCGGTTTTATTGCCGACTTTATATTATCCTAGCAGAACAATGGAATCATTTTACAAAGAGTAAACGTAAATGGTAAGACAATGTTTTATGGTGTGATTTCAGATTGTTGATCGAGAAATATTTACCTCTTCATATTAGGAAACAGTCAAGCAGATAGGTGTAGTTTCGTTAATAAGAGATTCTACTTAATTTCTTAGTCATTTGCGGGATACTTTTAATACTATGCTTTTACAACACAAGAAAAATACCTCATATATTCCATAATATGATGAATTCATAATGGTGTCACTTAATATAGAAAAACACACTAAAGAATGATTAATTGCTCAGAACTTATATATAAAGTCGGCAATAAAGTTGGTTTGTTGCCGACTTTATATTATATTTGCACTGCAATGAGTATTGACGAGAAATATAGTATTAAACAGAGCATATTGAATTATGCTCGTACTTACGGACGGATTGAAGTGCCTCAATTAGTATCAGTATTGGGGATAAAGACCAATACCGCCCGCCAGTATCTCTGTACCTTAACCAAAGAGAACAAGATAGCCCGTACAGGAAATGGTGAATACATGCTTACAGATAAACAGGTGTTCTCATTTGCTCCAACAGAAACACTGAGAAAACTATATGTCGGATTGAAAGAGAAATTGCCATTCACCGATTTCTGCATCTACGATGGCAGCATCTTCACCACACTACAACATCACGTCTCTGTGAACCATGCTATTTATGTCGAGACCAACCGGGATGCTGTAGATTCTGTTTTTTCTCTGTTGAAGGATTCAGACATGCCCGTTTATAAGCAACCGACAGCAAAGTTCATGTACGACTACGTAAACATGCATGAACCATGCATCATTGTAAAGATATTTGTCACTGAATCTCCAGTAAATAAGGTTGATGGGATGGTTACTCCTACCATCGAAAAGCTACTCGTAGATATACAGAAAGACGAAGACTTTGATTATATGCAGGGCACGGAAATCACTTATATGTATCAGACCGCCTTTGATTTGTACACAGTCAATACTCCCAAAATGCTCCGATATGCAAAACGTAGAGGAGCATACGATAGTACTTATTCATTAATAGAACAATCACAAAAATATGATAAATAAAGAATGCTTTACAGCAAGATGGATTGAAGAAAAATCCAAGGAGCTAAACTATCCGGACAAAAATATCATTGAAAAGGTCATCCATGCCTTTTCATTGCTGGACATGTTGGCGGCTTCAGGTTGCCCATTTCATTTCAAAGGTGGAAGCAGTCTGATGCTTCTTTTAAAAGAACAAAGACACAGGCTGTCTATAGATATTGATATAATATGTCCTCCAGGTACTGAAATAGAAGAGTATCTGCAATCATACAAAGACTATGGCTTTATTGACTATAAGCCGATAGAAAGAATTCAGCGTGGAACAGACATACCAAAATCGCATTCCAAATTCTTTTATCAAGTGGCTTTCCTTGATGGCATAGACCGAAAAGAAACCATCCTGCTGGACGTTCTAAATGAAGACTGTCACTACAACGAAGTCGTGACTTTACCTGTAGAAAGCCGTTTTATAAAGACAGAAGGTGAACTGAATTATGTAAAAGTACCATCCATTGGAGATATTCTCGGAGACAAGCTTACGGCGTATGCACCCAATACAACAGGTATTCCATATATCAAAAATGGTAAGGATGCCAGCATGGAGATCATCAAACAGCTATATGATATAGCCAGACTGTTCGAGAAGACAGAGGTCCTTGAAACAACGACAAAATCGTTTGTACAAATTGCAGAAGTTGAACTCTCATACAGGCATTTGCCAAACAATCCAAAACTCATTTTCGATGATATCAGACAGACTTCGCTGTGTCTGGCAACAAGGGGAAGTGAAGGAAACGGACAATTTGATGCACTACAACGTGGTATACAAAGGATCAAATCCTTCATGTTCAATGGCGGTTATTTCATTGACGATGCGATTAGAGACGCAGCACGCGCAGCCTATATCGCCACAATGATAGAGACGGGCAACACAATAATAGAAAAATACGACGGTAATCCTGCCACCATAGGCTCCCTGGATATAGCACCCACACTTCCTTCGCGACTGAATAAGCTGAAAAGGACTTCTCCTGAAGCCTATTACTATTGGGCAAAGACCAGCCATCTATTACAACAGTTGTAACTATAAACAGAAATACAATTTCAGCAAGGAGAAAAAGACCAATATAGCCCTCCATCAACCAGAACAGCATTCTGACTGATGGAGGGCTTTCTACAAGTTTAAAGTTTAGATTTACCCATGTATATATACATGTATCTTAAACTAAACTTACTTGACTGATTCAGCCATACAACAGGATAAGCCATTGAGTTTACAAGTTTAATAGAACTCATATATGTATATATGAATTGATAAACTTATTTATAAACTTCATCCCTAAGCAGAAAGTAAGTTCTTTATTCCTTTGCTGAAAAATCATGTAGCATAAATTTCTACCATATGCAGGATCAACATAACGTACATCTTTCTGAGAATCTGAAAACCTGTATATATGTGAATACCTTTTTCTCCTTGCTGAAATAATTGGCGACTAAATAAACACAGATGAGATATTGAGAAATATTTTCGATACATATTATGCGAAATAATTGATAATTACCTAATTTTGCAAAATATAGATGCATATTAGAGATAAATTCATTCGCATCTGTGTTATTAAATATTAAACTCTAATAAAATCACATCTAAATCAGGAAAGTGATGAAAAAATTGAAACTTATAAGAAAATCAGAACCGTTCATATTTCCAAATGGATAGAAACGTAAAATTTAATGGCTCAAATATGATTCAATTAGCTGTATCAAATTGAGCATCAGACTGTTTATATAACTGTGTGGGTAAATAGCTGAATGATGAAGACTCAACCAGCAATTACGCATTCAGATTGCTGGTATATAATGCAAAACACTGATAATCAATTATATAAATCATTTTCACAAGTAAGTGGAAGTAATGACTCAAATACGAGCCAAATAGCCATTAATTATCTGACAATCAACCATATAACAAATGTGTATTGGTAAGTAACTTGTGAAAACAAAAGAAAGCAACATTTATATAGTACATAATAATCTGATTTACAACTACTTAAACTCCTATTTCCAACAATAAAATCATGGCTCAAATACCATTCCAATACAACCCAACTAACTGACATACAGATTACTAACATCTTTGCATCGGTAAGTAACATTCACTTAATTCACGCTTTCACACATATAAATTCTTGTCCCAATTTGAAATAATATCAGCCTTTCAAATACATGTATTTGAAAGGCTGATGCATCAAAATTTACGCGAAATTATACGGCATTATTCTCTTCAAAGATAGCCATTCTACGCTCTAAATCTTCCAACTGTCTGTCTTCAATAAATGAAGTGCAAACACGCAAACCATTTTGACAACTACCTGTTGTTACTAAACATATAGCACTAACGCCATAATACATAAGTTCATGTGCCAATTGCCCACCAGTCATACCTGGGTAACCAACAGTGAAATAAAAGCCATCAGCTATAGGTTCACTTAGATCTTTATCATATACAATGTAAAAGCCGTGATCTGTAAATATTTTTTTCAGTTTATGAGCTCTTTCACCATAAATACTTATATCCTTTCTGAAATCATATTCGCCATCACATGCTGCTTTAAACATCCCTGCCATCGCATATTGTGCGCTATGACTTGTTCCTGAAGATAATGCATAAAGCATTCTAGTAGAAAAGACATAACCAAAGGAGAGTCCTTCATATCTTGCACCAAGATTATCATAATGACGATGGAACAACTTGTTACTGATACATGTCACTCCAATTCGTTCACCTGCATAACTAAACGCTTTACTTCCACTTATAAAAAGCATATAGTTATCCGTATATCTTGCAACCGTTGCCTGATAAGGAGGCTCAAACGGTACACTTAACTGCTTACGGAAATCCATGGTAAAGTAAGCCAAGTCTTCCATTATTATTGTATCATATTTAGTTGCAAGCTGACCAATAATACGCAATTCGTCATCATTAAAACAAATCCAAGATGGATTATTCGGGTTGCTATATACTATTGCACAAATATTACCCTTAGATAAATATCCCTCTAATTTTTGAGCAAGTTTGTCACCTCTAAAATCATAGACATCAAAAGTTTCATATTTGACACCCATGACCTGCAATTGCATCTTCTGAACAGGAAATCCCGGGTCAATAAATAATACGGTGTCTTTCTTAGGGTCACATTGTGAACATGTCAGGAAAGCTGCAAACGTACCTTGCATACTACCACATACAGGAACACAGCATTCCGGCATAATATCTATGCCAATAAAAGCTTTGACAAAACGTGATGCCTGTTTTTTCAATTCAGGGTATCCCTGAATATCGGGATATGTGTGTGCAATACCATTTTTTAAAGCTTCGATTTGTGCCTTAACACCTACTTCAGATGCAGGCAAGCCCGGTATACCCATTTCCAGCTTAATGAATTCCACACCAGACTCCTTTTCTACAGAAGCAGCAACAGACTTTACCTCACGTATCGTAGCCTTTTCGAAGTCCTGTATGCCCAAACTTCTTATTGTATTATCAACAAGAACCTTATCTATTGGTGTATTTTTCATATTTCAGATAATTTGAAATTCTATTTACTTTCACTTATTCCGATATTAAGAGCTTTAATATTCGCATTAACGACCTCTTCGCCTTTACGTGCAAACACTCTGCCCAAAGCAGCCTTTATCTCTTCGTATCCTATACCCAATGACTTTTGAGCAGCTCCTAATAATATCATATTAGCAGAACGCGGCACATTATTATCCTTTGCCAACTGCTCGATATCAATGAAAACGACATTATTCAGTTTTGAATATTCCTCCTTTATTTTATCCATATCAGGATAATTAGGAATATTGACAAAAGGAACACTTGACGTTATAATCCATCCCGTTTTCTTATTAAGATATGGAAGATATCGTAATGCCTCCATTGGTTCCATTGATATAATAACGTCAGCCTGACCTTCTGCAATCAAATCACTATTAATTGGTTCAGAAGATATACGCAAGTTGCTCTGCACGTCGCCACCACGTTGTGACATTCCGTGAACCTCTGCCTGCTTAATATAAAGTCCGTCCTTTATTGCAGCTTCACCAATAATTGTTGCGATTGAAAGAATACCCTGTCCTCCTACACCGCAAAGTATTATATCTGTTTTCATTTTGATTGATTTGCGTTTAACTTTTTTTCTCTTAAATGTCTCTGCAATGTCTGCATACATTCACGACATGGTATAATTACACTCAAGCCATGATAATTAATTTCCTCTCTCAGCATGTTTGTTATTTCAGGCATATTCTTTGGAAGAGGAACAACTGTTCTTAAATGTTCATTATTCAGTCCTAAGCCTTTACATATAGCTTCCAGCTTATTCGTTCCGGCAGAATCTTGTCCACCAGTCATGGCTGTTGTAAGATTGTCACTAATAATGACCGTTATATCTGCATTTTCGTTAATCGCATCAAGCAAGCCTGTCATGCCAGAGTGCGTAAATGTTGAATCGCCTATAACGGCAACTGCTGGCCATAAGCCGGCATCTGCTGCACCTTTAGCCATTGTTATACTTGCACCCATGTCTACTGTTGAATGCAAAGCTCTAAATGGCGGTAGAGCTCCTAACGTATAACATCCGATATCACCAAAGACTCTTGCATTTTCATAATCTTTCAAAACTTCATTAAGAGCAGAATAGACATCTCTATGGCCACATCCCTGACACAATGCAGGTGGACGAGGTGTTACATTTTCACTTGGAGCATAACATTCATCAACAGGAAGACCTAAAGCCTTCTTTACAAGATCAGGATTTAATTCTCCTGTACGCGGAAGTTCACCGGTAAGACGACCCTTTATTGTTGCATCGCCAGGCATTATGCCGCGAAGCATGTCTTCAATGAAAGGCTGCCCCTCTTCAATAACCAATACAGAATCGCACGCAGAAGTCATCTGTCTTATCAAATCCTTTGGCAATGGATATTGACTTATTTTTATTACAGGATTAGGACATCCCTGAGGATAACATTCATTCAAATAATTTATAGCAATTCCGCTTGCAATTATTCCTAAAGACTTATCACCGCCATCAATATATTGATTATACTTACTATTCTTAGCGTCATTTTCCAGTTCTGGCTGCATCGAAGTAACTATATCATTCTTCCTGCGTGCCATAGCTGGCAATAAAATCCAATCAGCAGCCTTGGAATCATAATTGATATTATTCTGCTCTCTTGAATTATCACAGATCTCAACAACCGCACGACTATGAGCCATTCTGGTTGTAACTCGCATAAGAATAGGAAGATGTATTTTCTCACTATAATCAAAGGCATACCTTACCATGTCATATGCCTCTTGCTGGCTGCTCGGTTCAAAACATGGAATCATGGCAAACTTAGCATAGAACCTGCTATCTTGTTCATTTTGAGAAGAGTGCATTGAAGGATCATCTGCAACCAATACGACTACTCCTCCATTAACTCCAGTCATAGCAGAATTGACAAATGGGTCGGCACAAACATTAAGACCCACATGCTTCATACAAACAAGAGCACGCTTTCCCATAAACGACATACCGAGTGCCTCCTCCATAGCAGTCTTCTCGTTTGACGACCATCTGCGATGGATGTTGCGCTCCTTTGCCGTTTTAGAATTCTGAATATACTCTGTTATTTCTGTAGAAGGTGTACCAGGATAGGCATACACCCCACTAAGACCTGCGTCTATCGCGCCTTGCGCAATAGCCTCATCTCCTAATAAGAGTTTTTTCATAATATCAGATTTAATTTAACAAGATTGGTTATTAAAATGATAATTTTATTTAACAGTCACCTTTAATGGTGAATGAAGTGCTTTCAGGTACTCTTTAGAACGTAAGTTCCATTCATTAAATGTGCGAACATCATTCTTACTCCATGCAGAGCCGAAATAATATGTATATTTCTCATTCGGCTGATATGTAATAAGCCCTACTCCATGTCCGGCATTTCCATTAACAGGATTATCATACATCATTTTTTTTGTTGCCTTAACACCATTAGGGAACAACACTCCAACATAAATCTGGAAATTTTGTTTTGCCGGATTATCTGTAGGATCTGCATAAAGCACATAATTATCTCCACAAGCTACACTCTTTGTGTCTTCACTATGAAGTACAACTCCAGCCACCATATCACAAGGCTTAGTAAGTCCTTCGTACCATACGGTCATTTTATTATAGTTACTACCTTTATCAAGGCTTATAATACGATGTTCAACAACATTCTTGTCACTTCCTATAGAAAATGGGTTGTAATCAAGCTGGACTGTAAAGCGCAAAGGTCCATTATCCAATATTTTATATGTCTTATAACAATAAGGTAAGACCATCTCCCCTCCAGACAAAAGCGCAGGAGCGCCACAACCCAACGTCGGACCAACCTTATAGCAGTCAAGTCCGTATCCATGGTCAAAGTGATATGTTGTTGCCTCTTCCATTTCATGAGCTTCTTCTGTCTTTCCTGCTTTCTTTAACTCTTCAATCTTAGCATGGTTTGAAAGTTCTGTTACATACCTCTTATCAACCTCCAAATCCGGCGTATTTTTAACCCAGACATCTATTCCAAAAGCCTTTTCGCCTGTACGCTGTAAGGCAGGACCATAAGCACGATAAGCAGTACGGTCATTTTCCCATGCAATGTCATCTACACGCTCGGGATATTGCTTACCACAAACAATGGTCTTCATTTCTTTAGGAGTTCCTGAAGTAATAGTAAAATCTGCTGACCCTGCAGGTCGCACACTGGCATCAATCAACAACTTTCCGTCATATGAGATCTGGTACGCCACCTGCTGTCCCAATGCATTCTTTACAATAAAACTTTCTCCATTCTTTATTCCTAATTTCGAATAAACATCTTTGAGCTCAACCTCTATAAGCTCTTGACGCTGAACGTCATATGGATTTGTAACTGTCACAGTAACATTATCTGCCATCGCTGACAACGGCATTGCAAACATAAATAAAGATAATACCCTAAAGTTTTTCAAAAAGTTCATACGATATAGTTTTATTTTAGTTTATTATATTCATACATTTATTCTCATTTGAGATTTTTGATGAAGAACTGAGCTATCTGCCTGTAGATATGATTACGTGTATTACCTCCGTATATACTATGATTACGGTTTGTGTAAACATTCATCTTAAAGTCTTTGTCTGCCTGCACGAGTGCCTCTGTATATTCAAACACATTCTGTGGATGAACATTGTCATCAGCCAAGCCTTGACAAATAAGCAGTTCGCCATGCAGGTTTGCAGCACGCTTAATCGGATTTACATCATATCCAGAAGGATTCTCTTTTGGAGTACGCATATATCTCTCAGTATAAACCGTATCATAAAATCTCCAGTCTGTAGGAGGTGCAACAGCAACTCCTGCCTTGAAGACTTTACGTCCTTCACTCATGCTCATTAATGTATTGAATCCACCAAAGCTCCATCCCCATATTCCGATATTATTTTTATCAACATAAGGCAATGAGCCTAAATATATGGCAGTTTCAACCTGGTCTTTAGATTCAAGATCACCGATTTTCAGATAAGTACATTTTTCGAAATCAGCACCACGCGCTCCTGTACCTCTGCCGTCAACACAGACAAGAATAAATCCTTGCTGCACCAAATATTGGTCAAGCAAAGCGCCCTGCCCCATTGAACCTATATTCCATGAGTTGACAACCTGCTGACTGCCGGGACCACTATATTGCCACATAATTACAGGATATTTCTTACTTGCATCAAAATTAGCAGGTTTAATCATAACACCATTCAGCTGAACACCTTCAGATGTATTGAAGCTAAAAAATTCTTTTGAAGGCAAATCATATTCAGCAAGAGTTTTCTTCAACTCGCTATTAGTAATCAATGATACGGTTTCTTTGCCTGAATTATTAAAAATACCATATTCATATGGTGTATTTCTGTCGCTCCACTGATTTACAAAATATTTATAATCAGCACTAAACACAGCTATATTCCAACCATCGCGTGAAGTCAGACATTCAGTCTTGCCATTTTTATAAGTAACATAAACCTCACGATTCATAGGATTTTTGCCTGCAGCCTGATAGTATGTAGCACCGGTCTGCTCGTCGTATCCATAAACATCCGTTACATCATACTGGCCGTCAGTCACCTTACGCAGCAACTGCCCGTTCATATTGTAAAGATATAATTGCATATAACCATTTCGGTCACTTGGCATTAATATATGATTAGAAGAAATCAATATATTAGCCATTGCTTCTTCTTTCACATACTTTGGCACTGATTCCTTTATCAGCAACTTGCATACTGTACTTCTCGGATTAGCCCCATACAGACAGAGCTGGTCCTGATGTCTGTTCATTGTGTAAACAATTATCTTTTGCGGATCTGAAGTTGCCTTTATACGGGGTATATATCCGTCTTTGTCCATCTGCAGCTGCATGGTGCGTGTCTGACGCGACTGAATATCATAGCTCAGAACAGAAACAGTTGAATTTTTCTGGCCTGCTTTTGGGTATTTATACGAATATAGTCCTGGATACTCTGAATACTCTGTCATTTCCGGCTCAAGCCCTTTAAACATTTGTAAAGAATATGTAGGTACATCCTTTTCATCAAAACGAATCCAGCAAAGCATACTTCCGTCGGCATTAAATGTAAGTGCAGAATTGAATCCGAACTCTTCTTCATAAACCCAATCCGGCACTCCATTAATAACCTCATTACGCTTGCCGTCTTTAGTAACCTGACTCTCCGAATTGCCATAAAGCAGCTTAACAAGATAAATATTATTGTCACGTACAAAAGCTACTTTCATTCCATCCGGCGACCATACAGGCGACTGCTGCTGGCCGTTATCCGAAAGTTTTTCCAACTTACGGTCTGCAATATTATAAATATAATAATCAGCTGTATAAGACCTGCGATAAATCTTCTTAGAGTTAGTCTGAACCAACATCTTCTTCCCGTCAGGGCTCATTATATAATTTTCAAGCTTGTCAATTTTTTCACCGACAGTATTGTTTACGTCAAACAACACACTTACTTGCTTTCCTGTCTTATAAGAATATTTTATTATTCTCTTCCCGTCCTTGCTTATCATAGCATAGCAGTCTCCGTCGGACATGGGGCTGACAGCACTAAGATATTCAGCAGCAAAAGTTTTGCCTGCAACATCTTTTAAAGAAAGCAGATTTCCAGAAATCATATTACTAGCAGCAAACAATAAAGCCGCACACATAATAAAAAGTCTTTTCATTGTATTTTATAAATTATTTTGAGCACAAAGATACATAATTTTCACTACATTTGCATCTCAATTGATTTAAAAGATATTAATGCCGTATGGCAAAAATTTAAGCGTAATTATACAATGCAAGATTTAAATAAAAAAACGACATTACCTTATAATGATTTTGGCAGCTGGATAAGATCTATTTTCCCGTTCAAAATACAAAAGATTTCTGTTGATGCAGGTTTCTCATGCCCCAACCGGGACGGCAGAATCAGTTACGGCGGATGTGCCTTTTGCAACAACAGCACATTCAATCCTGCTTATTGCGACAAGAACAAAACTATTAAGGAGCAGCTTGAAAAAGGAAAGATGTTTTTTCGCAACAAATATCCCGAAATGCGCTATTTGGCATACTTTCAGGCATACACAAACACGTATGGGAATATAGAGCAGCTTAAAAGGTTGTATGAAGAAGCGCTAAATACAGAGGATATCGTAGGCATTGTTATTGGCACTCGACCAGACTGTATTAACAGCGAAATACTTGATTACCTTCAAAGCCTTTCACGGCAAACGTTTGTTATTGTTGAATACGGCATTGAATCAGCCAACAACGATACACTTAAACGCATAAACAGAGGACACACTTTTGAATGTTCAAGAAATGCAATAGAGGAAACGACTTCAAGAGGCATAATAACCGGAGGGCATATAATATTAGGACTTCCTGGAGAGGATACAAATGAAAATATAAAACAAGCATCACTTATATCCCAAACAAGCTTAAACATAATCAAAATACATCAGTTGCAGATAATACGGGGAACAAAACTTGAAAACGAATACTACCAAGGAGGAATCCACACCTATGACGTAGACGAATACATAGAATTGCTTGCAAAATATATACAACATCTTCGAAGTAATATAATAATAGACAGATTCACATCACAATCTCCTAAAGATTTGCTGATAGCGCCAGACTGGGGATTAAAAAATTACGAATTTACAAATAAGTTTGTCAACTATCTAAAGAAGAACAATATATACCAAGGACAACTTTGGGGTAAAAACAACAAATATAATCAGCAATAACCTTATCGCTAAAATGCGAACAAATTAATTGCACACTTTCATCTTTCTTTACAAAATTCAGAAATTTAAGGCTTTATGCGTAAAGTATTTCCATAAAAGATCAAGAATTATGAGAAAATAACATCAAAAACGCACTAAAGACGTAATCAGCTCATAATCAGCACTCTAAGCTAAATTATTATATCAATAATGCAATTCAAGATAATGTTTTACTATATTTTCAGCTAAAATACGCATGTTTTTGGAGACAAAACCATAAGAATTTGTCTCCAAAACCAATGCTTTTATTGATTAAAAGCATTGGTTTTATAAAACAGAACAACTACTTTCACCGCAAAAGCTATAACATTCAGCATGATTCATGCTGTGTGACATCAAGAAAATATCTATTTTTCAATTTAATATTGTAATATTATTTTACTGCACACTGACAGCAAATTATTTATAATATAATGCCAAAATACAACAATCTCTCCGTTTCAGCCTTTGGCATGCAAACTGTAAACGATATTACATAATAAAAAATATTAGACACAATTATACATTTATTCACAAAAAGCATCTATAATTGGATAAAAATACTTAACTTTGTTTACGTATACAACCCAAACACTATAATAGTTAAAACTTAAATCTCGTAAAATATGACAAAAGAAAAACTGACTGATTCACAAACATCATTCGTAAAAAAGATGTCTGTAAGCATCATGGCTTTTTTAAAAAAGTATTTTAATGCCATGCCCGACAAAGAGGATGAAGAAAATACAATCAAGGCCATAAGTAATGGAGTATCATTCCACGGGGCCAATCTGTGGGTTCTGGTTTTTGCAATATTCATAGCATCATTGGGCCTCAACGTGAATTCTACCGCAGTAATAATCGGCGCCATGCTGATATCACCACTTATGGGACCTATAATCGGAATGGGATTAGCAGTTGGTATAAACGATTTTGAATTACTAAAGCGGTCACTTAAGAACTATCTCGTGACAACAATAATAAGTGTATGTACTGCAACACTTTATTTCTTACTGACACCACTTGACGAAGCCCAGTCGGAGCTCTTGGCCCGCACATCCCCCACACTATACGACGTACTTATAGCATTATGCGGTGGTGCAGCCGGCATTGTAGCCCTGGCCACAAAGGGGAAAGGAAATGTGCTGCCAGGAGTCGCAATTGCTACAGCCTTGATGCCGCCGCTCTGCACAGCCGGCTTTGGAATAGCCACAGGTAACATTTTCTATTTTCTTGGCGCTTTCTATCTGTTTTTTATTAATACGGTATTCATTGCCCTCGCCACATATATTGGCGTAAGAATGCTTAAATTCAAGGAAAAACAATTTGTCGACCATGAAAGACAAACTACAGTAAAGAAATACATTATTATCATTGTAGTTGCCACAATGATACCGGCAGGCTTCATGACATACAGTATTGTAAAAACAAGTGTATTTAAAAGCAATCTCAGCAAATTTGTAAAAGAACAATTAGACAGTACTGGCACAAGGATTATTTCATATGAAGCCAACAACGACAGTCTCACATTACGTGTTGTCGCCGTAGGAAAGGAACTGTCAGACAGTGCTATTGCAAAAGCTGAGAAAGAAATGCAGAATTATAATATCCGGCAGTATAAACTTGAGGTAATACAAGGCTCTGAGTCAACATCATTAATGATGCTCAACAACAGACTGACAAATATGCGAACATCTAACGATAACTACTCAGATATGGTTCGTGAAGAAACAGCAAAAATATCTGAACTTCAGAAAAGCCTTGACCAATATACAAAATATGACATTATGGCACCTGCAGTAGCAAAGGAAATTAAGTCATTATTCGACAACGTTGACGACATAAGCCTGTCTAATGCCAGTTATGTAAACACAGATTCATTAAAGGTTAAACATTACACATTGGCCGTTATTGGCGTTAAAGCAAAAGCCAATATGAAAGAACTCGAAAGGAGCAAAATCACAGATTGGCTAAAGGCAAGACTTCAAGCAGACAGCATAAAAGTTGTTATAACAAAAAATTAAAACTAAATAATTATATAAACAAAAAACAGAAGGATACATTTTTCATGCTGTATCCTTCTGTTTTCATTTACGATGGTCATCTACTCCAAGTGAAATTTATTGGTAAAAGTAATAAAACCAATATGTTTCTCCATAAGTGTCTTTAACATAAGAAAAACGCTCTGACTTGTTATTGTACTTTTCTTCAAGTTTTTGAAAATCCGCATAGTCAGCATCCATTATCTCGCTATGAAAGACCAAAACAGGATTCGACCTTAAATGTGTATACAATGTGAGCGCTTCTCTATAATGCTTTGGCAAAGCAGGTGAGCTTAGATTATATTTGTTTTTAATTATGTTCACAAATCCATCTAAATTTTTATCTAACAAATAACCACATAATATATAGTCTGTTACAGACTTCATTGCCAGACCATGATTTTCCAGATACAACAGATACTCAAGAGGCTTCATCTTTCCCATCTTTCGTATACCAAGCTGCTTGAATATCTCTGTTTCAGGAAACATCATACATTTGACATTCACCCCATCAGGCAATAATATATCAGAACCGCCTTTAGGTATAGGATACTCAAACAAACGTTCACCCAATTGCTTTGTACGCGACAAAGCGTAAATTCTCAACATAGTTAAATCTGGATCCGTATCATCAGACTTCTCGCCTACGCTCAAAGCATCATCATAATCATTTAACTCTAATAAATGCTCTATCCTTAAACGATAATGAAAAATCTCATTTGTATTTCCCAAAGCACATACCATCAACAACATAGCAGACAAAGCCAAAAGACTCTTCCACAAACCTCCGGTCAAACTTCCTGTATAAGACGTATCAATATAGAATATTGACTTCTGTCTAGACAAAACAGCAAAAATTGCATACAATATTATAACAATGCATACGATTACTATAACATTGGCTGGAAATAAACTAACATCGAAATCCTGATTCCCAGATGTCAGAACAGCGAGAAACATTAATGATGGCAAATAATTCAGAATATTAATCCATCCATCAAACCTCGTTAACTTACTCACGCCAAGTTTGACAAGAAACAGTACCACTGTAAGCAATACCGCACCTATGGTTTTGTTGTAATGAGTAATGCCTCCAGACAAGACATGTTGCTCCATAGCAATAATATCTGACTGGAAGAAATATAAATATACAAAAGTAAATAATATGAAAACAATAGCACATACAGAATTAACTAATGTGCTATTGTTTGTCTTGACTTCTTGTGTCATATTAATTTTTCTTTAAGACCACGGCTGAACGAGCAGGGATATAAAGTTTTAACCATTCCTTATGATCTTTTACATAAAGAGGATCAAAGTTTGTCATATGAGTCATACTGTCATCAGCAAGTCCATTTCCACCAAACTTTTTAGCGTCAGTATTCAATACAACATCATAAGATCCTGTAGGAACCAAGAATCCGTAATCAGTAAAGGATCGTGTAGGATTAAAATTAAACACAAATATCAAATCGCCACGCATAAAAGCCAATATCTGGTCACCATCATTATGCCAAATCTCCTGTACGTTCGTCCGTTGGAAATTACGCACACTCTTGATAACGCTAAGCATTTCACGGTCAAAATCACCCAAATAATGATAGCACAAATCTTTATTGTCTACCAAATTCCATTGTCTTCTTGCGTATTTGTAGCTCCAACCATTACCCTCTCTAGGAAAGTCTATCCATTCAGGATGCCCAAACTCATTTCCCATAAAGTTAAGGTATCCGCCATTAATTGCAGCAGCAGTTACTAAACGTATCATTTTATGCAAAGCTATTCCACGATGAACGACCTCATTTTCGTCGCCTTTTTTGAAATGCCAATACATATCCGCATCAATAAGACGGAAAACAATTGTTTTATCACCAACCAAAGCCTGATCGTGACTTTCACAATAACTTATAGTCTTTTCATCCGGACGCCTGTTCTTTACTTCCCAGAAAATACTGCTAGGCTTCCAGTTTTCGTCACTTTGCTCCTTTATCGTCTTTATCCAATAGTCAGGAATATTCATTGCCATCCTATAGTCAAAGCCGTATCCGCCATCCTCAAACTTAGCTGCAAGCCCCGGCATACCGCTTACTTCCTCTGCAATTGTTATTGCATTAGGATTAATTTCATGAATTAGTTTATTAGCAATAGTAAGATAACATATTGCATTATCATCTTCATGCCCGTTGAAATAATCACCATAATTACAGAAAGCCTCTCCTAAACCATGACTATAGTAAAGCATAGAAGTAACGCCGTCAAAACGGAAGCCGTCAAAATGGAATTCCTTAAGCCAATATTTACAATTGCTCAACAAGAAATGCATAACCTCATCCTTACCATAGTCAAAACACAAGCTATCCCATGCGGGGTGCTCATGCCTGTCACCTGGATAAAAATATTGGTTAGGATCACCTGCTAAATTACCCAATCCCTCAACCTCATTCTTAACAGCATGACTATGAACAATATCCATAATCACTGCAATGCCATTGCGATGAGCTTCATCAATAAGAGACTTTAGTTCTTCAGGAGTACCAAATCTGCTTGAAGCAGCAAAGAAACTACTTACATGATAACCGAAAGAGCCATAATAAGGATGCTCTTGTATTGCCATAATTTGTATACAATTATAACCATCCTCAATTATTCTCGGCAACACATTCTCCTTAAATTCAGTATAAGTACCAACCTTTTCCGCATCTTGCGACATTCCTATATGGCACTCATATATCAGAAGCGGACTCTTATTTGGTTTAAACTTCTTTTTTCTCCACACATAAGGCTTTTCAGGATTCCAGACTTGGGCTGAAAATATTTTTGTTTCTTCATCCTGCACAACTCGCTGAGACCATGCCGGGATACGTTCTCCAGACCCGCCATTCCAATAAACATGCATTTTGTATAAATCGCCATGCTTCATACCTTTCTCTGAGATTTTCAATTCCCAGTTTCCGGTTCCTTCTATACGCTTGGCTTTATACTTTTCTGTCTCTTGCCAATTATTGAAATCGCCGACAAGATAAATTTCTGTCGCATTAGGCGCCCACTCTCTAAAGACCCAGCCTCTTGATAATTTATGCAAGCCATAATAATCGTACCCACTGGCAAAATCCTCTAATGATATTTTACCATTACGAGTCAGCTGGCCTAATTTCCACAAGGCATGATCATGCCGCCCTCTTATGGCATCTTCATAAGGCGCGAGATAACCATCATTAACAACTAAGCCAATATGTTTCGGCTCATTTGCCGCTTTACTATCCGTTTTAGCCTTATTATTTAATGATTTGGCTTTTCTGGTAACCATGATACCTCCTTAAAAACTTTTTATAATAACATTATTGTTTGATACTCTCAGCAAAATTATGCTAAGACTTTAAATATGGCCTTCTTTATTTCTGCCTGTTCAGAAATACAAGGAGCATGACCGTCTTGAGGGAAAAATATAGCAAACTCGCCGGGCTTACATGTAACGTACGTAGCTGCAGCTCCCTCATATTTTGTTATATCTTTTTCTTCATTATATTCTGCTTCAGGCAAATCCTTTAATGGAGTATATCCATACGTCTCTGACGTACTTAAAGGTATCTGGATATCAATCATTTTCTTATGAGTCTCCAGCAAAGCACTTTCACATGATTTACCTTTTGCCACTTGTATATTTACGAATAAATCTGTGCCTTTAATCAGATGTTTTCCTTCACTTAATTTATTTAAATCATTTGATTTCAAAAAATCAACTACATCATTAAATAATGGATTTAAAGAAACATATTTCTCTAAATTTTCCAATGTATCTATAACCATAAATATTATTTTAATTAATTATTGAACCTTATTTCCTAAAATATACATACCTTGAGAAACGATGTTACCATTTTTGTCTTTCTCAACATATTTACCATCACGCTTATCATCTTTATAAGAACCTTCAAAACGCCGTCCGTCCTTATCGACCTCTAAAGCTCGACCATTTCTTTTACCGCGACGATAAATACCCTTGAATTTACTTCCGTCTGAGAAATGTATTATAATTTCACCATCAAAAACGCCGTCTTTAAAATTACCTTCAAAGACATCTCCATTTTTTTTCGTTAACTTACCTAGACCGTTTTGTTTGTCAGCCTTCCAATATCCATTATATACATCACCATTTTTCCAACGTAAGACTCCATGGCCGTCCTTATCTCCTTCTGTAAAATGTCCGGTATATTTATCGCCATTAGCAAAAGTAAAAATACCTTCACCCGTACGTTTTCCTCTAACATAATCACCCTCATACATATCGCCATTTTGGAACTTATATATACCTTTTCCATTTTGAACATCATCTAGCCAATCACCGATATATACATCTCCATCAGCATAATGATTGGTTCCTTTTCCTGAGCGCAAATTATCTAGCCACATACCATCATATGTTGTCCCATCGCCCCAATCAAAGAATCCTTTACCCGTTTTCTTGTCATCTTTCCATTCACCTGTATAATAGGCACCACCGCTATAAGTGTATGTTCCTTTTCCGGTACGTTTATCCTGATACCAATCGCCGTCATATTTGTCGCCGTTGTAATACCACATTACGCCATGGCCCTGCTGATAATCACGAAACCATAGTCCAACATATTTGTTATTATTCATAAAATGATATGTCCCTCTACCGTGTTGCTGATCTTGGAACCATTCTCCTTCATACTTCTCCCCATCAGAAAAAGTATAAACTCCATATCCTTGACGCTTTCCTTTCACATATTCACCTTCATAAGTATCCCCGTTTTTATAAACAGTTTTACCTTTCCCATGAGGTTTTCCAGAAGCCATTTCACCCTGGTATGTTCCACCATCTTTAGTCTCACATGAGCCTAATGTTATCTTTTGCGCACTACATATTAGAGGCAAAGCAGCACAAAATAAAAGCAATATATAGTTCTTCACGATTTTTCTTTTTAAATTTATCACCAAAAGTAATAAAAAATAACCATACTGCAAAATTATTTTTTTAAAATCGGTTTTACGAATATATTTATTGATAAATATTAGTATCTTTGCAAAAATATTAAAACAGAAATACTATGAACTTTGTAGGAATCATACCAGCAAGGTATTCGTCAACACGCTTTCCCGGAAAACCGTTAGCCATTTTAGGCGGAAAACCCGTAATTCAACATGTTTACGAAAAAGTTTCAAAAGTGCTTGACGACGTATACGTCGCCACTGACGACGAAAGGATTAAGGATGCGGTGGAAAGCTTTGGAGGAAATGCTATTATGACATCCCCTAATCACAAAAGTGGGACTGACAGAATAGAAGAAGCAGTAAATATTATAGAAAAAAAATTTGACGTCATAATCAACATCCAAGGTGATGAGCCATTTATTCACAAGACCCAAATAGAAACAATATGCAGATGTTTCGATGACTCAGAAACTATGATTGCGACTTTAGGCAGGCCATTTACAGAAAAAGACTCTATAAATGATTTAGAGAATCCTAATTCCCCGAAACTCATTTGTGACAACAATGGCTTTGCCATGTATTTTAGCAGGAATATAATACCCTATATACGCGGAGAAGAAAAATCAAATTGGATAAACAAATTCACATATTTAAAGCATATTGGACTTTATGCATACAGGGCTAATGTCTTGTCAGAAATAACAAAATTACCACAATCAAGCCTAGAGCTTGCTGAAAGCTTGGAACAACTCAGATGGCTTCAAAATGGATACCGCATAAAAGTAGGCATTACCCGCGTTGAAACCATAGGAATTGATACTCCCGAAGATTTAAAGCGCGCAGAAGAATTTATCACCCAACACGACATGCAATAAAGAACGAACAAAGACTATCACATATAACAAAGCAATTTCATCTGAAATCAGATAGAAGGAAAAAATGAAAGGGCGCATTTTTATGCGTCCTTTCATTTTTCTCCAAACGACAAACTTACATTTGCATTTAGCCGACCAATAGCGAGTACTATTGCAGACAACAAATACACACATTAATTTTAATCAATATATTCAAACCAAAACATATCAGGAAAAGGCAACCTTTCTCTTATGAGCATAATGATGAAATATTGAAATTTTATAACAATCGTTCCACAAATGCAGCTGCTGAATTATTCAATGAAAAATCAAACTTTTCAGAGCTAATCTTCATGGAGTGACAGATAAAAAGTTTTTCCTCTTTAGAATCGCAAAGCCCTACGGATATCCCCATCAAATTTCTACTGCCCCCAAAATTGTCTATTAACTTTGCATCGTCACTTCTAAGGCAAACTTGCCTCAGACACACTCAGTGAAACACTATCAAGTTTTTTCTAAGCAAATCTTCATGAAACAACGGACAAAAGTCTTTCTCTTTAGGATTGCACAGGCACACAGATATCCAACAAGATTTCTACGACCAACTTAAACTAACGATTAAACACAATTTTATAAATTTCCAAAGGAATTGTTACAAAAAAAATAAAAGGAAGAAAACAATCATAATGTTTCTTCCTTTCAAATGCATTTAAACTTTCGTAGTGGATAGGGGAATCGAACCCCTATGCCAAGATTGAGAATCTTGTATCCTAACCATTAGATGAATCCACCTTAAATCACAGCGGAAGCTGGGGGATTCGAACCCCCGGTACGATAAACTCGCACGGCAGTTTAGCAAACTGCTGGTTTCAGCCACTCACCCAAACTTCCTTTCCGGTTTATTGTACCGAAGCATTCTCGCTCAAATGCGATGCAAAGGTATGCATTTATTTTTATCCCTGCAAATTTTTCTGGAGTTTTTTTTCATTTAATTCAAAAAAACTTTTTTACACCTTATTATATATTATAAACGCTCCTTTATAGAGTCAAATTTTAAGCATTATCTAACTGTAATATGGAAGCATCCCTGTTTAACCTCATACTTAACATAACACCGATTATTCTCACGCATATCACGCAAGACCTCACTTAACACCCACTTAAGCGTATCATTTCTTACCATTCGGCCTTTGCTTCCATCTAGTTTATTAATAGTTTTATAGCGATTATAACATACATCAAAAGTTGTACCATACAAATGACATGAATTTTCCGTTGCATTTCCATTGTAATTCCGAAGTTTCATCACATCTTCTTTTGACCGGAGAACACTAGTTACAATTATTTGATGCAATGGTATATTTTTTATTCTTAGGCTATCATAATACGCCCTACCAATATCATTGAGTAGGACAGCTGCGCGTGGAACCAAATACGGAATACTACTGCGCAAAGGATCTATAAAATAATAAGGATTTGCACCAACAAAAACAAGTTCTTTTTTTCTATTTTCTGCATCTTCTCTATTTTCAACAGGTTTTACTCCATGCTTATTGGCAGAAACTAGCTGCACGTCATTATTGTCAGGGAATGTACGACTAAAACCAGGCACACTATTTATACGATTACGTACCTGTGTTCCTTCTGCATTATAGAAAGACGTCAACTTAAATATAGAAGAAACCACGTGCCCCCCATCACCTACACTATCTTTTTTACCCAAAATGTTAATGCCAGAATCATTTAAAGCACCATTCACGACAACATGCCTATTTACATTTTTATCTTTTGCGACATCAGGAAAAATCAAACGTATCATAGCCAAAATCAAAACTATGGCCACAAAACTCATCAAATACCTATTTTTTGTTATTTTCATACGTTCTTTATTTATTCAACATAGAAACAAAAAAGACTCACATCTTTTTGTATCAATCAACATTAAAATTTCGAATTGTTGAAACAATTTTATTGATAATTTCTGGATTTGGCAATTCTTTAACATCACCACACAAGGCTATCGAGAAGTTATCTGCCAAACATTCTTCCGGATTTATAACATACCCCGTATTTCTTCCTACCTTATCATAGAAATCGGATGCATCATCCAATTTATACATCAACATCTTACCATCCTTCATTACCGGAGAAAATTTATCGTCAAGCGGAACCAATCCGATGTGCACATAATCAAAAAAAGATCCTCCGGCATAATCACGATCAGAACAAATAACCATTGTGCATGGCTGTTGTTTTCCATCGACACTTAACATGGCATAGCTATCATAATGATTCACATCCGGATTAGATATAAATCGTTCGGTCACATCATCAGAAAACTTTATTTCTTTATCCAATATACTGAATCCTATTATTTTATACATTGACTTTCTAAAATCAATATTATTTCGTGTCATCACATGAAACAACTCATGAGCCAACAGCTTAGCAAGCCTTTTGGTATTAACTTTTTTCAAAAGGCCTTCACCTAAACAGACTACCTCGCCTCGAGTATACGCTGCTGCACCTCCCTCCTCTTTCATCGTTGTTTTTATAAGCAGTACTTCTTGGGGGATAGGAAGCTTCAAGCCCTTTCGAGCAATAGCATCATCCAATATTGCAAAAGCTTTAACAACAGAATCCTTTTCTATATCTGTAAAATCTCTAGTCTCTCGTCTTATCATGTCTACCATATCGTCATGAGTAGCACTCTTTTTACCCACACGAGCCTCCAAGTCGAATTTTCCAAGACGTTCTACATACCCCTTAGAAACAGCCAACACATTATTTGCTTCCTCCTTATCCGCAAATCTGAGAGAATAGCTATCATTATTACCATAAGATAAACAACAAAACGAGACGAGGCATAAGCCAAACGAGACTGCACGCTGATAAAACTGTCTAATAATATACATAATTTAAATTTAAATAAAACGATGCAAAGATAATGTAAGTATATGTAAATACAAAATAAATATGTTTATTGCATACAGAAAGGACGTCAACAATTAACATAATTTTATCCATGACAAAATAGCAACATTTTTTATTGGAAAATCCGATTGAAAACAATATCCTCAAAACAAAATATTTCTTGCAACAAACGAAATACATAGACTTTTAAATATATCTTTAACTCATATCAATGCCATGGCATCCATTCAAGATTATATCACTAAGACATATGGAGAGAAAAAAACAAATTTAAATGAAATCTATCCCCTATATGACAAAAGCCTTTTATCAATAAATACAACATAGCGATGCAATCATAACATTCTCACACCTATACGCTATCAGTCCAAGAATAGAAAAAAGATAAGAAAAACGATGATATATTGAAAAAGTTTCTGTAATTTTGCACAATAATATTAAATTCGAATAAAATTGATCGAGAAGCACATTGTACTTGAGGATATTGACCCTGTAATATTATACGGAGTCAACAATACGCATTTGCAAATAATCAAGGCACTATACCCAAAGCTCAGGATAGTTGCACGTGATAATGTCCTACGCGTATTAGCAATACTCTGTTAATTCTTATGTAATCGATTGAAAATGAGAGAGTTAATTAACGT
>OGDS01000079.1_pt1 | contig 100562 bp, 83 predicted proteins | sample 1570351 | NCBI WGS metagenome assembly OGDS01 (sample SAMEA2581974, study PRJEB24529) | metagenome | biome: Human gut stool | place: China | collected 2011
GAAGATTTTTCACCTCAAAGAACATTTCAAACAATTCAAAACAGCTTCTTAATAAGAATCGAAAAACCTTCTCTTGCTTCTTTGCCATTCACGGTATCGCTTCCGTGAAGAGATCATGTCTCCCGTTCGGTAACACTTTCGGCCTCTTTTGCTTCCCGAGAGTGCAGGATGCACTCTCAGGAAGCGTTTACCCCACTTATCGTCTCCCAAGGGTGCTGTTGGGCACACCCATGGGAGACATTATTCCCCTTTTACGCTTCCGAAAGGCCATTCGGCATCCGCACGGAGACCTGCTCCGCACTCTCGGGAAGCATATTCGCCTCTTTTCGTTCTCGGAGAGTGTCCGGTTACTCTTTTGAGTAACACCCACCCTCATTTTTTGTCGCCCAAGAACCAGCGGATGGGAGGCTTGTTATTATTCATTGATACTCGTGGCCATGCACTTCAGGCTTTCTCATAGTAATGATGCCGCTTGAATGGACTTGCTATGGATTGCAAGTTTAAAACTGATTATCTTTACAGACATCCGCACAATTAAGGGATTGAAGACAAAAATGTCAGGATTTGATGTATTTAGTAACATGAAAAAATTAAGTTGCCTCAGATTAAGAGAATATTTTCGAGGATAGATCTATTTTCGAAGAAGGAGTGTGCCGGTGGCACATGACTGATGAGAAAAGAGATATAGACCGAAAAGATTCCTTAAGATGATGCAGGTTATTTTTTGAAGGTTGCTTAATCAAAAGGAAATGCGTATATTGATCCGGCAAATGTTTATTATGGAGATATGTTGATAACATTTATCCATTAATCTGACAAGGATTCAGGGAAGATTAATAAAGTATCCAAATCATGAGTAATACCGGCCGTTGTATTTTGTGGCTTGCCACATGTGTTTTATTGTTGTCATGTTCTCAAAACAGTAGAAATGACGAGGTTGTCACCATTCCGTTGGGCGCTTCGGTTGACAAGGAGAATCAGCAGATGGATCCAGCGGTGCTTGAAGTCGTGGATGTCACCAGAATTGAATCCGCCGAGGGTTGCTACTTGAGCAGGACTTATTTCTTTGACATCGATGATGAAAGTGTCGGAGTGTACGATGGTGAAAGAATCATGAGAGTTGGTGTCGGGCAAGGTAATATTCTTCTGAACATGTCGAGAGTCGGCAGGGGACCCGGTGAGTATTTGGGTGTGAATGATTGCCGCTACGATCCGGATAACAAGTGGTATGTTGTGACAAGCCTTTTGGACGGCAAGGCTATATGGTATGATGAGAATGGCCGTTTGGTCAAAGAGAAGACATTTGGAGACCGAGGGGCGTTATGCCCTATGGATGGTGGCCGCTATGCCTATGTCAAGCCATATAATGCGGATGAGGATTTTGAAATATATGATTCAGAAGACAATCTTATCCGCAGGTCCGTGCTCGGATCCAAAGGTGTACCCACTCAAATGTTTTATCTCCAGTCGTTCCATTGTTTTAACGGACAGTCCTATTTTCTTCCGACATTTTCCGACACTCTCTATCATGTCACTGCGGAGAAGGATATTCCATTTCTTGTCTTTGACAAAGGAAACAAGAAAATTCCGGATGAATATTATTCCAACATTTCCTCCTATGATCTGAGTGACTACATAGACGCCCTCTCGTTTTATATTTGCGGCGACATGCTTTTCGCGAAATTCTGGTATGGAAAGAAAATGTTCCTGGAAATATGGAACCTGACGGGCGGGCGTTTGGCCTTTAAGTCGGAATTGTCCTCAGAGTCTGATAATTATGGCTTCCCGGTGCAGGTGAATGGAGTGACCGTGTATGTCTGGCCGAATGATGTGTCGGGGAACATCCTATATTGTGCTCTGCTCCCACGTGAGGCTGTAAAGTTATTCCCGGATCGTTCGGAGGATGCTAATCCTGTGTTTCTGCGTATTCGTGTAAATTAAGTGATCGCGCTTAAGATGCGACAGTCAATGTCCGCATCTGTTGTTAGGTTGCAACGTTGTCTGACGGGTGGTTAAGAAAATCCCCGAGGAACCCAAGTCAAAAAAATTTGCAGTCTGAAAGGTTTTGCGTAAATTTACAAGATTTGTTTTTAACAGGTTTCGGAACGACTATGAGAGGCGGAAAGAAAGTGATCATATTCGCTGGCCTTGGTGGGCTGGCGATCGGTGTGTGCGCCATGCTGGCGGTCGGAGGGGCGATGAGCCGCACTTCCACCAATGAGTATTGCATGAGCTGCCACTACCACGAGCAGGCTGACGCGGACTGGAAGAAGTCCGAGCACTACAACAGCGAGAGCGGTGTGGTGACGGATTGCGCCTCCTGCCATCTTCCTCCGAAAGAGAACGGCTACCTTCGGTACTACATGATCAAGGCCAGGATGGGAGCCAAGGATCTGTGGGCCAAGATGACCAAGGATAAGGACGAAATCAATTGGGACTCAAAAAGAACCCTTGAGCACGGATCAAAAATCGTTTACAACGAATCCTGCGAGAAATGTCACGTCAATCTTTTCCCGACCGGAATCACGGATGACGGCATCACGGCTCATCTTTACTACGAGGAAAACTCCAGAAAACTGAATCTCCAGTGCATCAGCTGCCATCTGAACACCGGCCACGACATGCCGGGCTACGAACATAAGAGGCTGGAAGGCAAGGTGATGGACACGGGAGGCGGTGAAAAGTACGACAGCGTGGCTGTGGTGGCTTCATTCGCGAACTTCACGGAAACGGTTCCCGGTACGACAGCCGCGATCAGGATGGTCGCTGTTCCGGGAGGCGAGTTCACGATCGGGAGTCCGGACAACGAGCCGTTCCGCTCGGCGGACGAAGGGCCTCGGAAAAAAGTAAGAATATCTCCGTTCTTCATGGGCGAGGTCGAGGTGACCTGGCATCAGTTCTGGGCTTTTTACAACGAAACAATGTCAGAGGGCAGAACCCCGCCGGAGAAAATCTTCGCCAACAACAACCGTCCGGATGTGGACGCCGTCAGCGGTCCGACTCCGCCGTTCGGATTCCCGGACCAGGGCTGGGGAATGGGCGAAAGGCCGGCGATCACGATGACCCACTATGCGGCGGAAACCTTCTGCCAGTGGCTTTCCCTCAAGACGGGACGCAACTACCGTCTTCCGACCGAGGCGGAATGGGAATATGCGGCCCGTGGCGGCACCCAGACCCCGTACTTCTTCGAGGGAAGTCCGAAGAAATATTCAAAAGAAACTTTCTGGAACAAGCTTTTCGGGGCTGACACCACCTCGATCGCAAGTTATGTGGTCTATTCGGGGGACAGTTTCGGCAAGACTCAGGAACCTTCCGAGGTGAAGGCCAATCCGTTCGGGCTTAAGAATATGCTGGGCAACGTGATGGAATATTGCTCCGACCGGTATGCCGCTGACGCATATTCAAGGATCGCCGACGGCGCGCTTGATCCGAAGGGTCCGGAGAACGGCGATGAGTTCGTGGTCCGCGGCGGGGCATATTCAGATGACGCCTCGCTTGTCCGCTGCGCCGCCAGAGCCCACACCAAGACTGATGACTGGCTCCGCACTGACCCGCAGAATCCGAAGAGTATCTGGTGGTACTCTGACATCAAGGGTATCGGTTTCAGAGTTGTGTGCGATGTTCCCGATGGAATTTTATAATTAAATAACATAAAGACTATCAATAAAATGAGCAACAAAATGGACAGAAGATCCTTTCTTGGTAAAAGCGCCAAGATCGGTGTAGGTCTGGTAGGCGGCAGCGTCCTGCTGTCCGCCTGCGCAAGTGGTGACAAATCCGGCAAGATGACACCCCTCAGACAGCCGGGCGAGTATTATGTTCCTGAACTTCCTGACAAGGCCATCGACGGAAAGGAACTTAAGGTCGGCGTGATCGGTTGCGGCGGCCGTGGAAGCGGAGCCGTTGAGGATCTGCTGAATGCCGCAGACGGAATCAAGGTCACGGCCTTGGGTGATGTCTTTGCTGATCGTCTGACCGGCCTTCGCGAAAACCTCAAGACCAAATGGAATCAGGAAGTTCCTGAAGATCACTGCTTCACAGGCTTCGATGCCTACAAGCAGGTCATTGATTCCGGTGTGGACATGGTGATTGTCGCCACTCCGCCGGTCTTCCGTCCGACGCATTTCCAGTACGCTACCGAGAAGGGGGTTCACTCCTTCCTTGAGAAGCCTATCGCTGTGGACGCCAAGGGCTATCGTCTGATCATGGCGACGGCGAAACAGGCTGAGGCCAAGGGGCTTAGCGTGGTGACCGGAACCCAGCGCCACCATCAGAGACCTTACGTGGAGTCTTTCAAGAGGATCCAGGAGGGAATGATCGGTGAGATCACCGGCGGCAACGTCTATTGGAATCAGGGAATGCTTTGGTACAAGGAGCGTCAGCAGGGCTGGAGCGACATGGAGTGGATGATCCGTGACTGGGTCAACTGGAAGTGGCTCTCAGGCGACCACATCGTCGAGCAGCATGTCCACAACATCGACGTGTTCAACTGGATGATCGGTAAGCACCCTATCAAGGCGACCGGTTTCGGCAGCCGTCAGCGCCGTGTCACCGGCGACCAGTACGACAACTTCAGCATTGACTTTGAATATGAGAACGGCGTCCATCTGCACAGTATGTCGCGTCAGATCGACGGTTGCTCGACCAACATCGGCGAATGTGTCCACGGAACGAAGGGCTACTGGAGCTCGGCGGATTTCGCCATCCGTGATCTTCAGGGCAATGTCCTCTGGCAGTTTGACTTCGAGGCCGAGAAGGCTCAGTACAAGCAGACCAATCCGTACGTGCTTGAGCATGTGGATTGGGTGAACCACATCCGTAAGGGTGAGGCTCATGTGGAGGCCGGAGAGTGTGGCGTCTCTTCTCTCTGCGGCGTTATGGGCCGTGAGTCTGCCTACACCGGCAACACCATCACCTGGGACGAGATCAGCGCCGCCGCTCTGGATTACCTTCCGGAGAAGCTTGAACTCGGCAAGATGGACATGAGCAAGTACACTGTCCCGGTCCCTGGAACTGAAAAGTAATTGATTATGAACAGAAGACATTTTCTCTCGTCAGCGGCGTTCGGATCAGCTGCCTTGGCCGCGGCCTCTATGCTGCCGGGATGTGCCACTGCATTGGACAAGAAGAAGTGCGTGCCACGTCTTGAGCTGAAACTCTCGTTTCAGGAAGGAATTGCCCCGGGAAAGAATCTGGGCGAGCAGCTGGATTTCATGGAAGACCTGGAGGTGCGTGGTTTCGAGCCGAACGGACGGAATCTTCCTGCCCGCGTCAATGAGATCCGTAACGCCCTCAGCGGACGTGACATCGAGGTCTCTGCCATCTGCGCCGGATTCGACGGCTTCATCCTGGCCGAAGACCCGGCGGTCAAGGCGTCGTTCGACAAATCGATGCGCGAGATCGTGGCCGCTGCAGGTGAACTCGGCTCGGTGGGAGTCATAATGGTTCCGGCTTTCAACGGCCAGACTCCGTGCAGACCCCACACCCTGGACACCCGCAACTACCTCTGCGAGCAGCTCCACGACCTCGGAGAGTTCGCCCTTGAGCACGGCACGACCGTGATTCTTGAGCCATTGAACAGAAGGGAGGCCTTCTATCTCCGTCAGGTTGCCGACGCCGCCGCGATCGCACGCGATTCCGACAGCAAGGGCGTGAAGGTGATGGGTGATTTCTGGCACATGTCCGAGGAGACCTCCGACTACGGCGCGCTGACATCAGCCGGCATCGAGTACCTCCAGCACGTCCACATCGCCAGCCGTGGCCGCAGACTGATGCCTGGAGAGGACGGCGCGAAGGACGACTACAAGTCCGGATTCCGGGCGCTCCAGCACATGGACTACAAGAACTATGTCAGTTTCGAGTGCGGCACTGCCGGAGACCGTGCCAAGACCGTGAGGGAAGCCGTCAAACTCCTGTCGGATCAATGGTATAGTCTGTAATGGTTGTCGCAGGTCATGCGTTCGGGCTGTTGGCGGCCCTGCTCTATGTCTGTCTTCTGGTGGTCATCTATGTTTTGCGTGACCGCTGGCCGCTGTTCAGGCATATGGCCGGACGGAAAGCCTGCCTGACCTCGATCTCAATCGTGCTGTTCCTGCTGCTCGTCTTCGGGCTTGTACCGCAGGACGGGGGCAGGGACGGTTTTTTCGGCGTTCTCGGTTTCAGGAATATGAGCCGGTCGCCGATCTTCATCCTCGCGTTGCTTCTTTTGGCGACAAGCGTCACACTGAACACGATCGAGGATATTCATAGATTCAGCAAGCATCGCCTCGGGGTGACCTGCGCCCATCTGGGGCTGTCGGTGATTCTGATCGCCGGACTTTTCGGCTCCGGCGGCACCGTCCGGACGGTTATGATCGCGATGCCGAATGTCCCGGACCATCAAGCGCGGAACGAAGTCACTTATGAATATGTCAAACTCCCTTTCGAGTTGACACTCAGGGATTTCTCTGTTTATGAATATTCTTCCGAGGTCACCTTGACCCTTCCTGACGGCCGCTCATCAGAGATCAAAATCGCTGTGAACCACCCTGCAAAGGTCGGTTCGTGGTGGATTTATCAGTCGGACTACCTGTCGGACACGGAACGAGGAGAGTTCGCAAGCATATTCAAGTGTGTCTGTTCGCCTTTGTCGGAGGTTTTCCGCATAGCATTGTGGCTGCTGCTTGTCTCAGCCGCGGCGATGGTGTTTTTTGCCGGCTTCAAACCGTCTTTTGGAAAGAAAGGACCATTGTCTGTAAAACTACAAGATGGCGCCGCTCCCTTAGGATGTGACACTTTCAATGAAAAGGAGGAACGGTTATGAGTTGGGATTCGTTTGTCTGGTTCGCCTTGGCAGCGTCACTGTTCTGGATTTCAGGAGCGATTGTCTCCGTGATTTCCAAACGAAGGCTCCCGGCCGCCGTTCTGACCGGATGCGGCTCTGCCATATTCATGACATTCATTGTCGGGGTCTGGATTTCGCTTGGGCGTCCGCCTCTCCGCACTATGGGGGAGACCCGCCTTTGGTTCAGCCTGTTCCTTTCGCTGATCGGACTCGTGGTGTATCTTCGTTGGCGTTACCGCTGGGTACTTCCGTTCGGATGCCTGATGGCCGTGATGTTCGCCAGCATCAACATATTCAAGCCAGAGATTCACACTGAAGAACTTATGCCGGCTCTCCGCAGCCCGTGGTTCGTCCCGCACGTCATCGTCTATATGTTCGCCTACGCCGTGATGGGCATCGCCACCATCCTGGCCCTCCGTATTCTCTGGCTGACCCGCCGTTCAGCCGCGGGATCCGCTCCGGCCCCGGGGTCAACAACTCCTGCCACTGTCGATGCGGCCGCAAGTCCCCTGTCACCGTCCCTTCAAGGCGACCTGCGCCTCTGCGACACCCTGGTGCGCATGGGCTGGGGATTCATCACAATGGGCATAGTGATGGGTGCCCTTTGGGCCAAACAGGCCTGGGGCGACTACTGGACCTGGGATCCTAAGGAAACCTGGGCCGCCGCCACCTGGCTCAGCTATCTTCTGTACATGCATCTCCGCCAAGGCTCTGCTTTATCTTCGGTCACTTCGGCAGGCTCAGAGGCCATAGCTCGACAGAACTCGCCAGCCATTGAAGTGGCATCACACTCCAACAAAGCTCTCCATCGCACCCTTTTCCTCCTGATATTCTCCTTCCTTCTCCTCCAGATGTGCTGGTGGGGCGTAAACTACCTCCCCTCAGCCCAAGGCTTCAGCCTGCACACCTATTAGTATTCCTGTTAGTATTCTTGACCTTGAAATGTTACTAGTGTGCCTTGGAATGAAATGAGGCCTCCGTTCAGAGGCCTGTAGAAAATACCATGGAGGGCAACATGTTGAATATTAATAATTTAATAGATGCTATTCCTCCCTCATCAGGCGTGGAGCAACTCTGTGTTCTGTCTTGATAACAAAGGCTTTGCCCTCCACGAAGGAAAGAGGGTAGTCTATGGTGCCAGAATGTGGGCTGAATGAAAATCAGGCATATTCGATCATTCTTGGGGAGAATTTGCTAACTTTGCAAGTTGTAGGTCCTCGAGAGAGATGCAGACCGCGTAAGTAGGAATATTCAAAACATATCAATATGTACAGAACACACACGTGCGGGGAACTCCGCATTGAGAATGTCGGGCAGAAGGTGACACTCGCCGGTTGGGTGCAGAGGTCCAGGAAGCTCGGCGGAATGACTTTCATTGACTTGCGTGACCGCTATGGCATCACGCAGCTCGTGCTTGAGGCGGACGCAGACGCAGCTTTGGTGGAGACAGCGACCTCTTTGGGCCGTGAATATGTCATCCAGGCCACCGGTGAGGTAGTCGAGCGTCAGAGCAGGAACGCCAGGATGGACACAGGTGACATCGAGATCAAACTTGAGGCGATCAACATCCTCAACAAGTCCGTCACCCCTCCGTTCACGATCGAGGACGAGAGCGACGGCGGCGAGGATCTCCGCGCCAAGTACCGTTATCTGGATCTGAGAAGGAATCCGCTCCAGAAGGCGCTGGCGTTGAGGCACAAGCTTGCCCACGAGGTGCGCAACTACCTTGATGGCCAGGGATTTATGGAGATTGAGACTCCGTACTTGATCAAGTCCACCCCGGAGGGCGCCCGTGACTTCGTGGTCCCTTCAAGGATGAATCAGGGGCAGTTCTACGCCCTGCCGCAGTCTCCTCAGACCTTCAAGCAGCTCCTGATGGTGGCCGGCTACGACCGCTATTTCCAGATCGTCCGCTGCTTCCGTGACGAGGATCTGCGCGCCGACCGTCAGCCAGAGTTCACCCAGATCGACTGCGAGATGTCCTTCGTCGAGCAGGAGGATGTCCTGAATATGTTCGAGGGAATGATGAGGACGATGTTCAAGAATGTCCTCGGGGTTGATATTCCTAACCCTATGCCTCGTATGAGCTGGTACGACGCAATGGACAAGTACGGTTCTGACAAGCCGGATGTCCGTTTCGGAATGACCATTCACGAGATTACAGACAAGGTGAAAGGCAAAGGCTTCTCCGTTCTTGAGGACGCTGCCTACGTCGGAGCCATCGCGGTTCCGGGAGGCGCTGAGTACACCCGCAAGCAGATCGATGAGCTGACCGAGTGGGTCAAGAGACCTCAGGTCGGAGCCAAGGGCTTGATCTACATCAAGCTCAACGCCGACGGCTCCGTCAAGTCCTCGATCGACAAGTTCTACTCACCTGACGAGTTGAAAGTCATCGCCGAGGCCGTTGAGGCCAAGACCGGTGACATCGTGTTCGTGATGTCAGGTGACAGCAACCGCAAGGTGCAGACAATGCTTGGCGTTCTGCGTATCGAGATGGGCAACAGGCTCGGCCTTCGTGACCCTAAGGTCTTCGCGCCGCTTTGGATCGTGGACTTCCCGCTTCTTGAGTGGAGCGAGGAGGACGGACGATTCTACGCGATGCACCACCCGTTCACCGCACCGAAGCCCGAGCACATGAACCTGTTCTACAGCGACAAGAAGGAGGATCTCGAAAGGGTTTGCGCCAATGCCTACGACTTCGTGCTGAACGGCACAGAACTCGGTGGCGGTTCCATCCGAATCCATGATGCGGAGGTTCAGAAGAGAATGTTTGAGGTTCTGGGCATCGGTCCTGAGGAGGCTGAATATAAGTTCGGATTCATCATCCACGCCTTCCAGTACGGTGCTCCGCCTCACGGAGGTCTGGCATTTGGTTTCGACCGTGTCTGCACACTGTTCGCCGGCAAGGAGTCCATCCGTGACTTCATCGCCTTCCCGAAGAACAACCAGGGCCGTGACGTGATGATCGACGCTCCGTCCAAGATCGACCAGACCCAGCTCGACGAGCTCAGTCTGGATCTCCGTCCGCAGCAGGAGAAGTAGTTCCCATCCTGTCGCCGGGTCTGTCGAAGCGACGTGAAACAAAGCATGAAAGTGTGACCGGATTGTCCTTCGGCCACACTTTCATTTCTATCACACTCGCGCGGTTCATCCCCAAAAGTGTCAACCATTCTCAGGGAAGGTCACGCGCAGTACAAAGATTAATATTAAATTTGTTTGTTTGGTGCGATAATGCCATCTCAAAAATCTCGTTTTGGTGCATAATGTGGTGATTAAATTTGTTTGTTCGGTGCAGAGGTGTTATATTTGTCTTTGAAAAACAGTGATTTATGAAAAGGAAAATATATGATTCCCTTTTGAGATGGAAAAACGAGGAGAAAGGCAAGGTCGCCCTCCTCGTGGAAGGAGCAAGGCGGGTGGGAAAGAGCTTCATAGTGGAGGAGTTCGCCAAGAATGAGTACAAGTCATATATTCTTGTGGACTTCGCGCACATCGGTAAAGCGATGAAGGAAGTTTTTGATGAGTATCTGAATGAAACTGACACATTTCTTATCTTTTTGCAGAATGTCGCTGGTGTCCAGCTGTACGAGAGAGAGTCATTGATTATTTTCGATGAGGTTCAGAAATATCCAATGGCGCGTCAGGCCATCAAGCATCTTGTAGCGGACGGAAGGTATGATTACATAGAGACCGGGTCATTGGTAAGCATCAATGAGAACACCGAGGATATTCTTTTGCCTTCCGAGGAGAGACCTCTTCAAATGTACCCTATGGATTTTGAGGAGTTTTTATGGGCGTTGGGCGATGAGATGACCATGCCGTTCGTCAAGACGTGTTTTGAGAATCGATGTCAGCTTGGCCCGATGCACCGTAAGGCAATGACCCTGTTCCGGCAGTATCTGATTGTCGGAGGAATGCCGCAGGCGGTTAAAGAATTTGTTGAAACGGGGATATTCCGTAAAGTAGACACGGTGAAGCGGGATATTCTGGCATTGTACCGTCGTAGCATTGACAAGCACGTCAATGGGTACACGGAAAAGGTTAAGGCGGTGTGGGATCAGATACCGGGCGAGCTTCAGAAACATGAGAAGAAGTTCCGCCTTGCAAGTTTGGGTGAAGGCGCGAGATACAGAAGCTATGAGTCATCGTTCCTTTGGCTGAAGGACGCTCGTTTTGTGAATATCTGCAATGGTGTTACGGAACCTCAGGTAGGCATGAGACTGAAACGAGATGACCGGACTTTCAAATGTTATATGGGAGACACTGGGCTCCTGATTTCTCACGCGTTCGATGAGAAGACTATCCAAGGCGAGGAGCTGTATCAGAAACTTCTTCTTGGCAAGTTGGAAATCAATGAAGGGATGCTCATGGAAAACATTGTCGCCCAGATGTTTGTTGCAAGCGGTCACTCTTTGTATTTCTATAGCAATTATTCAACGGTCTCTGAGGACAGGATGGAGGTTGACTTCCTTGTGGAAAAGCCGACATTGACAAACGCCCATAACATTTGCCCGGTTGAGGTGAAATCTGGCAAGTATTCCAGCTTCTCATCCTTGTCAAAATTCCGTGATAAGTTCAAAAAACAACTTCATGTTCCTTACGTAATTTATACCCAGGATTATAAAGAAGAAAACGGATATGTGTTCCTTCCGATCTATATGACACCACTGCTATAGAAGTGGCGACAAATCCAAATTATTTTTTAAGGATTACTAAGTGTCAATTTACATATCAATTTTGTATATTTGTAATTGAGGCCTTGGCTGTCACGGAGGTTCTGTGGCCGTAGACAGGGCTTACCGAAGTTCAATCACATAAAGACCTAAGAATATGTTCGCAAAAGAGATCTACATCGCAAGACGCAAGGCTCTGTTGGAGAAGATGGCGCAGACCGCTCCGCAGGGGAAGCGTGGAATAGCCCTGTTCGTGGGCAACGTCGAAGCGGCCGCCCAGTACAAGGACAACGCCTATAAATTCCGTCAGGACTCATCCTGGCTGTACTATTTCGGACTCGACGAGCCACGCTATGCGGCCATCCTGGACCTTGACAGCGGAGAGGAGACCATCTTCGCCGACGATGTGGAGATCGGAGACATCATCTGGATGGGACCCCAGCCATCGGTCGCCTCCAAGGCCGCCGAGGTTGGCGTAAATCATTCAGCATCTTACGGTTCTCTGAACATCGCCGTCACTAAGGCTTTGGCCACAGGCAGGAATATTCATTTCCTTCCTCCGAGCCGCTACTACAACACGATGAAACTCGCCGCCCTTGTGGGAATATCCAATGAGGATGTGGCCCGTGTCGCCCCTATCGACGAGGACGGCGGCAAGCACGCCTCCAAGGAACTCGTGCAGGCTGTCATCTCGATGAGGCTTGTCAAGGAACAGTGCGAGATCGAGCAGATCGACGATGCCGGAGCTCTCGGACAGAGGATGCATACTGTGGCCCGCAACAGCGTCAAGGTCGGGATCATCGAGCAGGAGATTGTCGGCAAGATGGAGGGTGTGACCCTCAGCGAAGGTTGGGGCGTGTCGTTCCCGACAATCCTTACCCAGCATGGTGAGACTCTGCACAATCATCTGCACGACAAGGTCATCGAGCCTGGCAAGCTGATGGTGATCGACGCCGGTGCCGAGAATAATATGCACTACGCCTCTGATTTCACCCGCACCCTGCCGACCAGCGGCAAGTTCACCCAGAAGCAGAGGGACATCTATCAGATAGTCTGCGACTGCAACGAGTTGGCGTTCAATCTGACAAAGCCGGGAGTCGCCTATAGGGACGTTCATCTGGCCGTCGCCAAGCTGATGCTGGAGGATCTCAGATCTCTGGACATCGTGCGCGGCAATCTGGACAATATGCTTCACGAAGGCATCGCCGGACTGTTCCAGCCTCACGGACTCGGTCACAACATGGGGCTTGACGTTCACGACATGGAGGACCTCGGAGAGGATCTCGTGGGTTACGATCCGGATCAGAAACGCTCCACGCAGCTCGGCCTCGGCAGCCTGAGAATGGCACGCCGACTTGTTCCGGGCAATGTCATCACAGATGAGCCGGGAATATACTTCATTCCGGCCCTCATCGAGAAATGGAAGAGCGAGAAGCGCGACAAGGGCTTCGTGAACTATTACAAGCTGGAGCACGACTACCTCGACTTCGGTGGCATCCGTCTGGAGGACGATGTGCTTGTGACAGAGGACGGCGCGCGCCGCACAGGCCCGAACCGCCTTCCGATCCAGCCGGACGATGTCGAGGCCGCTATGGCTTAGCCGGTAATCTCGCGGATTTAAACAATGAGCGTTTTGGTCATCATCCTTGCCGTGCTGGCAGGAGTGGTCGGCATCATCGGGAGCGTTGTTCCCGCGTTGCCCGGTCCTCCTGTCAGCTGGGTCGGGCTGATGATTCTCTATTTCTGGGGCAAAGGCACGAACAGGGCCGGAGACCCGATGTCGCTGAAATTTCTGCTCGTCTGGCTGGGAATCACTGCGGCCGTGACGATCATCGACTACATTGTGCCGTCCTGGTTCACCAAGGTCACGGGCGGAACTAAAGCCGCTGGCCGGGGAGCTATGGCCGGGATGCTTGTCGGCCTCTTCGTCCCGCCGGTCGGAATCATCCTCGGCACTCTTCTTGGAGCGTTTCTCGCCGAGTTGGTTTTCGCTGACAAGAACGGCTGGGAATCCGCCAAATCCGCCCTCGGAGCCTTTATGGGATTCCTTTGCGGCACCGGCATCAAGTTGATTGCCAGCGGAATGATGATGTATTACATAGTAGTGTATCTTACTTGAATATGGAAGAGAAATATTCACGTTTCCTTGAGGAAGTAGGGAAATTCGTGCCCAAGAACGCACTCTACACCGATGAGATAAGGCGCTTCGCCTGGGGCACCGACGCTGGTTTCTACAGGCTTGTGCCGAAGATTGTCATCCGGTCGTCCAATGAGAAAGAAGTCTCGAAGATCCTTGAGGCGGCATCGAAGTTTGATGTCCCGGTGACTTTTCGTGCCGCCGGAACCAGCCTTTCGGGTCAGGCTGTCAGCGATTCCGTGCTGATCGTGGCGGGAAAGAACTGGGAAAGATACATGGTTTCGGAGGACGCTTCCGAGATAACCCTCGAACCGGGAATCGTAGGGGCGAGGGTGAACGCTATCCTGAAGCCTTATGGTCGGAAATTCGGCCCGGATCCGGCCTCGATCGGAAGCTGTATGGTCGGCGGAATCGTGATGAACAACGCTTCCGGAATGAGCTGCGGAACCCACGCCAACAGCGACAAGGAACTGGAGAGCGTGCGGATGGTCTTTGCTGACGGAACGGTGCTGGACACGGGGGACGAGACCTCCAGAGAGGCTTTCAGGGCCAGCCATCCGGATTTCATCAAAGGAATCGAGGAACTGAGGGACGGAATCCTTGCCGACAAGGATCTCTCCGAACGCATAAGGTACAAATACTCAATAAAGAACGTCACCGGACTCAACATATTCCCTTTCATCAGGTTTGAAGATCCGTTCGACATAATCGCCCATTTGCTGGTCGGCTCCGAGGGTACGCTGGCGTTTATGAGCCAGGTCACGATGAAGACTCTGCCGCTGCCGTCCAAGGAAGCTTCAGCGATGGTCTATTTCGGGACGATAAGGGAGGCTGCCGAGGCCGTTGTGGCGCTCAGAAAAGAAATCAATCCTGCGGTGCTTGATGCCGCTGAACTGCTTGACAAACGGTCGCTTGCGTCAGTAGATGACCCGATGCTTAATGAATATCCCGACAAGGATCTGACCGCTCTCCTGCTTCGCGTCACGGGTGCTGACCAGACGGACTTGGATGCCAACATCGGCAAACTCTCCGAGGTTCTGCGCCGTTTTGCCGTACTGAATGACGCGGAGGGCAACTCGTTCATATTCAGTAGCGATCCTGCCATTACGGGGAACTACTGGGCCATCCGTTCGGGAATATTCCCGTCCGTCGGTGGAATGCGCCGCGAGGGGACGACCTGCCTTATCGAGGACATCGCCTTCCACATCGAGGATCTGCCAGACGCGACGGAGGATCTTTCGGCGCTGCTGGACAGGCATGGCTACGACGATTCCTGCATTTACGGCCACGCCCTTGAGGGCAACTTCCATTTCATCATCAACCAGTCGTTTGATTCCGAGGCGGAGGTGAGGCGCTATGAGGCGATGATCCGCGACGTGGCGGAGATGGTGGTCGGGAAATATGACGGCTCCTTGAAGGCCGAGCACGGAACGGGCAGGAATATGGCTCCGTTCGTGAAGTACGAGTGGGGCGAGAAGGCGTTCGGGATAATGAAGCGGGTGAAGGAACTGTTTGACCCTCACGGGCTTCTGAATCCTGGTGTGATCTTCAACGATGATCCGGAGTGCTTCTTGAAGAATTTCAAGGCGTTGCCGGTGCTGAAACCGTGGGCGGATGACAGCAAGGCTGTCGAGCCTGAGTTGGCGGAGATCTACAAGAAACTGAACAAATGCATCGAGTGCGGATTCTGCGAGGTGAACTGCCTTTCCTGCGGCTTCACGCTTTCGTCCCGGACCAGAATCGCCACGCAACGTGAGATCACCGCCCTGCGGGAGTTGCCGGATCCGACCGCCTCGGAACAGACTCGTCTGCGGACGCTTGAGAAGGAATATTCCTACACGGGGGAGCAGACTTGCGCCGGGGACGGCCTTTGCTCGACCTCGTGTCCGATGGGCATCAATGTGGCCGACCTGACTCATCAGCTGAGGAGGGTGAATATGCCCGCGGGCTCTTTCGGCCACGGTTTCTGGAACTTCGTCGCCGGTCATTACGCCGGAGTCAAGAGTGGCCTTCGCGGTGCTTTGAGGATGGCCACGGCCGGCGAGACCGTGCTTGGTGACCTTGCCATGAGCGGCCTATGCCGCTGGCTGCACAACGCCATACGTATTCCGCTTTGGACTCCAGCCACCCCTGAGGCCTACAATATTCCTAAATCGCTCAGGGCTTTGGTAAGTTCCGCCGCCTTTGGCCACGATGGCGCTTCGACTGTCGAAGCGGCCACGGGACCGGCCAGGTTGGGGATCTTGTCCAAGTGCCCGGACTCGCAAACATCTGAAGCGGCCACAGGAATGCCGACCGTCTGCAAGGTAGTCTATTTCCCGAGCTGCATCAACCAGATGATGGGCCTTCCGAAGCATCACCACGCCGCGGACAAGCCTCTTGTCGAGGAGATGGTGTCGCTGTTGGGCAAAGCGGGCTACGAGGTCATATTCCCGGAGAATATGTCGTCCCTTTGCTGCGGCACGATCTGGGAAAGCAAAGGAATGCCCGAAATCGCCGACAGAAAGACCAAGGAACTCGAGGATGCACTTTGGAAAGCCAGCGAGGAAGGCCGCTACCCTATCCTTTGCGACCAAAGCCCCTGCCTTCATCGTATGGGGCACAAGATCAAGAAGATGCGGCTCTACGAACCGTCCGAATTCATCCTTGGTTTCCTGACCGACAGGCTGGACTTCCACCAGACCGACACCCCGGTAGCCATTCATCTCACCTGCTCGATGCGCCTGATGCACAAGACCGGCAAGATGCTTGAACTGGCAAGGATGTGTTCCACTAATGTGGTTGTCCCTGAGGGCGTTGGCTGCTGCGGTTTCGCCGGCGACAAGGGCATGACCCACCCGGAACTCAACAAGTACGCCCTCCGCAAGCTCAAAGACCAGGTCAAAGGCATCCCGGTCGGCTACTCCAACAGCCGTACCTGCGAGATCGGCCTCGCCACCAACTCCGGCATCCCGTACGTCTCCATCGCCTACCTCGTCAACCGCTGCACCACCGCCAAAAATGTGTAACGGATCAGTGGACAATCTTGACATCTGACACAGAAACTCCTTTTTGTACACCGAGCGATCATCTCGGTCGCATACAATCACCTTTTCGGTCGCTGAGCAGTCACCCCGGCGGTCGCAGAGCCTGTCGAAGTGATCTGTTTCCATGTGTGCCGTAACCGTTATGGATAGTGTAAAGTATTGGGTAATAATGGATAGCGCTGTTGCCTTTAGTCGGTTTCTGCCAAAGAGGAGTTGCTATCTGATTCATTAAGAATATCTTACCTGTCACTCACTCTGTATCAATTGGTGGTGCTTAATGCGCTGGTTTTTAGAAATATAGCTATTACTCTTCCGCTTGATCTCACCGAAGGGAAGTGGTCAAGATATTCATCAGCAACCATTTACTCTTCACGGCTACAGAATCGAAGAATATTCAGTATCTTTGCCCCTATGGAAGTACGTGCGAAAAAGGCGCTCGGTCAGCATTTCCTGACTGACCAGAGCATTGCAAAGAACATAGTCGGAGCCCTTACCGGGCATCAGGCGTTGGAGGTCGGCCCTGGAATGGGAGTCCTGACCCAGTACCTGCTGCCACGTCCGGAACTGGCGTTGAAAGTCATTGAGATTGACGGCGAGTCTGTTGTCTATCTGAAGAAGCATTTCCCGAAATTGGGTGACAACCTGATTGAGGGTGACTTCCTTAAGATGGATCTTGACGGCATCTTCGAGGGGGAATATTCAGTGATCGGGAACTTCCCGTACAACATCTCCTCGCAGATATTCTTCAAGATCCTTGAGCACCGCGACCGCATCCCTGAAGTGGTCTGCATGATCCAGAAGGAGGTCGCAGAGCGCATCGCCGAGAAGCCCGGCACCAAGACCTACGGCATCCTGTCCGTCTTCCTTCAGGCGTGGTATGACATTGAATATCTTTTCACTGTGGGTTCGGGCGCGTTCAATCCTCCGCCTAAGGTCCAGTCCGCCGTGATCCGTCTCACCCGCAACTCCCGCACATCACTCGGTTGCGATGAAAAGCTTTTCCGCACGGTAGTGAAGACCGCCTTCGGCCAGCGCCGCAAGACCCTTCGCAATTCCCTCAAGCCGTTGATCAGACCGGATCTCCTGTCCGACCCAGTCTTCGGTCTCCGCCCCGAGCGCCTGAGTGTGGATGATTTCGTGGCATTAACATTGAAACTTCAGCGTTAATTTTTCGCAAGATTCTTGGAAAACAAGAAAAATTTGTATCTTTGTAGTCCAAATAGCGACGAAAGGTTTGACAACCGTTCGGCCAGAACATCCGGAGAGGTGGGAGAGTGGCTGAATCCACAGGTTTGCTAAACCTGCATACGGGTAACCGTATCACGAGTTCGAATCTCGTTCTCTCCGCAAAAAAAAAGTGGCTTACAGGTGTCTGTGGGTCACTTTTTTCGTGGCTGTTCTATAGGGCTTGTCCATCGGATGCAGCAATGGCTCAAGTCCAAAACCCTGTGTAAAAGAACGGAAACGATCATGATGATTGACTTTTAGCTGTTTCGCGCCAACATCAAAGTAAACGCTGACGAGCAATTAGGCTGTTTGTCGAAGGCATACCGCCAGTTGGTTCAATAGTTCCATCGCACAGATCTGGTACTCCTGGGCAGTTTGCTGAGTTGACACAATAGTTTGTCCGGTGAAAGCCTTGCTTGCCGGACAAAGCGCATGATTTCCGCATTTTGTCCGGCCAAAGCGCAATCCACCGGACGAACGGCGCAGATGGAACAGGACGGCGAGAATATTTCAAAACTCTTTCAGCCACATGTCAAATCTGCATTGGTGAAAGCCGGGCCGGACTGAAAAACTCAAATGCGAAGACACAAGTTTTTCACTTGAATGTGCCTTCCAAGCATTTAGAAGCTGTTTTGAATTGTTTGTTTGAAGGTAAAGAGCGAGCTCTTCCCCTGCTGCTCACCTCGGCACGGGGCGACCCTGATAAGGCCTCGCCTCTGCTTGTACCCTGCAAGGCACCTGGACTCGGGCTGGCATTCAGGTGACGGGGAATGGACGACATTCTTTTACCAAATTGTCGTGCATGACCTGCATAAAGATGGTTTCGATGACACTTTATGGAGAAAATGTCATTCAATCCCTCGATTGTCAGCCTGTCTCGGACTGCCCTTGAACGCAGGCCACATCTATGGCCCGGTGCCAGCCACAAGCGGGAAGGAAATATTTTCGTGATTTGTAAGCGGTTGGTAATAAATATTTTAACCGCTTGCCTTTAGCGAATCCGCACTTAAGGCGAGTGTTTAACCACATGATAATAAGTGCGTTACCCGCCACTGTCAGGTGCAGAGCCGAGTGAAAGATTAATGCTAATGAAGATGATAAGGATTTGTGTCACGTTGAGTTCCGGTGTGTTTGGAGGTTATGGCGGCCATTCACCCGGATAGGGCGCGCGAAGCTCGTAGACCGCCATGCCTCCTCATACTGTCTTAGAAGTCTCGGCGAGAGTTAAAAAGTCTGTACCCTTATACAAGGGCGACAACGAATTTTCAATCCTCGAAGGTGGTAATTATGCTTTTAAGACAGTCTCCCCAGACCCTGGTCCACTCAGACCAGAGAAACACATGCGATGGCGTCCAATAACGCTATGTGGCGAAGGAGTACTTCCTGGATGCAACTCAGGGGACAGATGTTAATTCCATTTAAATACTTTCGAAGCATGCCCAAACGCAGACTTTTGGGCTTTATCCTAGATATACCAGAGACTCCCTCACGAATGTAAGAAATTTGTTGACAATATATCATAAAAATGCTATATTTGTCAACAAATAGTATCGCTATGACTAATGACTTGTTTCATATAAGACTGCGTGAAGCGCGTTTGCTTTGCGGATTGAGCATGGACAAACTTGCCGCAAAAACCAACGGTGCCATCACCAAACACAGTTTATCTAAATATGAAGCCGGGGTGATGTGTCCCAAACGCGGCACACTTACCACCCTGGCCAAAGCCTTGGACATAAGCGAGTCTTTCTTTTCGGGTGCTTATTTAGAAATAGACACCCCTATGCTGCGCAGGACATCAGGAGGAGTTCTCTCCGATCTAGAGACCGCCCGCCTTGAGGCGATTCTATCTTTCTGGACGGAGCAATACCTCGCCAAAGAAAAAGAGAGCGGCATGGCAGTACGCTTTTCAAATCCGCTTTCGGAACTTAGGATCACCAAGGCTGAAGATGTCGCCAAAGCCGCTCTCCTTTTACGTGAACAATGGAACTGCGGGGACGGCCCGTTGCCCTGCATCTTAAGGCTGCTGGAACGAAAGGGACTCAAGGTCAAGATAATGGCGTTGCCTGACGGCATTCTTGGCCTGAGTACATGGGCGAACAACACGTATCCCCTGATCCTTGTTGATGTCCGACCGGAAAAGACCACCGTCGAACGTTTGCGTTTTACTGTCTGCCACGAGCTGGGACATCTGTTGCTTGATTTCAGCGGGGATGCGGACGAAGAGAAACTGTGCGACAGGTTTTCCGGTTTCTTCCTGTTTCCTCAAAAGACCTTTATTGAAGAATTCGGGAATGAGGAAAGGGAGTGTTTGACCCTCGCGGAAATGATTGACTTAAAGGAGATTTATGGTGTGTCTGTTGCGGCACAGGTACACGAGGCACATGACCTGGGAATGATTACCGACGAGCATTATCATTGGTGGTTTGAAGAAAGAATCAGCAAGAACCCTCGCGAGAAAGGATGGGGCACCTATCCCATCCCTGAAACTTTGGGGCGCGAAAAAAGGATCGACTCAATCCTGAACAATACTCTGACTACATAATGAAATATACTTGCGAGCAATGATAATAGCACATTTATTCAAGGAAGACGATAATCGTTGGAAAATTCAGTCCAATGAGGAACACTGTGCTGGTGTTGCTGGATTGGCGTCTCGGTTTGCCGGCGAGTTCGGGATGTCATCTTGGGGTGGACTTATAGGCTTTCTTCACGACAAAGGCAAGGAGTCCAATGCATTTCAGCAGCATATTAAAAAGGTGAGCGGGTATTCGCCCGAGGTTAAGGTCATCGGCAATTATCATCATGCCTATGTCGGTGGCGCCATCGCAGGGAAGCAATATGGAAAGTCTGCGGACAATCTGATCGTTAATCAAATACTTTCTCACCATTCTGGCTTGCACGATTCCGATGAGATTGATGCTGCTATCAAAAAGGAGATGGATCAGAACCATGACGGGCAACTCCCCCCGGAGATTAACACAGACATCGGAACAATCAAGTTAAACAAACCTCCGTTTGTTCTTAGTCCAAATGATTTTCACCATTTGGCACGCATGCTCTTTTCCTGCTTGGTGGATGCGGACTACCTTGACACAGAGTCTTTTATGGATAAGACTTCTTCTGAACTACGTTCGGGGAAGGCGACCTTGACTGAACTGCTTCCAAAGCTGGAGAACTACCTTCTTGAACTAAAGGCAAATGCCACAGATTCCGCGGTCAACCATGTCAGGGACGAAGTACAGAACCAATGCATCAGGACTTCAGAGTCTCCAATTGGCTTTTACAGTTTAACGGTTCCGACAGGAGGCGGCAAAACGCTGTCCTCATTGGTTTGGGCGATGAGGCATGCCATTCATAATGGACAAGACAGGGTGATTGTTGCGATTCCTTACACGAGCATCATAGTACAGACCGCATCCATCCTGAGGAATATCTTCGGAGAAGAAAACGTACTGGAACATCATAGCAATGCCGACCCTGAACAAATTAGAGACGAAAGGCTTCGGGAACGGATGAGGTTAGCAACCGAAAACTGGGATTATCCGATAATTGTGACAACCAATGTGCAGCTGTTCGAGTCTATGTTTGACTACAGACCGTCTGTTTGCCGCAGACTGCATAACATAGTGAACAGCGTCATTATATTGGATGAAGTGCAGACGCTTCAGGTTGATTATTTACAGCCCATTGTTGACTCCTTGAAGACATACAACAAACTGTTCAAGATGTCCGTCTTGTTCACTACTGCCAGTCAGCCTGTCTTGAGCGGTGTCATTGAGGGATGCAACCCCAAGGCGTCATTTTCGGGAATAAACGAAATCAAGGAGATCATTCCGGAGAATTTCCGGCTTCATGATAAGCTGCGGCGAGTAAGGCTCGACATTGACAACGAAGGGAAAACCTACGATGAAGTGGCCGGGATGCTGACACGGCATAAAAGGGTGCTTTGTGTTGTAAACACTCGAAATGATGCGAAAGAACTCTACAAGCGTCTCCCACAAGAAGGTGTCACTCTGCATCTTTCCAAGATGATGTGTCCGGCTCACATACGTGAGACCATAGCAAAGATCAAGACCGCCCTTAAAGATGACGAAAATGAGATCATCCGTGTTGTGTCCACGCAATTGATAGAAGCAGGAGTTGACATAGACTTCCCTGTTGTCTTTCGACAGGAGGCAGGACTTGACTCTGTCCTGCAAGCAGCCGGAAGATGCAATCGGGAAGGCAACCTGAACACCGGTACTACATACGTGTTCAGCCTTGCAAATGAGCACAATCTTCCCAAAGGTGATATTCAAGATGGCAATAATGCGAGAAAGAGCATAGTTGGAGATCACGATTGGTTCGATCCCTCTACTATGAAGTTGTACTTTAGGCAATTATATTGCCGGAAAGATAGTTTCGACAAGAAAAACATCAAGGATTATCTCTATAAAAAAGACCCTTGTTTTGAGACTGCCGCAAAAGAGTTCCGGTTGATAGAGGACACAGGGAAGAATGTCATAGTTTGTTGGAATGACAGCACCGAGTTGGTGAGGAAGCTGACGCAGCATGGTCCGTCTTATATGTTGATGAAGAGACTGTCCGACTACAGTGTGAACGTTTATCAACGGGACTTTGACGCCTTATGCAGCATGGGAGTTGTTTCCGAGAAAGTCGAGGGTGTCTATGTTGTCGAGTATGCGGGACAGTATGATGAACACATTGGCTTACGTACAGAGAATCGTTGGACAAATGAATCTATAGTCATATAAGGAAAACGGTATGATAAAGAGAAATTCAGTAAAACTATTCGGAGGAAACCAGATACGCTCCGTTTGGGATGAAGATAATGAGAAGTGGTATTTCTCAATAGTTGATGTGGTGGCTGTCTTGACGGACAACGATGACTACCAACTTGCACGCAACTATTGGAAAGTCTTGAAAAACAGACTTATAAAAGAAGGAAATGAACCGGTTACAAATTGTAACCAGTTGAAATTGCCGGCGGCAGACGGCAAGATGCGTATGACTGATGTCGCAGATACAGAGCAACTTCTGCGTATCATTCAGTCTATCCCGTCGCCCAAGGCAGAGCCATTTAAGATATGGCTGGCAAAAGTTGGTGCCGAACGTCTGGATCAGATGCAGGATCCGGAATTGAGCATCCAGCAAGCGATGATGGACTACAAGCGTTTGGGTTATTCCGACAACTGGATCAACCAACGCCTGAAGAGCATCGAGATTCGCAAGGACTTGACAGACCAATGGAAGTCGCACAATGTTGAGGAGGGCATTCAATACGCTTCTCTAACGGACATCATTTATCAGGCCTGGGCCGGCAGAACGGCTAAAGACTACAAGCGATTCAAAGGTCTGAAGAAGGAAAACTTGCGTGACAATATGACCAATGAGGAACTTGTTCTGAATATGCTTGCGGAACTCTCTGCCACCAGCATCACAAAAGCGAAGAACCCTCAGACGCTGGATGAAAACAAGGTGTGTGCGAAAGAAGGTGGTGACGTGGCACGTGTGGCCAGAGAAAATCTGGAATCAAAGACAGGGCGCAAGGTCGTGTCACCTCTTTCCGCAAGAAGGTTCTTTGAGGCTCAACAGCCTGTGGAAGAGATAGAAAACAAAGACAATCCTGACAAAACAAATTAATGGCGATATGGAATATTCAGACAAGGAATACTGCTTGGAGGTGTGGGGCGACATGGCTTGCTTCACCAGGCCGGAACTGAAGGTGGAGCGGGTAAGTTATGATGTGATCACCCCATCAGCGGCACGTGCCATCTTCGAGGCGATTTTCTGGAAACCGGCCATACATTGGCAGATTACCAAAATCGAAGTGTTGAACCCAATCAAGTGGACATCAATCCGTAGAAATGAAGTCGGAGCGGTTGCAGGCAGATCTCCGATCTTCATCGAAGAACAAAGACAGATGAAGAACACCCTTTTGCTTAAGGATGTGCGTTATCGTATTTGGGCAAGAATGGAGTTTCGTCCAATTAGAAAACGCATTGAGGAGGGCGACCTGTTCGCTCATGAACCAGGAAAGGATGAGAACCCGATGAAGTATTATCAGATGTTTGAGCGTAGAGCGGGCAAGGGTCAATGCTTCAATCAGCCTTACCTTGGCACACGTGAATTTTCTGCGTCATTTCGTCTGGTGGATGTGAATGCGGAAGAGTTAGATCCGGCATTGCCTACAGACAAAGGAGGAGACAGAGACTTCGGAATTATGCTCTATGACATGGATTTCTCCAATCCTAAGGATATTCAAGCCTTGTTCTATCGTGCTGAAATGAGGCAAGGAGTAATCACTGTTCCGCCAATTGATAGCAAGGAGGTGTTAAGATGATACTGAAAGCGTTATATGACTATTATAACAGGTGCGGCAACCTTCCGGCGCCGGGAATGGAAGAGAAGGAAATAGGCTTTGTCATTGTCATTTCCAAAGAAGGCAAATTCCTTCGCTTTGAGGACTGTAGAACGGACAAGACCATCGGAAGAGTCTATCTTGTCAAAAAACACGTGAGCAGGTCAAGTGCCGCTGTCGCCAACTACCTTTATGATAACAGTGCCTATGTGCTTGGTTATTCAGATAAAGATGATAGTGAAAAGAATCAGTTGTATTTCAATACATTTGTTGAGAAGGTTCAGTCAATTCTGGATAGGATGCCTGATAATTCTGACATTCGGACGCTGATGAACTTCTATGCGCAGGGAAGAGAGGCTATCCATTCAGAAGTAGAGCAAGATCCATTATGGGAAGACATTAAAAAGAATTTATCAAAGAAGTATTCGGTTTTTTCTTTCAGAATTGAAGGAGACTTGAGAATCCTGGCAGAGAAGAAAGAACTCATGCAAACAAATGAGGGTACAAAGAATGATAACAGCCGTGGTCTCTGCATGGTGACGGGTGTTCAAGGAGAACTTGTTGACACCACAACAGCCACAATGATTCAAGGAAGTCAGGCAACTGCGAAATTGGTCGCTTTTCAGGTTAATTCCGGCTATGACTCTTACGGAAAAGAAAAGTGCGGCAACGCTCCGATCTCACACGAGGCCGAATTTGCCTACACGACAGCTCTCAACACGATGCTGCGTAGAGATTCACGCAACAAATTTACGGTAGGCAACCGTACGTTCGTCTTTTGGGCATCCTCAAATGACAAGGCTGCGGAACAAGCGGAAGAAAGCCTCTTTGATTTGCTGGGATATTCGGAAGAGAAGAAAGACAATCCTAATGCGAAGATAGAACAAGTAAGAAAAGTCTTTACCGCGATTTATTCGGGTAGTTTGAGCACAAGTCTGGAAGATCGTTTCTACATTCTTGGACTTGCCCCCAATTCCGCTCGGATAGCGGTGGTCTATTGGTCAGAAACACCTTTGCGGGATTTTGCCGGGAAGATTCTTCGGCATTTCGACGATATGGAGATAATCGACACGCGCAAGGATAGAAAGCCATATATGGGAATAAAGGATATTCTTTCAGCGGTCACTTTAGGAGGCAAGCAGTCCGAGGCGACGCCGAATCTTCCTGAATCAATCATCAAAAGCATCTTTTTGGGGACACCTTACCCTTATACCCTCCTTTCCGCATGTATACGTCGGATAAGGGCAGAAAGTGGTGACGGCAATGCTGCTCGAATAACTCGTATAGCCATCATAAAGGCATTTTTGAACAGACAAAATGTTAATGATAAAAGAATGGAAATCATGTTGGACAAACGTAACACAAATCAGGGCTACCTGTGTGGCCGCCTCTTTGCAGTTCTTGACAGAATTCAAGAAGATGCAAACGGGATCAGCAGCATCCGCGAACGCTATATGAATGCTGCCAGCTCAACACCATCCTCGGTGTTCGCAACGATACTCAATCTTTCTTCCCACCATTTGGAGAATTTGTCAAATGAGGGAAAGAAAGTGTTCTATGAGAAGTTGAAGCAAGAGATAATCGACAAAATCTCCTCTGATGGGTTCCCGGCGCACCTTGACCTTCAAGACCAAGGTCGCTTCTTTGTGGGATATTATCACCAGAGGCAAGACTTTTTTAATAAAAAAGAAGAGAATAATAATGACGAAAGTGTAAATGCTTAAAATTTAAAATATTATGACTGAATTAAACAACAGAATCGATTTCGTTTACGTTTTCGATGTACAGGATGGTAATCCAAACGGTGATCCGGATGCGGGAAATCTGCCTCGCGTGGATGCCGAAACTGGTATGGGACTGGTGACAGATGTGTGCTTGAAGCGTAAGGTCCGTAATTATGTACAGGTTGCGAAAGGCTTGTCAGAGGGCTATGACATATTCATCAAAGAAAAAGCTATTCTCAATGATGAGATAGACAAAGCCCATGATGACTCTGTGGTAAAGGGTGTCAAGGACGCAAAGGACAAGACAGCCGCCGCGCGACGTTTCATGTGCAAGAACTACTATGACATACGAACCTTTGGTGCTGTAATGTCAACAGGAAAGAATGCCGGTCAGGTTAGAGGCCCTATACAACTGACCTTCGCTCGTTCTGTCGACCCGGTTGCCACAGCTGAGCATTCCATAACCAGGGTTGCGGTTGCGACACAAAAAGAGGCCGAGAGCCAAAAGGGAGAGAATCACACTATGGGTCGCAAAGCCACAATACCTTACGGCCTCTATGTGTGCCACGGTTTCGTCTCGGCAAACCTTGCGAAACAGACAGGCTTCTCTGAAGAAGATCTTCAATTATTCTTCGAGGCGTTGAAAAATATGTTCGATGCGGATCGTTCGGCCGCTCGCGGTTTGATGAGCGCACAGAAGCTTATTGTGTTCCGTCACGATTCCGAACTTGGCAATGCGCCGGCCAATAAACTCTTCGATCTGGTAAAGATAGAAAAAGTAACAGAGAGTGCCCCAAGATCGTTCCGTGACTATAAGGTGACGATTGAAGAAGAATCGATTCCTGCCGGTGTCACAGTGAAAGAACTCATATAGCGTCGTTCTATGTACTCAGAAGAAGAAATGCTAATGTTGTCGGGGATTCAGCACTTTATGTTCTGTCCCCGGCAATGGGCATTGATTCACATCGAACAACAATGGGCTGAGAACAAGCTGACGACGGAGGGGAGTATTCTGCATAGTAACGTTGACAATCCTTTCTACCGCCAGAAAAATGGAGACGTAATCACTCTCCGCTCTTTGCATATCGCCTCAAGGGAGCTAGGGCTGTATGGCGTCACGGATGCGGTGGAACTTATTCCTTCCGACTCCCGAGAGGATTCGATCACCCATAATAAATACAAAGGATTTTGGAAGCCTTATCCTATTGAATATAAAAGGGGACATAGTAAACCTGATGAGAGAGACGAAGTGCAACTGGCGGCTCAAGTTCTATGTCTGGAAGAAATGTATGGTATTCATATTCCTCGTGGAGCCCTCTATTACGATGAGGTGAAGCGTCGTGAAACGGTTGAAATGTCCGATGTTTTGCGGACAACCACGATGCGATGCGCCAAAGAAATGCATAGAATATTCACAAGCGGCGACATCCCCAAAGCCACGAAGAGACCCCATTGCAAAAACTGTTCTCTAAAAGACATTTGCCTTCCGGAAACGAATGATTGTACTCAAGTTGTAACGTATTTAAGCAGAAACCTATATGAGAATATTACTTAATACTTTGTATGTGACTACTCCTGAAGCATATTTGAGCAAGGATGGGCTGAATGTTGTTGTCTCTGTAAATCAGGAGGAGATATTCCGTATACCGATTCACAACATTGAGCAGATAGTGACATTCGGATATATGGGAGCAAGTCCAGGGGTAATGAAGTTATGTGCCGATAGCGGGGTATCCCTTACGTTTCTTTCTCCACAAGGTCGTTACATAAGTCGTTCGCAAGGTCCGACAAAAGGCAATGTTTTATTGAGGAAGGCACAATACAATTATTCCGATGATCCAGATTATTCCCTTCACCTCAGCAAATTGTTTATCGGAGGAAAGATACATAATTATCGTAATATTCTTCGTAGGTTCATTCGTGACAATGGTTCAGACGATGTTGTGGAAAATGCGGCGGAGAATCTCCGAAGGTGTAAGTTAAGGGTCTTGAACACAGGTTCAATTGATAGCGTAAGAGGAATTGAAGGGGAGGCGGCAACATATTATTTTGGAATATTCTCACATCTGATTCTGAACCAGAAAGACGATTTTGTTTTTGAGAACCGTAATCGCCGTCCTCCAAAGGATGCTGTCAACGCTATGCTGTCGTTTGTGTATTCCCTTATTTGCAATGATATGACTTCCGCTTTGGAGACAGTGGGTCTAGATCCATATGTGGGTTTTATGCACACCTTAAGACCAGGCCGGGCTTCTTTGGCTTTGGATGTTATGGAAGAACTTCGCGCTTATTTGGGAGACCGTTTGATTCTGTCGTTGATAAACAGGAAACAGATTACAATAAAAGATTTTGTGAAGCAAGGGGATGAAAGCATTGTGATGACGGATAGCGGGAGGAAAACAATATTGACCGCTTGGCAAAGCCGAAAAAAAGAGACGATCACTCATCCCTATCTTAACGAGAAGGTATCCATAGGCCTTTTACCCTACATTCAATCAATGTTACTGGCGAGATTCATCAGGAAAGACATTGATGACTATCCTGTTTTCCTTATCCAGTAATTGGCGATTATGTTTATACTGATAACTTATGATGTGAATGTGTCCTCGCCCAGTGGAGAAAGACGCTTGAGACAAGTCGCAAAGGCCTGTTTAAATTATGGTAAACGTGTTCAGAATTCAGTGTTTGAATGCATCTTGACAGAATCTCAATATGTGAGCCTTAAATTTCAGTTAGAGAATCTCATCGATAGAGACCAAGACAGTGTGAGGTTCTATTCATTAGGATCAAACTGGAAGCACAAGGTAGAAACCTTGAGTGATAAGAGAGACACGGATTTCACGGAGGAGCTCATTATTTGACAGAGGCGAACCCCAAGTGTTGCAGATAAAGCAGAGATGTTCGCAATTGTTGAACATCAATAATATGGCTGAGATAATCACGTAATGTTAACAGAGTTTATAATTATTATGTTTTCATTCGCAAATTCATTATCTTTATGACCTAAAAGCCAACCATTTGATGGCTTAACAGTCGCACCCCACGTGGGTGCGTGGATTGAAATCTCAAGAAGAACACAAATAGTTGTACCATCTGAGTCGCACCCCACGTGGGTGCGTGGATTGAAATGGTCTGGGCTGACATCAAAGACTGTTGGAACGGCGTCGCACCCCACGTGGGTGCGTGGATTGAAATCAACTTAATTCCGACGGACACCGGTATTATTACCGTCGCACCCCACGTGGGTGCGTGGATTGAAATGATAGACCGCGGCTTGTACGAGTTTTATAAGGATGTCGCACCCCACGTGGGTGCGTGGATTGAAATACGGATAAGTTCAAGCCCAAACTGACGACGGATGTCGCACCCCACGTGGGTGCGTGGATTGAAATGATGAGAAGGTAAAGGCCTTTAACGAGATCACGCGTCGCACCCCACGTGGGTGCGTGGATTGAAATATCCTTAGGCATATCGGTAACGTTGTCCATTATGGTCGCACCCCACGTGGGTGCGTGGATTGAAATGTGACATATCATTTTTTTATTTAAGTAACTGACGTCGCACCCCACGTGGGTGCGTGGATTGAAATATCCAACATGGTGCGATTAGGTATTTTGCCGTCCGTCGCACCCCACGTGGGTGCGTGGATTGAAATGCCGAAATGATGAGTTACTTGGCGAACAACTCCGGTCGCACCCCACGTGGGTGCGTGGATTGAAATGTCAGGTACTGGAAGGAGTCCGATATGCCGCCCACGTCGCACCCCACGTGGGTGCGTGGATTGAAATTCTAAATTATCCGCATTCGTTCCGTTTACGTTCCGTCGCACCCCACGTGGGTGCGTGGATTGAAATGTACCCAGGAAGTGGCTCCATGTTGAGGATCCACGCCGTCGCACCCCACGTGGGTGCGTGGATTGAAATTGTTATGATGTCAACCGCCTGCGTTGCCAGATTTTGTCGCACCCCACGTGGGTGCGTGGATTGAAATTCATAACCAAAGAAATAATGGTAGAGAGACAACGTCGCACCCCACGTGGGTGCGTGGATTGAAATACAAGTACCTACACCCTCCGTCACACGGCCTGCGCAAGCAGCCTTGCCGAGAACGGCTTTATGGATTGCATCAAGAGCTGTGACTTCCTGCTGAGCAACGAAGGTAAGGCGGCCATCGTCAAGCTTCACGTTGACGGAATAGCAAGGTACGTAAGAAGCCGCTATTCTTGACTATCCGGGACAGGAACCCCTTCCGCTCGCAGATGGCCTTCAATGGTGTTGAGCGGCAGGTTTTCCATCCGACTCTGGTCAATGTAGTTCAGCATAGAGACGCGGAGACCTTTCAGATTCGGATGCTCGTTGATATATGTTTTGAGAGACTTCACCTTGACGTTTTCCTCGGCCTTGGTCTACCCGTTATTGCATTCGGCAAAACTGATAGGCCGCCGCTTTCCCCAAAGCGACGGCCTGTTGTATATAAAACGAACTTAACAAATAGACAACAAAAAGAACTTTTGTCTGTCCAAGGGCAAAGGTATTAAGATTTATCGAATATCCAAAACTTTTTCGTAATTTTTTAAAACGATTTTTGCGTCAATTGTTCATGAAAGCACCGTTGTTTGCTTACAGATTGATGCAAAATGCCGCTTCGAGACACTTCTGAGGGGGATTCTGTGCAAGATGATCCGGCGATGTTCCGTCTGGACCGCACCATTGGTGGCGACAAGATTTAAAAGGTTTTTACCCGTTTCTGTACTCACTTGGTGTCATTCCTGTGTGTGCCTTGAAGAACTTGTAGAACACGGACGGATTCGGGAAATGCAGTTTGAAAACGATCTCCTTAATGCTGTCGTCGGTGTACTTGAGCATATTCTTGGCCTCCAGAATCACGAACGAGTCGATCCAGTCCGGCGCCGACCGTCCGCTTACCTGCTTGATAAGCTTGGAAAGGTATTTGGGTGTCAGGCCAAGATGGCTCGCATAGAAGGCCATGTTCCTTTCTGAGGTGTGATGCTCGGTGACGAGCGCCATGAAATGCTCGAAAATCAGTTTTACTCTCGTGTTGACCGCCGCTCCAGGCAACTCGGGGGTTCTGGCCGCACTCTTCTCCATTAGTCCTCCGAGAACATAGAACAGCGAAGCTATCAAAGAACCGACCGCCTCCCTTTTGTTCGGCACATCCGAGGACAGGATTACCCCTATAAGATCCAAATATTTGGAACAGAATGCGATGTTCCTGTCGTCAAGCTGAATGCATGGTTCCGTCAGCAATTTCAGCCGATCGTCGAAAATTTTCTTAAAGTCGAAACTTATGCTGGAAAGATACTCCTTGGAGATCGCCACGACAATGAACTCGAATCCGTTGTCGCCTTCATTGCCCAGCCTGTTTATCTTTATGATGTTCCCCGGGGTGCCGATGAACAGCGTACCCTTGACCACTTTGTAAGACCGAAGGTTGATCTCCACGTTCAGCTCTCCTGATTTGCAGAAAATCGCGATGTACGCATCGCTGCGGCAAGGATATTTCAGAAATTGAAGGTTGTCGCTATACTTCACGTCCATGATGAAGAAATCGTCTTCAAGCTGGATCTCGTTCTGGACAGGAACGAGTTTCCTGATCTGTTTAAGACCTATGTTCAATAACGAATCTGGCATTCCATAAAATGTTTTTAGCGTCTGGCGGCAAAATTAGGAAATATTCTTGTCATTGCAAAATTTCGCAATATTCTACCTTTTGACAATTATAGAGTCCAATCGTTCATTCTAATGGTATAATTTGGCAGTCAATTTGTAGTGAAGCCTATCGCTTGTAAGAAGAACAAAAAATTTATGAATATGAACAAGTACATTGTCAAAATCTCAACATTGGTCGCTATGGCTCTTGTGCCAGTTGCGATGAATGCCCAGCAGACGTTGACGCTGGAGCAGTGCCGCGAAATGGCAATCGAGAACAACAAGACCTTGAAACAGGCCGAGACCAAGATTGAAATGGCAGGCTATGACCGTAAGATAGCGTTCGCGAATTATCTCCCGAATATCTCGGCGACAGGGGCGTACATCTATAACGCCAATGACATCGCCCTTGTCAGCGACGTGACTTCCCAGAAGCTGCAGAATATGGGAACCCTTATCCATTCTCAGGTACAGGGTTTCGCCCAGGAGCTGATGACTGCGATAAAATCCAATCCGGCGGCCGCTCTTGAATATGCCAACAGCCCTATGTGGCAGACGGTTCTCGGAGCGCTTTCGCAGACGGATATGTCACAGACAATCAACGCCCTTGGCAAGGAGATCGATGACGCTTTCCATCCGGATATGCAGAATATTTTCGCAGGTGCCGTGACAGTTCAGCAACCGGTGTTTGTGGGAGGCAAGATCATAGCTGCCAACAAGATTGCCAAATTGGCGGAAGAGCTGTCAAAGACCCAGTACGACCAGCAGTACCAGCAGGTTATAGTTGATGTTGATCAGGCATATTGGCAGATTGTTTCCATCGCGAACAAGAAGAAGCTTGCCGATGCCTACGCCGACCTTCTTCACAAGATGGAGCACGACGTGGATCTTTCAGTCAAGGAAGGCGTGGCCACGGAGTCTGACGCTCTCCAGATAAAGGTGAAAGCCAACGAGGCGGACATGCTCAAAACCAAGTCAGACAATGGCTTGACTCTTGCCAAAATGCTTCTCTGCAAGCAGATAGGTCTTGATCTCAGCACTGAGATCGTACTTGCTGACGAAACCCTCTCCGACATTCCTGTTCCTCAGATGGGTGCGGACAAGGATCTCGAACAGATCTATGCTGACAGGCCGGAGACAAAGAGCCTTGAGCTGGCCTCTCAAATCTATGACGGAAAAGTCAGGGTGGCAAGAGCCGACATGATGCCGAAAATAGCTTTGATGGCTTCGTATTCGGTGACCAATCCTAATATTAAGAATGGATTCCAGAAGGACTGGGGTGGATTCTTCAATGCCGGCGTGATGGTGAACATTCCGATCTTCCACGGATTCGAAGCCATGAGCAAGACTCGTAAGGCCAAGGCGGAGGCCACCCTTTACAGAACCCAGCTTGAGGATGCCAAGAACCTCATCAACCTGCAGGTGACCCAGTTGCGCAAGCAGGAAGGTGAGGCGTTCGAGAAGCTAACGATGGCTCAGAACAACCTGTCCAGCGCTGAGGAGAATCTCCGCACCGCGACTGTCGGCTTCGAGGAAGGCGTGATCGAGACCAACACGGCTCTCGCCGCCCAGACCGCTTGGCTAAAGGCTCATTCTGAATATATCGACGCGGGGATCGAGCTTCAGATGCTCGCCGCCAACCTCAACAAGGCGGAAGGCAACAACCACGCTCAGGCAAGATAATCAACGGATAATGATAAAAATTTAAGAATATTATGGAAAAGGAAAAGAAAAGCTACAATCTTGTGATTGGCATTGTGGCGCTGATCGTAATCATCCTTCTGATCGCCGTCATCGGCTATTTCGTCTCTAAACCAAAGCCTCTGATGATTCAGGGCGAGGCAGAGGCCAGTGAGTATCGTGTGTCCGGCAAGGTTCCGGGCAGGATCGAGGAACTTTACGTCAAGGAAGGCCAGATGGTCCACAAGGGAGACACCGTCGCCCTCATCGACTCTCCTGAGGTACGTGCCAAGCTGGCGCAGGCCAACGCCATCAAGGCGGTTGCCAGCTCACAGAGCAGAAAGGCTCAGAACGGAGCCCGCAAGGAGCAGATCGCCGGAGCCTATGAGCTTTATCAGCAGGCTCTTGTGCAGGAAGACGTGATGAAGAAGTCTTTCGACAGGATCCAGAAGCTCTATGACCAGAAAGTCATCGCGGCTCAGAAATACGACGAGGTGAAGGCCAAGTACGATGCCTCCGTCGCTCAGACAAAGGCTGCCAAGAGTCAGTATGACATGGCTGTCAACGGAGCTCGCGAGGAGGACAAGGCTGCGGCCAAGGCTCTCGTCGATCAGGCTGACGGCGCGTTGATGGAGGTGGAGTCTTATCTGAGCGAGCTGTACCTTACGGCTCCTGCTGACGGAATCATCTCGGCTCTTTTCCCTAAGGTCGGCGAGCTTGTCGGCCAGGGAGCGCCTGTCGCCAGCGTTACTGACCTGAATGATGTATGGTTCACTTTCAATGTGCGTGAGGACTACCTCCACGGCATGAAGCAGGGCGACAAGATCACGGTGATCATCCCGGCCCTTGACGGCAAGGAGGTTCCGGCCACCATCAACTATGTGGCTGTCCGTGAGTCCTACGCCACGTGGAAGGCCACCAAGGAAACTGGTATGTACGATGCCAAGACCTTCGAAGTCAGGGCCGTTCCGGATGTGACGGTGGACGGCATTCGTCCAGGTATGTCCGCAATCGTTAAGTAAGGACTATCATCATGACTAATTGGCAGAGAATAATTGCGGTGGCCCGCCGCGAGCTCAGGATCATCAGGCAGCGTCCGATCTATCTTCTGGGTTCGGTAGGCGTGATAGCCTTCTGCGCCATATTCTTCCTGACATTTCTGAAGGACGGTCTGCCGAGTGATGTTCCGATCGGTCTTGTGGACTACGACTACTCGTCCACCTCAAGGAATTTCTGCCAGCAGCTGGATGCCACCCAGTTGGGAAAGGTTGTCCACTACGATTCGTTCGCGGCTGCCAGAGAAGACATGAACAGAGGCAAGATCGCGGCTGTCTGTGTCGTTCCTGTGGGGATGAACGATGACATCCAGGCGAACCGTCAGCCGAAGATCACGTTCTACGTCAACGGCTTGTACTTCGTCAGCGGGGCGCTTGCGTGGAAGGATCTTCTCCAGATGGTCAATCTGACCAACGGAGCCGTGCAGAGGCAGGCCTTCAGGGCAAGAGGCTACAACGACAGCCAGATCATGGGCATGATCCGTCCTGTGGACGTGGATGTCCATCAGATCGGCAACGTCGGCACCAACTACAACTACTACCTCAGCAGCGTCCTGCTGCCAGGTGTGCTGGAGATGATCGTGATAATCGTCCTGATATATTCATTGGGAGCGGAGCTTAAGTATGGTACCTCCAGGCATCTGCTGCAGACCTCCGGCAACTCGATCGTGACCGCCCTCGCCGGCAAGCTTCTGGTGTGGACGCTGACATTCTCGGCGATCGGGCTGATACTGATCCTGCTGCTCTTCCATAGGCTGCATTTTCCGTTGGCGGGATCCATCTGGAACATGTTTTTGGGCATATTCCTTATGATCTTCGCCAGTGAGGCGATCGCCATATTCATCCTTGAGATGCTTCCTGTGCCGAGGTTGGCGTTGAGTATCGGCGCTCTTTACAGCGTGCTTGGATTCTCCCTCTCGGGCTTCACGCTTCCGATAGAGGCCATGCCGCCTTACATCCAGGGACTTGCGGCGGCGTTCCCGTTGCGTCATTATTATCTGTTCTATGTCCAGGAGGCCATATTCGGAGCCGGATTCGCCGGATGGTGGAAGCAGGTGATCTACTTGCTGATCTTCATTCTGTTGCCGCTCATAGGTCTTGTGCGACTCAAGAAGGCCTACATTCATCAGAACTTCCCTAAAGACTAAGTGACATGAAAAATACATACGCAAAAACATGGATCAAGGACTTCTGGGGCATATTCTGTCATGAACTTCGACAGATTTTCTCAGACAGCGGCGTGCTGCTGATCTTCCTTGTCGCCGGACTTGCCTATCCGCTGCTTTACAATCTCGTTTACCTGAACGGTATTCTTTCTGAGACTCCCGTTGCCATTGTTGACAATTGCGACAGCCCGGACAGCCACCGCTTCATCAGGGAGATCGACGCCACCCGAGAGGTCGATGTCGCGGCGAAATGTATGAATATGGCCGAGGCGGAAAAAATGATGCAGGAACGCAAGGTCAACGGTATCATCTATTTCCCTTCCGACTTCACAGAGAAACTGGCTCGAAACGAAACCTCCACATTCTCCGTCTATGCGGACATGAGCAGCTTCCTCTACTACAAGAACGCTCTCATGGCCACCAACTTCGTGATGCTTCATGAGATCGGTCAGATCCAGATGCAGAGGTTCTCGTCCCTCGGGATGACGGAACAGGCCGCGTCCCAGACTGTCAAGCCGCTCGGCTACGAGGACAATAATCCCTACAACAGAGCCTTCAACTACAGTTTCTTCCTGATCTCGGCCATCCTGATGATCATCATCCAGCAGACGCTTTTCTACGGAATGTCACTGCTGGTAGGAACCGCACGGGAGAGGAACCGCAGTTTCGCATCGCTTCCTGACAGACTTGAAGGTCACGGTGTCGGGCGTGTGGTCATGGGACGTGGAGGCGCCTACTGGCTGCTGTACCTTGCCGTGGGTATGTACATAGCCTTCATCGTCCCCGCAATATTCGGAATCCCTCAAAGAGGTGAGTTCAAGGATGTCCTTGCGATGCTGGTCTTCTTCATCACTGACTGTGTGTTCTTCAGCATGGTCTGGAGCACGCTGATCACGAGGAGGGAGTCCGTGTTCATCCTCTTTCTGGCGATGTCGCCTGTGGCTTTGTTCCTGACCGGTTGCTCATGGCCGACATTCGCGTTCCCGGGCTTCTGGAAGGTGTTCTCCTACATATTCCCGTCCACTTTCGGCGCGCAGGGTTTCATCAACCTCAGCACTGCCGGTGGCGAGATGGGAGCGGCTGACGTGCAGATGAAGGCCATGATCATCCAGACGGTCATCTATTTCTTCCTTGCATGCGTGGCTGTCTATGCCGAGAACTGGGTACTGCGTCACAAGGAGCAGATCCGTCAGAGGAGTGAGCGGCTCGCCAAGCGTGTGGGCATCGACAGCGCCGAGGACGCTAAGATCATCGCCGGAGAATAGAACCATCCTGTTGACCTATAAAAGAAGAGGCTGACTCCAAAATGTCAGCCTCTTGCTTTTGGTGCTTAGGCTAAAGCGGACATATACTGCCGTAGGCGGCTTTGGCTCCCGAAGAGGGAGGGGACCCACGAAGTGGGGAGGACCGCCGGAGGCAGTATATGTCCGCTTTAACTACTCCCCTACGTGGAACGCCACGCGGAGTTCCTCGATCTCCTCGTCGGTGATCGGGTTCAGCTTGCCCAAAGGAGCGGCGAGGATCAGCGAGCGGGCGCTGAAATCTGCCACCTCAAGACGGTCGAACGTGTTGATGAGCTGGTCACCGGTCACGACGACGGAATCGTTTTCCAGCATCACGAACGGTCTCTGTTTGAACTCATCGGCGAGTTCTGTCAGATGCTCGTTGTACTGGCTCCCGAACGGGAATGTCGGGATGTCCTGAAGGAATATCCAGCTCTCCGGGATTGTTCGCACATCGAATTTCACTCCGGTCGTGCAGAATCCCATCAGGGCAGGGGACTGGGTCAGTATGATTGAGTTGACCTTCGGGTTGCGGCGGTAGATTTCGTAATGAAGTGCCACAGAGCGGCTTGCGTTCTTCCCGGCCTCTACCATTCCGTCTTTGATCTGCACGATGTCTTCCGGCTCAAGATCCCAACGCTGCATGCTGGACGGAGTGATGAGGAAATCATTGCCTCTCCAGCGCACGGATGCCGTACCGTAGGAACTGCACATAAGCCCTTGTGAGCAGGCTCTGCGGACAATTTTGCAGATCTCCGCGCGGATCGCCCTCTCATCTGAAGGGTGCGTTACGTTCATAAAGTGTTGGAACGGAACGTTCACGGCTTTCTCGTGCTGGAGGATCTGATCCTCGCTGAGGTATTTAGGCTCTCCCAAAGTCTTGGCGTTCAGGATTGTGCGCGCGCAGAGCTCCAGGGTCTCAAACCTCTGGTAAGCATCAGCGATGTCCTCACCGGCAACCACGACACCGTGGTTCTCCATGATGACGGCCTTGTAGTCCGGGTTCTTCTTGAATTCGGCCACAATTTTCTTTCCCAGAAGCTCGCTTCCAGGGAGGGCATATTCAGCGAATCCGACAGGGCCGCAGGTCGCGCGCGCCTGAGGGATGATGCTCGTGTCCGGAACCTGGTGAACCATACTGAAGGTGACCAGTCCAGGAGGGTGGGCGTGGATCACTGAATGAATATGCGGGTTCATCTTGTAGATGGCCTTGTGGAAAGGGTACTCGGATGAAGGTCTGTGAGGTCCGATGATGGTTCCGTCAGCCTTCACGCACATGATGTCCGCCGGAGTCAGCGAACCTTTGTCAATCGCCGCCGGGGTGATCCACATATCTCCGTTCTCGTCCATGATGGACAGGTTTCCGCCGGAGGTGGTGGTCATCTCGCTGCGATAAATCCTGCCGATGATGATAGCGATCTGCTCGGCCGGATGCATCAGATTTACGTCAAGTTGTTTCATGATATTAATGAATTACATTGGAAGCCGCTTTACTTTGCCTGAAGTCAAGGTCGCTTCCCGGATTTACAATTATGCCAGCATGACCTGCCCTCCCGTCACAGGGATGGCCTGTCCGGTCTCTCCGGTCTGGTCGATGGCGTAGAGGATGGCCTTGCAGACATCCACAGGGTTGCATCCCTTGCGCATAGGCACCTGGGCGAGATAGTAGTCCTTGACATCCTGCACGGTCTTCGCTCCCGGAACCTTGCCGGCGTTGAGGTATTGGATGAACAGGCCGTTCTCCGGATTGCTCCACAGCGGGCCGTCGTAGTAGTTGCCAGGGCAGATGCTGTTGACTTTCACCCTGTCCGGTGCGAGCTCAAGCGCGAAGGACTGGGTTAAACCTATACCTCCGAACTTGCCGCCGGCGTAGGCGAAGTTCGCCTTGCTGCCGCGCAGGCCGCTCTTGCTGTTGACCTGGATGATGTCGGCGAAATATTCAGGATCATATTTCGTCTCGATTTTCATTATGTGCGAGGCGACCTTCGCGCAGAAGAAATAGGCTTCGTAGTTGATCTTGGTGACGAACTCGAAGTTCTCAGGGGTCATCACGTCCAATCCGCCGGCGCGTACAACCCCGGCGTTGCTGACGAACGCGTCAAGCGCGCCGAAGTTCACGATTGTCTCCTTCATCAGGTTCCGGAGGCTTGCCATGTCCGCGACATTTGTCTTTACGAATATGGCCTTGTTGGCTCCAGCCTTCTCGTTGAAGCTGGCGGCGGTCTTCTCCCCGGTCGCCTCGTTGAGGTCGGCCACCACGATGTTGGCTCCCTGCGCCATCAGCTCACGGGCGATGCCTTCTCCGAATCCCTGGGCGGCTCCGGTCACGATGATCGTGCGGCCTTCCACACGGCCTTTGGATGCACTGGAGGCCACCTTGCGGCGGTAATTCTCCACCTCCCAGTTGTCGATGAAGTCGATCCAAGCCCGCTCCATCGGATGCTCTCCGCCGAAGCTCTGCGCATAGAACGCTACCTTCATCGCGTCCGTGAACACATCAGTGATGATCTGTGCGTTCCTGGAGCTGTCTCCCACGGCGATGAGTCCGATTCCTTTGATGAGCAATACCTTAGGCGTGTAGCCTTTCCCGCTTACGAAAGCCTCGATTTCCTCCTCGGCCTGCTTTAAAATCTCTTCATCTGACTCGGCTTCAATGAATATGTACGAGCTCTTGCAGTACACGATGATGTCCGGGGTGAACGGCTTGGCAATCTTGTCGAAACCGGATTTTCCGGGACAATCAGTCACTGAGCCTGTCGAAGTGACTGAACAACCATCAATGAAGAAGTCCACGAGGGCGTTTTTGGTGACTTTCAAGGTCTTGAAGCCCCTTCCGGAGCGCGAGAGCATCTGCCTGATCGCCGGAACGACATCCGTAACAGTCTCCGAGACAGCCGTGTCACCCTCCGGAAGAGCGGCGACCTTGGCCTCAAGTTTTCCAAGGACTTCTGAATATATTCCCTCAATCTCAGCGGTGGTGTCCCCACCCACGAATATTCCGTGATTCTGAAGGAATATCACCTGGGGTTCCTTGCCTTTCTCAGCCTTGTAGGCCTTTATCCGGTCATAGACCTTCTTGAAAAGCGTGTAGCCCGGGTCGGTATATTCAATGTAAAGGGCATCTGGGAATATCTCCTTGCACGCGGCCTCGGCGTTCACCGAGCACATCAGGCCGTTGACAAGGGTAGGGTGGAGGTGAACCACGAAGGCGAATCCCATGCAGTTGTGCAGGGATGTCTCCACTGATGGCCTTCTGTCCTTTGTTATACAGGCCACGGAGAAGTCGTTCTTGACTTGCTCCTCACGTATCGCCGTGTCCTCATTGTAAGCCTTTTCGCCCATCTCGTTCAGAAGGGCTCTGTCAAGGACAGCGAACCCGTCCTCCGTTATAGTAGCGAGGGCGTGGCCGCTGGCCTTCACCCAAAGTCTGTTCTCATCCTTGTAGGAAGTGTTGCCACCTCCGGCGATCACGAACCTGGAGTCCTGTCCGAACTTCCGGGAAATCGCGATAAGGTCTTCAATCTGTTTCATATCCGTGTGTCAATTATGTGTTCTGTTCGCTGAGCTGGCATATTCCTAAATGGCTAAAGTCTTGCGGATCAGCTCGTCTCCCGCTTCGATGGAGTTCAGCCCAGCCTGGTGCGCGGCCACCGCGCAGGCTCCTCTGTAGTTGGTCTCGCGCAGTTTTTCGCTGAGTCCTTCGGCGTTGTCGCGGGTGCGCAGACGGATCGGCTCCAGCGCCGGGGTGTTGTGCTCCGAGCCGAAAGTGACGATGAATCCCTCGTCCTGGAGGTAGCCTGAATATTCCTCAAGCACGGCGGTCGTGTTGCGGGTCGTGATGAATTCCACGGACTTGATCCCGCGCTTTTTCAGCGTGTCGGCGGCTTTTTGCAGGTCGCCCTCGAAGTCGGTGAAGTTGCCTTTCGCGTCGTCCGCGAGGAACGGGTAGGTCGGGATTCCGCCCGCTGCCTTGATGATTTGGCAGACGGTCTCCATCGGCAGGAACGCCTTAGGATCCTCAGGCACGAAAGCCGCGCCTCCGGCCTTGAGCAGTTTGCTTCTGATCTCGTTCTCCACCGCCGCCTCGTTGTCCGGTGCGGATTTCAGTGGCTGTCCTCCGAAGATTCTCTCGTAGAGGGCGAGCCTGTCCTGGATTTTGTCGGCTTTGGCGTCAACCGCCATCCTGAGAGCCTTCGCAAGGTGACGCTCACGCACCGATCCTCTGGTCAGTTCCTTGACAATATATTTGAAATCAACGTTGAATCCGGCCTTGACCTCATCCAGATGGGCGTTCAGTTTGGCGCACATCCTTTCAACCTGGGCGTTGGACTCAGCCCGTACATCGGCGAGCATCCGAGCCTCTTTGCCGCTGAGTATCACCGGATAGGCCAGTCCCTTTCCGCTCAGGTAGGTGCGTCCCGGGTTGTTCGGGTCGTTCACCCTTAATCCGGCGGCCTGGTCCTCGCTGTTCAGAGAGATGAACTCGATGTTGAACATCGGGTAGAGATGCCTTGCGGCGCATTCGTCATTCCACTCCCTGTAGCCGTCGAGGCTGTAGAAGTCATTGATTCCCACAACTTCGACACCTTCGGCGGCGGCCATATCAAGGGCTTGTCTCACGTCTTTGAAGGCGCTGAAGGAGTACGGTGTGTGCAGATGGGCGTTAACGTCGATTATCGTTTTCATATTCATGAATATTCTTTGCTCAAAGTTAGTAATAATCCTATAAAGGTCATTCTGCAATGCGGATTTTTGAAGCCGTTCGGTCAAATTTGAAATTAATTTGCTAAATTTGTGAAATATGCCACGAAATATTTTCGATAACATAAAACATCTTACAAATGGAAAAGAAACAACAAGGTAACATTTTCGCTATTGTGATCATGTTCTTCCTGTTCGCGATGATCTCATTCGTGACGGGATTCCAGAATCCGTTCGGAGTCATCGTGAAGCAGCAGTTCGCCGCTTCGAACTTTATGTCCCAGCTGGGCAACGCCGCCAACTTCATCGCTTATGCGTTTATGGGCCTGCCTGCCGGTATGATCCTGTCCAAGAAGGGCTACAAGTTCACCGCCCTCGCGGCTGTGACCGTCGGATTCATCGGAGTCGGCATCACATTCCTCTCCGGAATCGCCGGAAGCTTCGCCGTCTATATTCTCGGCGCGTTCATCTCCGGTTTCTCGATGTGTATGCTCAACACGGTTGTGAACCCTATGCTCAACACTCTCGGTGGTGGTGGAAACAAGGGTAACCAGCTCATCCAGTGGGGCGGTTCCTGCAACTCCTTGAGCGCCACGATCGTGCCTGTGCTCGTGGGTTATCTCATCGGTGACGTTACGAAGGACACTCAGATCGCCGACGCCAATCCGGCGCTCTTCATCGCGATGGGCATTTTCGCTCTGGCGTTCATCATCATCGCGGCCTCGCATATTCCTGAACCTGAGCTTGAGGCGGCTGCTGCTTCCGGAAAGACGCAGCAGCTCACCATCGGCGAGAGCGTCAAGGGAGCCCTCTCCTTCAAGCATTTCGTGCTTGGTATCATCGCCATATTCGTCTATGTGGGTGTCGAGGTAGGTATTCCTAACTTCGTGAACCTCTACATGACATCCGCCGAGATCGGCATCAGCGCCGCTGTGGCTGGAACAATTGTCGGGATGTACTGGTTCCTCATGCTTTGTGGTCGTCTCGTGGGAGCTTCCGTCGGAGGGAAGGTCTCCAGCCGCACCATGGTCGGCTTTGTGGGCACTGTCGCCATCATATTCCTTCTTCTTGGAATGTTCCTTGGTGACACGACAACCGTCAAGTTCCCGGCCATCACCTCCCAGCTGTCATTCTCCCTCGCCGAGATTCCGATCGGAGTGATGTTCTTCATCCTCTGCGGACTCTGCACATCCGTGATGTGGGGCGCCATCTTCAACCTTGCCGTCGAGGGACTTGGCAAGTACACATCTATCGCTTCCGGCCTCTTCATGGTGATGGTTTGCGGTGGTGGTATCCTCCCTCTCATCCAGGGTGCCGTCGCTGACGCAACCAACTATCTGATGAGCTACATCGTTATCATCATCGGTGTCGCCTACATCCTCTGGTACGCCCTCTTCGGCTCCAAAGTAAAGAAAACCGCTTAATTTGAAATCCCGTCCCGGTGGGGTTCTCCACCGGGACTTATCATAGCCAAATATTATGGAACAGAATCTAGTAATAGGAATAGATGTCGGTGGACAGACCACCAAATGCGGGGTTGTTGACGCGCGCGGAACCGTGCTCGCCCAGACAGTCATCCGTTCAGACTCCTACACTACTGTCGAGCCTTACATCGAGGAACTTGCCGCGGCGCTGAAGAAGATCATCACCGATGCCGGTGCCGAAGGGCAGATCCGTGGAATCGGTGTGGGCGCTCCTAACGCCAACTACTACACCGGAGAGGTCGAGAACGCCGTTAACCTTTCTTGGGGAAGAGCTGGTTCGATTCCTTTCGCCAAGATGCTTACCGAAGCGATGGGCGGCATCCCTGTGACCCTAACCAACGACGCCAACGCCGCCGCGATGGGTGAGATGACCTACGGTGCCGCGAGAGGTATGAAGAATTTCATCATGATCACCCTCGGAACCGGTGTCGGCAGCGGAATAGTCATCAACGGTGAGATGGTCTATGGCCACGACGGATTCGCCGGCGAGCTTGGCCATACCACGATCGTGCGCCACAACGGCCGTCATTGCAACTGCGGAAGAAACGGTTGCCTTGAGACCTACTGCTCAGCGATCGGAGTCGCCAGAACCGCCCGCGAGTGGCTGGATATGAGCGATCAGCCATCGGCCCTCCGCAGCCTTGACAGCATCTCCTCAAAGGATGTCTATGAGGCCGCCAAGGAAGGCGATGCCCTTGCCATCAAGATCTTTGAATATACCGGAACCCTCCTCGGCCAGGCTTTCGCCGACTTCATCGCGTTCTCCTCTCCTGAGGCCATCGTTCTCTTCGGCGGTCTCGCCAGAAGCAAGGAGTTCCTCACCGAGCCGATCCTCCGTTCGATGAACGACAACGTCCTCCCTCTCTGGAAGAACAAGGTCCAGCTCGTATATTCCCAGCTCAAGGAGTCCGACGCCGCCATCCTCGGCGCCTCCGCCCTCGCCTGGGAACGATAGGCTCTCCGATGCGGCATCCGGCCTAGCCTTGAAGCCTTGCTTGGTGCCGTTGAAAGAGCGAGCCTCCCTTCAACCATGGAGCGCAAACTCTTGTAAATGAATATACTGACGCACCCTCCTTGTGCCTGACATAGGGCTGAGGAGGGTGCGTCATTTTTTTGATCTTCAGTTGCTTGGTCTCCACGGAAATACCGTGCGGCCTTTCGGCGGAAGAATGCGGTATTCTACACTTTTCTGTCAAGAATCTCCTTGTGGAACGGGCCGACACACTTGCTAAATTCGCAACATGAGTTGCGCGAAGATTCTTTTGCTCTTATTAATGGCTTGCGAGAACTGGCTCAAGTGCCACTCTGCAAACTTATTTGCTCTTTTATAAATTACTCTTGCTTTTCCGTGTAATGTATTATAAATTTGTGATATAGTATTGTATATGATCCTATGACCTAGTGGCCGGACAGTACTGTAGGCGTGACTAGCGATTGACTCAACATAGGAACTGACCTCTGAAATCGTAGAAGCAGTATTCCCTATGATTATTCTTAACGATTGGGGATCAATTCTTTTTTTTGTAAAACTTTGGACAAAGACTTTTTATGAACAAACAACTTCTTTTTTGTGTTTTGTCTCTTCTCGCCGTTCTCTCTGTCAGTTGTAATAAATCTGATGGAGAATCTACTATCTATGGCAAAAGCTGGGAAGAAAAATGGATTGTTGCATCAAAGACAATCACCGCTACAGGAGCCAATGGGCCTGAGACATGCTATTGGATAAAGGTTGACAACAACCCTGTCTGGCAAATTAGTCATAGCCAGATAGATGGCTTCAACTATGAAAGTGGCTACGAGTACGAACTGCTTGTTAATGCGCAAGAAATACTTGATCCTCCTCAGGATGCGTCTTCCTGTGAATATACGCTTCTCTCTGTTGTGTCAAAAATATTAAAAGACTCTGATGTCCCGCTTTGACAAATACTCCATTAGAATGTATGTCGAATGCCGAATCTTTTCAAAATGGTTCAAGACATTTTTCTGATTCTGTTGCCATTATTGAAGGAGATATTCTCCTTTCAAAAGAGCAGACTGAAACTATTATGACAAGATCTGGAGCAATAACAGATGTTATAAAATATTGGCCAGGTAATACGGTGTATTATACATTCGCACAAGATTTTTTCTTTACAATCAAATGTTGAAAGGGCCATTAATGAGTGGGAAAACAAAACAAGTTTAACATTTGTAAATGGTACTGGTTATGGTAATTACATAGAGTTTTTTCCACGGATCTGGTAATTATTCATACTTAGGAACGTGTTTCAGTTATTAGTGCCGTATGATCAGTTCGATGCGATTAAACAGTGGCGTATGGATTTCTTTTGGAATGGGAATTTTGTCATTAACCTTGCTATACTGAACTATATCATATTTAAAATAACGGCACGAAAATATAGAAGATGAAGCTTAAAAATATATACGAGTTGACCACAAAATATTGCAAATCGTTAATTGTCAACATATTATTTATTTAATGACACATTGCTTATAATTGTCTTGATATTAGTGCGATACACCGAAAGTTAGTCGATCCCTAAATTTACCCCACGTCCTCTAAAAGCGGGAATATGACAGAAAGACGCTCGTGAAGAGATCATTGTCCCTCTAAAAGCGTGATTTGTACAAATTAACGCCTGTGAAGGAGCGTTATGGACGGTTAACGGCAGCATTGGCAAGAATCTCTTTTAGGAACGGGCCGGTGACGGAGGCGGGGTTCTGGGCGAGTTGCTCGGGAGTGCCTTGGGCGACGATGAGGCCGCCGCGGCGACCACCGTCAGGGCCGAGGTCGAATAGGTAATCCACGCTCTTGAGGACATCGAGGTTATGCTCGATGATGATCACCGTGTTACCTTGATCGACAAGCTGCTGCAAAACGTTGAGCAGTACCTTGATGTCCTCGAAGTGAAGGCCGGTCGTCGGCTCGTCGAGGATGTACAACGTGTTGCCGGTGGCTTTTCTGAACAGCTCCGCTGCCAGTTTCATCCTCTGGCTCTCACCTCCGGAAAGCGTCACGGCTGACTGGCCGAGATGAACGTAACCGAGACCTACATCGACCAACGCTTTCAGTTTCTGGGCGATGGCCGGAATCGGCTTGAAGAACTCATAGGCCTCGCTGATAGGCATCTCAAGCACATCGTTGATGCTCTTGCCCTTGTAATGCACGGCCAGCGTGTCCTCCTTGTACCTCTTGCCCCTGCACTCATCGCAGACCACATTCACGGACGGCAGGAAGTTCATCTCGATGACCTTGATTCCGGCCCCTTTGCAGGCCTCGCAGCGTCCACCAGCCACATTGAAGGAGAACCGGCCGGCCTTGAACCCGCGCACCTTGGCGTCCGGAGTGTCCGCGAACAGATTACGGATGTCATTGAACACACCCGTGAACGTCGCCGGATTTGATCTCGGCGAACGTCCGATCGGGCTCTGGTCGATCTCAATCAGCTTGTCGATGTTCTCCACACCTTCAATCGAGTCGTATGCCAAAGGACGCAGCTTAGCCCTGTAGAACTTGTTTTTGAGAATAGGCATCAGGGTCTCGTTGATGAGCGTTGACTTGCCACTCCCGCTCACTCCGCTGATCCCGATGAAGCATCCCAGCGGAAAATCTACACTGACATTCTTCAGGTTGTTGCCCCTCGCTCCCTTGATGCTCAGGAACTTGCCGCTTCCTGCCCGGCGCTCGGACGGAATCTCGATCGAATCTTTCCCTTGAAGGTAATCCAGCGTCTTTGACTTCCCGAATATGCAGTGTCCGGCGGTCTCCTTGTCCAATGAGGAAGGAATCTTTCCGTTGTCCGAGGAATATTCCATCAGAGCTTTCAGAGGTGCGTTCAGGCATATTTTCCCGCCTTTGTCGCCGGCGCCAGGGCCGACATCCACCAGCCAGTCGGCACTCATCATCGTCTCGTAGTCGTGCTCCACGACCATCACGGAGTTGCCCTCGTCCCGGAGTTCCTTCAACGAGTTGATCAGCTTGCGGTTGTCCCTCTGGTGCAGTCCGATTGACGGCTCGTCCAGAATGTAAAGCACGTTGACAAGCTTCGACCCGATCTGGGTGGCGAGCCTGATTCTCTGACCCTCACCACCGGAAAGCGAGGCCGTAGGACGGTCGAGTGACAGGTAGTCAAGACCTACGTCCAGCATGAACTGAACCCTTTCATTGAGTTCCTTGAGGATGTCTCTGGCGATGTTGTTCTCCCTGACATTCAGTTTCTCCGGCAGAGACGCGAACCAAGCTTTGAGCTCGGTCATCTCCATCGCAGTCACCTCGGCGATGGTCTTCCCGTCAATCCTGAAGCACAGGGCATTCTCGTTGAGGCGGGTTCCGTGGCAGACCGGGCAGACGATCTTCTCGTCGATGTCCTCCACGATTCCGTCGAACGAAACCATCTCTGACAGACTTCCTTCGCCCACGCGGAACAGCTCGTCACTTCCGAATATGATGTGCGAGATGGCCTCGTCCGGAATCGAGTCGATAGGATCGTACAGAGAGAAGTTGTATTTCCGGGCGATGGAGCGGATCACATCATATTTCTTGGTCTCACGCATTTTACCCAGCGGGACTATTCCCCCGTCTGCGATTGACACTGATCTGTCAGGGATGATGGAATTCATATCCACATTCACTATCATTCCAAGTCCTTTGCAGTGAGGACAGTAACCTTCCGGGGAGTTGAATGAGAAAGAGTGTGGCGCTGGTTCCTGCAAGGATATTCCCGAATCAGGATCGACAAGGTGCTTGGAGAAATGCCTCAGTTTGTCAGAGCCGAACTCCAGCAGGGCGACCGAGCCTTTGCCAAGATTCAGAGCCGACATCACGGAGTCCCGGACCCGTTTCTCATCGCCCTCAGACGGCTTGAGCTTGTCCACGACCAGTTCTATGAAGTGGCTTTTGTAGCGGTCCAGAGCATCAACCTCGTTCAGCGGGAGTATATTCCCGTCCACTCTGACATCGGTGTAGCCTCGTTTGCGGAGCTGGTCGAACAGCTCGCGGTAATGTCCCTTGCGCCCCACGACCAGCGGAGCGAGCAGGTAGCACTTCTTGCCCTTATATTCATCCATTATGAGGTCCACGATCTGCGCGTCCGTGTAGCGGGCCATCTCCTTCCCCGTGACCGGTGAATATGCCCTCGAAGCCCTCGCGTACAGAAGCCGGAGGAAGTCGAATATTTCGGTGATGGTTCCGACGGTGGAGCGTGGGTTGTTGCCCGTGGTCTTCTGCTCGATGGCGATGATCGGACTCAGTCCCGTTATGCTCTCGACCTCAGGCTTCTCCAGTACACCCATAAAGTGCTTGGCGTAAGGCGAAAGAGTGTCCAGGTACCGTCTCTGCCCTTCTGCGTAGATCGTGTCGAACGCCAGCGAGGACTTCCCGCTGCCGCTTAGCCCCGTCACCACCACAAGTTCTCCTCTTGGAATGTCAACGTTCACACCCTTAAGGTTATGCGCCTCCGCTCCCCGGATCTCGATATATTCTTTCTTGCTCATCATTTCCGCTTTATTCCGCAAATTTAACGAATATTCAGTAAATTTGTAGTCAAGAGTAAAACAGACGAATCAATGAGTCAGGATCATCAACTGAACATCAAGACATTTAATTTCAATTCGTTCCGGGAGAATTGCTATGTGCTTTGGGACGGAAGGGGGAATTGCGTTTTTGTGGATCCGGGGTGCTATTGGCCGGAAGAGTTCGCTAAGCTTAAGGAGCTGGTGAAGACGGAACGGCTGACACCGAAGGCCATCTGGCTGACGCACGGGCATTTCGACCACGTGCACGGGGTGCTGAGGATCGTCCAGGAATATTCAGTGCCGGTGCTGATGTCGCCGGAGGACAAGATGATTCTGGACAACAATCCGGCGGCCGTGAGGGAGTTCGGGCTGGTAGCGCATGATTCCTCTGAGATCAAGACGGTGGACATCCGTGACGGGGAGGTTCTGGACACGCTTGAGGGGTCACCTTTCAGGGTGATAACCACTCCAGGACACACTCCAGGTGGGGTTTGCTACTACGACGAGACGGACAAGGTCCTGCTGACAGGCGACACTCTTTTCGCCGGGGCGATCGGGCGTTCGGACCTTATAGGAGGGGATTATGACCATCTGATAATCAGTATAATGGATAAGTTGATGGGACTGCCGGGTGATGTGGATGTGCTTCCGGGGCACGGACGCAAGACCACGATTGCAGACGAAAGGACCCACAACCCGTTCCTCCAACCGTTCAACGAGCCGGAGGAGGATCTTGACTGGGACGGGGAAGGAATAGAGATAGAAGGAGAAAAATAATGCACATAGGAATAGCAGGCAACATAGGCAGCGGCAAGACCACCCTGACGAGGATGCTCTCCGCCCATTACGGATGGACACCGAAGTACGAGTCGGTGACATACAATCCATATCTGGAGGACTACTACAAGGACATCCCCCGCTGGTCGTACAATCTGGAGACATATTTCCTCGCCCAGAGGTTCAAGGACGTGCTGGAGATAGCCAAGAGCAAGGACGTGATCATCCAGGACAGGACGCTCTTCGAGGGCGTGCACATCTTCGTAGCCAACAACTATGCGATGGGCAACCTCACCAAGCGCGACTACGAGACCTACATGGATCTCTTCAACGTGATGGCTGCCACCGTCCGCAAGCCGGATCTGCTGATCTACCTCAAATCATCGGTGCCTCACCTCGTGGCGCAGATCCAGAAGCGCGGCCGCGACTACGAGCAGACGATGAGCCTTGAATATCTCAGCGGCCTGAACGACCGTTATGACAAGTGGATCAATGAATATGACGGCAAGGTCCTGACAATTGAGGCTGACGATCTCGACTTCGAGAACCGCCCCGAGGACTTCGCCTCCATCACCGACCGCATCGATGCCGAACTCTACGGCCTTTTCCCGTTGGAGAAGTAGCATCCCTCTTGTCAGGATGCCGCACCTCTCCTCACTCCTTCACCACGTTCACGTGTCCGTGGAGCTTTAGTACTTGAAAATTAATTATTTCGCAGAGTGTCCTCCTGCCCGCTGCGTGTAGGAGGAGGTGCTGAAAACATCTTGAATATTAGCAACTTGCCCTCCACGGTCTTCTCGTCGGTCACTGTGTTTGTCACCGGTCACAGAGTTGTCACCGGCCGTTGATCCTTTTCCGGTCACTGTTCCTGTGGTCACTGTTCCTGTGGTCACTGCTCCTGTGGTCACTGCTCCTGCGGTCACTGCTCCTGCGGCCACTGTTCCTGCGGTCACTGCTCCTGTGGTTGCTGCTCCTGCGACCACTGCTCCTGTGGTCACTGTTCCTGCGGCCACAGAGCTTGTCGAAGAGACAGTCTCCCCCTCCACACTGCCTTAAAAGTCCCGGCGGGAGCTGAAAAGTCTGTACCCCTATACAAGGGCGGCAACGAATTTTCAATCCTCACTGGGGATACTTTTACTTTTAAGACAGTCTCCCCCATTTGATTTTACAATAGTTACGCGGTTTTTTTGATTAAGAAACGAGAATATAGGCTGAAATAAACGATTAGATGATGCGGGGTATTTTTTGAAGGTTGCGCATACTGATCTGCATAAGGTGCATGAGGCCAAGGAATTAGGTGTTTGTCTTCGGTAGATTGGCTCTGAAGAAATAAGGCTATCTGCTTGCTTAATAATACATTACGCACCACTCCTTGACATTCAGGGAGTGGTGCATAATGTGCTTATTGCCAGACTGTAAAGGTCTTGGCTTCAGTGTTTTCAGACCAAAGACAAATGATAAAGTACATGCAGACAATGACTTACGAATCACCGCTTCAAACTTCATTCTCCGAATGCAGAGAGGATAGATGTTGGGGAGAATGTAGAGCCGTCGGAAGTAAATGCACCCATGCTGTATGCTCCCCAGTTGCGGTCAGATTTTTCGTAGATGGATGGCTTCCATTTTCCGTCAACCTGCGGCTCCCAGTAGAACACACCGGCGCAGACGGACAGGGACTTGACCGAGTTCATAAAATCGGTCAGGCATTGGGTGGATGTGGCGATCTCTGACGCGGAGGCCTTGACACCAACCTCACAGACCATCACCTTGCAGCCATACTTCGAGGCTAAAGTCTTAATATTCAATATGGCGACAGAGTTCATCGCCTTCCAGGTCATTTGGGAGTTGGTCATCGGATAATGCGACAGTCCGATCATATCGAACTTTCCACCGTTGGCCTTGAGTTTGTCGAAGAACCAGGTGTTGTCCTGATAGGCATTGTCGATGTGGACAATCACCTGAGTGTCAGGGAACACGGATTTGACAGCGTCATAGCCTGCCGTGGTGAGGGCGGCATAGTTTGACCAACCTCCCGGAATATCCCCTTTGTCGTTATAGAGACGTCCGGTCTCCCAAAGCATTCCCGGTCGGGTCTCGTTGCCGACCTGCACCCAATGCGGAGTGACTCCTGCGGACTTCAAGGCGGTCAGAACATCCTTGGTGTGCTCGGCGACCTTGGCGGAAAGGCCTTTCAGATCCAGGCCAGCCCACTCGGCGGGAATATTCTGACGGCTCGGATCAGCGAAGAAGTCACTGTAATGGAAATCTATCATCACCGACATCCCCGCCTCGGCGGCCCGTTTCGCCATCCTCACGACATCATCCTTGCCGCTCCATCCGTTCGGATCCTCAGGCTTCACCCAGACACGAAGGCGTATGGCGTTGATCCCGGCGGCCTTCAAGACAGGATAAAGCCCGGTGTTCCCTTTGGAATCCTTGAAGGCCGAGCCATTGATTCTGGCCGGATTATGCTCCATATCATATTCCATCTCCGAAGCCCAGCTGGCATCCGCACCCCGTGCGAACGCCACTTCGTCCACAGAAGGCGCATCCGGTTCGTCTTTCTGATTGCCTCCGGATCCACCGCAGCCGACAAACAGGGAGGAAACCGCAAATGCCAATGCGGACAATGTAGCAAGACGTGAATATAATGTACTCATGCAGCGTAACGTCTTTCAAAAGATCCGGTGACCGGGACGGCCACTAAAGGCTTTCGATGTTCTTCTCGTTGAGTAGATTCTTGCCCTCGGCAGTGTAGGCGTACTCGATGCGGTCAGCATAATGCTTCTCGACCTTGCCACGGACAATCTTCATCGTGCTGTTAACCAATCCATTCTGCTCGGTGAAAGGCTCTGGAAGCACAGCCACGGCGGCCGGCAGCCACCTCTCCGGGAACATACCCTCGTGTGAGCCGCCCTTCTTGTAGGAATCAATCTCTTCCTGGATCTTCTTCAGCATCGCCTCCTTGCCCTCACGTGTGGCTGGATCCAGACCCTTCGAGGAGACATATTCCTTGAGGGCATCCTTCGCCGGAACGATCAGGACGATCGTGTAAGGATCCTGGTTGTTGTGCAGGATGACCTGCTCGATGTACTTCGAGCCGTCGGTGAGCGAGTCCTCGAAGCCTTCCGGACTGTATTTCTCTCCGTCGGATGAGATCAGCAGAGACTTGAAGCGGCCGACAACGTAAAGATATTCACTATCATACATATAGCCCATATCTCCAGTGTGCAGCCAACCGTCGCGGAGAGCCTCGGCAGTGCCTTGTGGATTCTTCCAGTAGCCGGCCATCACATTCTCGCCGCGCACCACGATCTCGCCCTTCGTGCGGAGCGGAACCTCCTTGCCGTTGTCGTCGCAGATCTTGATGTCAAGCGGCTTCACGACACGGCCCGAAGAGCCGAACATCGCATGGCCGGTCGAGTTGGCGGAGATGATAGGGGTCGCCTCGGACACGCCGTAGCCTTGGAACATAGGAATGCCGATGGCGCAGAAGTACCTCTGAAGCTCGATGTCCAGAAGCGCGCCGCCTCCCACAAAGAACTCCATCCTGCCGCCGAATCCCTCACGGACCTTCTTGAATATGATCTTGTCGAACAAGGCCATCAACGGCTTCTTCCAAAGCTGAAGGATGCCACCACGGTTGTAATATTCCTTGTTGTAGGAAATTGCGAGGTTGAGGGCGTAGTTGTAGAGTTTCTCGACCTTCGGTCCCTGCTTGTGGATGGTGGTCTCAACGTTTTTCTTGAAGTTGCGGGCAAGCGCCGGCACTGACAGCATCACGTGCGGACGGACCTCCTTGATAGCTATAGGAATATTCCTGAGCGTGGCGAGCGGGTTGGCTCCGACAGGCACGGTGGCGATGCTGCTGCAATAGGACATCATCGTGTAGAATCCGGCCACGTGCGCGAAGCAGTGGTCAAGAGGCAGGATGATGAGCATCGTGGAGTCAGGCTTGACTCCGATCACGGAATGAGCCTGCTCAACGTTGGCAGTGTAGTTGCGATGCGTAAGAAGAACGCCCTTAGGGTCGGCTGTTGTTCCGGAAGTATAGCTGATCGTGGCGTAATCGTCTGGCTCCACAGACTTGTAACGCTCCTCGAACTCGGCCTTGTGACCGAACAGGTAGCTGTCGCCGAGAGCCTGAACCCATTCCATCGAGACCTCCTTGGCGTTGGCCGCCGGAATGTTATCCAGCACGATGACCTTCTCCACGCAGTCCAGCTGTGAGATTATCCTGCGGATCTTCGGGAGTTGCTGTCCGGAAACGATCACGAACCTGGACTCGGAATGCTGGATCCTGAAAGTCAGGTCGTTGCTTTCCTCGAGCTTGATGGAGAGCGGGACGCTCACGCCGCCGGCGTAGAGGATTCCCAACTCGGAAAGGATCCACATGTTCCTTCCCTCTGAAAGGAGAGAGACCCTCTCGCCCTTGTTGAGTCCCATGGCCATCAGGCCGGCCGCGATGCGGTAGCCTTCCTTGCGGGTCTGCTCGAATGATGTCTCGGTCCACTTTTCATCCACTTTCTCGCGGAGGAACACGTGCGTAGAGTATTCGTGGGTATATTTCTCCACGAACTCGATGATTGTCGGTCTTGTAGCTGACATACTATGTAATCGTTAAAATTATCTTTGCCAAAACCGCGGCGGGTTATTCCTTGCCGCTAAGTCATTATTCATCAATCTGTCTGACCTCCGGGAAGAGGCCGAAGAGTTCGGCGTCTATCTTGTCGGTGACGGTCTGGAAGTCCTCCGGACGGTTCTCAAACTTGATGTTGTCCACATCGATGACCAGAAGATGTCCGTCATATTTGGAGATCCAATCGTCATAGCGCTTGTTGAGGCCCGTGAGGTAGTCGATGCGGATGCTGCTCTCATATTCCCTTCCCCTCTTCTGGATCTGGGCCACCAAATTCGGGATGGTGGACTTCAGATAGATCAGCAGGTCAGGCTTGCTCACAAGCGACATCATCAGATCGAAAAGATCCGAGTAGTTCTCGAAATCCCTGGTGCTCATCAGACCCATGTCGTGAAGGTTCGGGGCGAAGATTCGCGCGTCCTCGTAGATCGTCCTGTCCTGGATGATGACATCGCTGCATCTTGAGATGTCCACGACATCCTTGAACCTCTTGTTCAGAAAATATACCTGGAGGTTGAACGACCAACGCTCCATGTCCGCGTAAAAGTCTGAAAGATAAGGGTTGAAGTCAACCGATTCGAACTTCGGAGTCCAGCCGTAATGGGCCGCCAGCATCTTTGTCAGGGTGGTCTTGCCACTGCCTATGTTGCCTGCTATCGCGATGTGCATATCCTTTGTGTGTTTTGTTCAGTCTTCTCGCTACCTCTTGTTGCAAAGATCATCAAATCTTTTCGATATGATTCCATACCTGCCGAAGAGACGCAGTGCAAAATTAATAAATATTCCTCGTAAACTCTGCCTTATCCAACAAGAATATGCCGGCATCGTCTCTGTCCCTCACAACGAGAACAACTCGTTGACCGTCTTCCCGAAAAATGCTGAGAGCCTCAGGGCAAGTTCCGTGGAAGGAACGAACTTGTTCGGATCGCCGAGGTGAGCAGCAGGGAAAAAGCTTGTCCATAACCTTCAAACAAGCAATCCAGCACAGCTTCTAAGACGCAATATGTTACTCCTGCCGCTGACTTTGTGAAGATTAACGTCTTGTTTGTTAATAGCTTAAGCGGTGACCTTTAGTGGACTTGCACTAAAGATAAGAATCTATTTGCGTTGTTCAGAATGTTTTACGCATCACTTGCTGATAGCCAACTGGTGACGTGTATAACCTTGATTTTCAGAACTTTAGGGCATGGCCTTCTGCTTGTAAGCACCGAAGGTTATCTGCTTATCTTCTGTGTTTCAGTGTTTTATCCTCCACCGCCTCAATCCGCAGGAATTTCCGCGCGTGCTCAATGCTGACTCCACAGCGGCTGATGAGCTCGTTGAGGTAGGCGATGCGCTCCTCTGCTTGGAGTCTCAGCACATCCTCGATGCCTGAAAACCGCCCGTCTGCCGCCAGATGGTGTGTCATCTTCTTGTAGTCGGCACCAGAATAAGGATCGTGTGGCTCCCTGATGTCATATTCACTGCCTGTGTTGCTGCTGAAAGCGGTCAGCATATTCCTATAACTTCCATAGTAACTGATCACACGTTTGAAATCAATGACTGAATATTCCCTTACAATGAAATCAATAAGCTGTTTCTTCTCGCTTACATTCAGCGAAAGGAACAAGTCATCAAGCACTTCGTACGAAAGCGGTCTGCCGTGTGCATGTAGCATCTTTACTCCCGAAAGTGCTTTTCTCATACTTACAGATGCTTCACGAGGGATGAGCTTGTCTGAATATGGATGGTCAGATTCCGCATAGACCAGGAAATTCCAACGCCAGTCTTCCGCCCGCTTGCAGATACGGTCCTCAACCGGGTTGTTGTAGAGGTAGGCGAGTGAGGTTCTGGCCTGCTTGCCGCCTCGTTTGTTGGACAGCCCGTAAGTGGAAAGCAAACTCCCCTTTAATCCGTGTCTGATGTTGTAAGTCTTTGAGAATTTTGAGCATAGTTCCTGCATGAACCTCGCGATAGTTTTGTGATCCTCAGCCTCGACCAGTACATGAATATGATTGTACATCAAGCAAAGCCCCAGCACACGGATCCTATGCTTGGCCGCAGTCAAAGAGAATATCGTAAAGAAAACCAGCGAGTCCTTCACGCTGTAGAACACCACGAATCCGGACCGTGCTCTCTGGAAGATATGCCCGACCGCACCCTTCTGATAAATCATTCGCCTCAAACGAGCCATAATTCAATAATTTAAGTTGGTCAATATGTTTGTGACAAGATAGGCATTTATCCGTAGAACTCCAAAAGAATTCGGACCAGGCATTTTAGGCTTGCGCTTAACATATAGATGAATCTTTATTATGTCGAAAGGCCTAAGTAAAATGTAAAAAAATAACATGCATCACTTTAAATTTGCAATATATTGATGCTCAAGGTGATTCTATGTGTTCAAATTTATCGATTGATGCAACTTATTTTTTCGACATTAGTACTGATGCGTTAATAATTATCAAATAAAGTAAGTTCTGAAAAATCCTTATTTCTAATGAGTAGTTGAGGGGCTGTCATAAACCTTCAGTACAAACTAATTTCAAATCGAGGTTATAGTAGAATATTGTTAAACTTTGCAATGTTAATAAGTTACGAACATAGATGCGAAAGTTAGCGCATCACTAATATTTCGACATTACTAAAGTACATAAGTCCGGAAGAATTTCATCAGATGTATCAGGGGCTGTGTTTGAGACTGTATCTTGGCAGGAGTATCAGTTGTATCTTTCAGACGAGGTACCCCCGTTCCTCACTCTTTCGTCTCTGCATGGGATGTAATGCCCTGACTATCATTGATAAAGTTACTTGTCTTCGGTATGTTTGAACCAAAGGCATGTCGTTGGTTATCTGACATTCAATGCTTTAATCCGCACTGGTTGATTGTCAAGGAGTGACGTGTAATACTTTGGAAACAAGTACCTTAAGATGTTGCCTTTAGTGTTGACTCACTTAAGACGAAGTGTTAAATTGCATCTGACCAATGCTTTACGTGGCACTGATTGATAATCAATCGGTGGCGATTAATATGCTGAAAATGAATCTAATAACGTTGAGTCTTTGGCTGGAATCAACCAAAGGGAATCGGCTTTTTTTCTGAATATGAGTGCGTTATCAATAACGGACTCTTCTACCAGATGAGGCGGTTCACTCATCAGGCACCTGCGAAAAACGATTATCCTTCCGCCGGAAAGGACGGAAGGATAACGCATAGTTTGATATTCATAATTAGTTGACCTTCATGTGAGCCGAGGCCTGTTCCATGCTGTTTGGCTTTGGTGGCCGATCGCTGGTCGTGTCTATGATTCCGACGTCTGTCACTTCGACAGGCTCATTGACCGGGAAGTAAATTTGGTCAGTGGCTGTGACTTCCCTTGGCCTTGCGGCGGTCACTTTGACGGGTTCAGTGACCGGTTGCAAAGCAAGCTCAGTGACCGTTCGGCTCTCCGAAGGTCGTGATGCTTCTATCCGAGTGTGTGGATGGCGAGGCCGGAACGGAGTTTCGGCTCGAACCATGTGGTCTTCGGAGGCATGATGTTGCCGGTGTCGGCGATGTCGATGAGCTGCTGCATCGAGACAGGGTAGAGGGCGAAGGCGACCTTCATCTCACCGCTGTCAACCCTGCGCCTGAGCTCGCCGAGACCTCTGATTCCACCTACGAAATCAATTCTCTTGTCCGTGCGCAGATCCTTGATTCCAAGCACTTTGTCAAGTACGAGGTTCGAGAGGATCGTGACATCCAGGACTCCAATCGGATCCTTGTCGTCGTACCGGCCAGGAAGAGCCTCCATAGAGTACCACTTCCCGTCAAGGTACATCGAGAAGTTGTGCAGATGGTCAGGGTGGTAGATTTCCTTACCCATCTCGCGGACCGTGAAGTTCTCCTCAAGAGCGGCGATGAACTGTTCCTTGGAAAGACCGTTCAGATCCTTTACGACACGGTTGTAGTCCAGGATCTTCAGCTGGCTCTCAGGGAAGCACACCGCCATGAAGAAGTTGTACTCCTCGTCTCCGGTGTGGTTCGGGTTCTGAGCCCTCTTCTCGGCGCCGACACGCGCGGCGGCCGCTGTACGGTGGTGACCGTCAGCAACATAGAAGGCGTCAACATCGTTCTGGAACAGCCTTGTGATCTGGTCGATGGTCTTGTCGTCATCGATCACCCAGAACTTGTGGCCGAACTTGTTCTCGTCGATGAAATCGTACTCCGGAGCCTTCTTGACGGTCTGGGCGACAATCTCGTTCAGAACGTGGTTGTCCTTGTAGGCGAAGAACACCGGCTCGATGTTGGCGTTCTGGATGCGTACGTGAACCATTCTGTCATCCTCCTTGTCCTTGCGGGTGAGCTCGTGCTTCTTGATCTTGCCGGACGCATAGTCGTCCGTGTGGGCGCAGAGAACGAGTCCGTACTGTGTGCGGCCTTCCATGGTCTGGGCATAGACGTAGTAGCACTCCTTAGGATCACGCTTGAGCCAACCCTTCTTCTGCCACTCCTTGAAATTCATCACGGCCTCGTCATAGACCTTAGGGTCGTGATCCTCAAGGATAGGGTTGAAGTCGATCTCCGGCTTGGTGATGTGGAGGAGGGATTTCTCTCCGGCCATCTCCTTTGCCTCTTCCGAGTTCAGCACGTCATAAGGTGGTGCTGCCACCTCTGTCACAATATCTTTCGGCGGCCTGATCGCCGCGAACGGTTTTACTCTCACCATAATATTCTTGGAAAAATGTTGAATGAATATGCCAATGTGCCTAGAAGAATCTCTTTCAGGCAGCCTGAACTGCTTTTGAAATAGATGGCACCGGTGCAAAGGCAGGGGTGCCATCTGAATATTCATGAATTACTTGTTGACCTGGAAGCGTGTGTTGCCTGTGGCGAAGAAGTCCACGATCTGGCGTGCTGCAGCAAGGCCGGCGTTCATATTCGCCTCGGCGGTCTGCGCTCCCATCTTCTTAGGGGTGGCGAAGATGCGCACACCGAACTTCTCCTTCAACGCGGCGTAGTTGTCCGGAGCCACGTCGGTGATGTATTTCAGATCAGTCCTTTCCTCAAGAGCCTTCTCCAGTCCGGCCTCGTCGATGACCTCCTTGCGGGCGGTGTTCACCAGACAGGCACCCTTAGGCATCTTGGTGATCAGGTCATAACCGATCGAACCGATGGTCTGAGGAGTGGCAGGAATATGCACGGAGATGAAGTCGCAGGATGCGTACATGTGCTCAAGCGAATCGGCAGGCTCGGCTCCGGCCTCGCGGATCTTCTCCGCAGGGATGAACGGGTCGATGGCCATGACGCTCATTCCCAGAGCCTCGGCCTTCTTGCCGACCAGACGGCCCACGTTGCCGAAGGCCTGGATTCCGACCTTCTTGCCCTGGATCTCGGATCCGGTGGCAGGGGTGAACTGGTTGCGGCACATATAGATCATCATGGCGATGGCAAGCTCTGCGACAGCGTTGGAGTTCTGTCCCGGAGTGTTCATCACGACCACGTTGTGCGCGGTCGCCGCGGCGAGGTCAACGTTGTCGTAACCGGCACCGGCACGGACAACGATCTTCAACTGTTTCGCTGCGTCAAGCACTTCGGCTGTGACTTTGTCGGAGCGGATGATGAGAGCGTCCACATCAGCGACGGCTGCGATGAGCTCCGAAGCGTCAGCGTACTTCTCAAGAGCGGCGAACTCGTGCCCTGCTCCGGTGACGATTTCCTTGATCCCGGCGACGGCTGCCGCTGAGAAAGGCTTCTGTGTTGCGACCAATACTTTCATGATGTCTATTTCTTAAGTTCCTCAAATTCTTTCATGCAGTCAACAAGAGCCTGAACGTCCTCGACTGTGCAGGCGTTGTAGAGGGAAGCCCTGAAGCCTCCGACCGAGCGGTGACCCTTGATGCCGATCATTCCGCGCTCTTTGGCGAACGCCAGGAACTCGTCCTGAAGAGCCTCGTAGCCAGGGGCCATAACGAAGCAGACATTCATCAGCGAGCGGTCCTCCTTCGCGGCGGTGCCGACAAACAGAGGGTTGCGGTCTATCTCTGAATATAGCAGGTCAGCCTTCTGCTGGTTGATCTTCTGGATGGCAGGAACTCCACCGATGCTCTTGAGCCACTTGAGGGTCTCGTTCATCATGAATATGGAGAATACCGGCGGTGTGTTGTACATTGAGAGTTTCTCGATGTGGTTGCGGTAGTCAAGCATCGCAGGGAGGTACCTTGAAACCCTTCCGAGGGAGTCCTTCCTGATGATGGCGAAGATAACACCGGCAGGACCGACGTTCTTCTGGGCGCCACCGTAGATGAGATCGTACTTGCTCACGTCCACCGGACGGCTCATGATGTCGGACGACATGTCGGCGATCAGCGGAACAGGGCAGTCGATGTCTTCCTTGATCTCGGTGCCGTAGATGGTGTTGTTCGTGGTGATGTGGAAATAGTCGATGTCCGTAGGAATCTCGTATCCCTTAGGAATGTAAGAGTAGTTCTTGTCAGCCGAGCTTGCGAGAGCGTAAGCCTCGCCGATTCCCTTGGCCTCCTTGAGGGCTTTCTTCGCCCAGACACCTGTCTCAAGATAGGCGGCCTTCTTCTCAAGGTAGTTCATGGCGACATAGAGGAATTGCAGTGACGCTCCACCGCCGAGGAACACAACCTCGTGGGTGTCAGGAATGTTCAGAAGCTCCTTCCAGAGTGCGCGGCACTCGTCCATAGTCGCGTCCCACTCCTTTGTGCGGTGGGAGATGCTGAGAACAGAGACACCTGTGCCTTTGAAATCCTTGAGGGCTTCAATGGCATTGTCGATGGCCACCTGCGGAAGCAGGCAAGGGCCGGCGTTGAATACGTGTACTTTTTTCATTTCTATTTTAGTTTCAAAGTATTATTAAAATATACGGTTTAAAATCAAAACTGATTTCGCGGTAAAGATAGGCAATTAAAAGGATTTGCCCAACATTTACCGCGAAATTATAAATTATCTGTAGCCGAGGAGGTACGAGATGATCGCCATCCTGACGTACATTCCGCCGCCGGCCTGCTGGAAGTAGTAGGCGTACGGAGTGTCATCGATGTCCGTGGCGATCTCGTTGACCCTTGGGAGCGGGTGCATTATCTTCATATTCGGCTTGACGGAGCCAAGCATCGAGGCGGAGAGTCGATAGACATCCTTTACCTTATTATATTCATCCATGTCAGGGAACCTTTCCTGCTGGACTCTTGTCATGTAGAGCACGTCGCAGATGTTGAGACCATCCTCTATCCTGTCGGTCTGCCGGTAGTCAACTCCCTCACGGTCAAGGAGCTCAAGATATTTCTTTGGCATATTCAATTCTTCAGGAGAGGTGAATATGAAGTGTGGGTCGAACCAGCGCAGCGCTTCCACAAGGGAGTGGACGGCACGGCCGTACTTGAGGTCTCCGACCATATTCACTGTCAATCCATTGAGTTTGCCTTGGGTCTTCTGGATGGCGTAGAGGTCGAGCAGGGTCTGCGTAGGGTGTTGGTTCGCTCCGTCGCCGGCGTTGATGACAGGCACCGACGCCACTGACGCGGCGATGTCCGCCGCTCCCGCTTGAGGGTGCCTCATCACAATCATATCCACATAGTTGGACACAATCTTTATGGTGTCCTCCAGGGTCTCTCCCTTGGTCTGGCTGGTGTTGCGGTTGTCAGGGAAGCCGATGACTCTGGCACCGAGTCTGTTGACAGCGGCCTCGAACGAGAGCCTCGTTCTGGTCGAAGGCTCGAAGAACAGGCAGGCCACCACCTTTCCGGCGAGGAAATTCTGTTCACGGTTCGCTTCGAATTCCTTTGCTACCTCAAGGATGTGAAGGACTTCGTCCTTTGAAAAATCCTGGATTGAAATTAGACTTTTAGGCATGATGTTTATGATTTAAAGTTCGTTTATCGTACAGTTTTCGATTTTCCCGATTCTGGTACGGAAGTCATCCTCGGCGGAGAGCCGGATCCAGACCTGAAGTGTGCACTCCGCTCCGAAAGCCTGTCCTTTCTGCTTGAGGTCCATGTCTTTGAGAATCTTCATGACGCTGTTCATTGCCTCGTAGCCGAAACGGACGCTGAACCATTTCCCGGCGATCTTCTCAACGCTGCCGGCCTTGTCAAGGGCTTCTGCCGTGGAGGTTTTGTAGGCTCTGATAAGTCCCGGGATCCCGAGCTTGATTCCTCCGAAATAGCGCACTACCACCACCAGCACATCGCTCAACCCTCTGGAGTCGATCTGGCCCAGGATTGGTCTGCCGGCCGAGGATGAAGGTTCTCCGTCATCATTGGCCCTGAACTTGTCCCCGAGATAGCCGAGGCGGTAGGCGTAGCAATGGTGGCGGGCATCGTGGTACTTCTTTTTCAAGTCACCGACAATGCTCTTGACCTCTTCTTCTGTCTCGACAGGAAAAGCGAATGAGATGAAGCGGCTGCCGTTGTCTTTGAACAGCCCTTCAGCCGGTCCGGGAATGCTCTTGTAGGAGTCTCGGATGATGTTTTCTGGTCTTTCCATTCCTAAGACACGAAAATAGCGTTTTTCACATAATTTTGCAACCGAACGATAAATTTTGTAATTTTGAAATGGTTTTGAATCAAAAATATTTATGGTTTATAAATACAGGGTGACTTTGGCCGGGATCAAAGGATTCTACCGGGTTTATGAGATGAGGGGCGAAACGACCCTTTACGAATTCCACAAACAGATGCGTGCGGACATGGAATTTCCGCAGGATCAGCTGATTATGTTCAAGGCTATGGATGCCGGCGGCGGAGTTCTCGCCCGCTACGGACTGTTCGACCTTGGCAGCGGCACAGTGGACAATGTAACCGTGGCGCAGACTGTCAAGAACGGGGTCGCCTCGTTCCTGTACTTCTACGATGTGCCTAACCGCAAGAGCGTGATCGTCACGTTCGAGGGCGTGGAGGAGAAGCCGGAATGCTCTCCTACGATCGTCGAGGTGAAGGGCCCGAATCCTATCGAGTTCGAGAACGGTTATGTGGCTTTTGAGGATCTTCCTGATTCTCAAAGACATCTGCCTGGCCAGAAGCCAGACTGGGGTTCGGATGATGATGATGACGATGAAGGTGGCTCGTCCCTTTCCTTGGATGAAGACAGGGACGATGAGGAGGACGATGACGACGAGGACGGAAAGATAGTCTTCGACGGGACCGAGGATCTGGACATCTAAGAAGTTCCTCTGCTTCGAATATGTCCCGGCGGCTTCTCATAATCCTTGGACCTACCGCAGTCGGCAAGACTGACTTCAGCGTCTCGAAGGCTTTGGAATATGGCTCGCCGGTGATTTCCTGCGACTCCCGCCAAATCTTCAGGAATATGTCGATCGGGACCGCTGTCCCGAGTGCTTCGCAGCTTGCCGTTGTGAAGCATTATTTCATTCAGTCCGTTCCTGTCACGCAGGCCTACACGGCGGGGGATTACGAGCTGGAGGCTGTGGCTCTGGTCGAGAGACTTTTCGATGAGGGACACGAGACCTTGGTGATGACCGGCGGCTCGATGTTCTACATAGACGCGGTCTGCAACGGGCTTGACAATCTTCCGGACGGGGATTCGGCTTTGCGGGCTGAGCTGTGGGAAAGGCTTGGAAAAGAAGGCGTTGGGACTCTCGCCGAGGAACTTAGGCTGAAGGATCCGCTGACATATTCACAGATTGACACCCGCAACAGCCAGAGGGTCATACGGGCCTTGGAGGTCTGCCTGGTCTCTGGGAGGCCGTTCTCGTCGTTCAAGACGGGGGAGAGGCGCGGGCGTTCCTTCGAGATAGAAAAAATAGGACTTACGCGGCCGCGTGAGGAACTATATTCACGGATTAATCAGAGGGTTCTGAATATGATTGACGAGGGGCTTGTGGAGGAGGTCCGGTCGCTGCTGCCGTACCGGGATTGCCAGGCGCTTCAGACCGTCGGCTACAAGGAGATCTTTGAATATCTTGATAAAAAGATTCCTCTGGAGGAAGCTGTCCGCCTCATCCAGAGGAACACTCGTCATTACGCCAAAAAGCAGCTTACCTGGTGGCGCCGCGATCCCGACATCCGTTGGATTGACATCCACTAACAGTAGAAGGATGAATAAGATGGGAAATGGGAATCGGAGCGTAGCGACGCAAGGGGTATGGGGAGAACGCTCCCCATTGCCCCACCGGGGCTGTCACGAAGTGACTGGGGGTAAAAAAGGAAGGGATCTTCCGTTCTGACTTAGAACGGAAGATCATTGCTTGGATCATCCGCAGGAAGGTCATCGATGGTCGGTGCGGGAGCCTGCTGCTGAGGCTGTGCGCCGTAATTCGGCTGAGGAGCCGGAGAGTAATTCTGTGGAGCCTGGTATGCCTGCTGCTGCGCCGGGGCTGATGCCGACTGTCCCGCCGGAGCGATTCTCCAGACACGCACATCGTTGTACCAACGTCCGTTGTATTCCCGTGCCCTTAGATTGAAAGCCACCTTAACCGAGTCTCCGACCTGGTACTTGTCCAGATCCGCGACCTTGTCGTTGCCGAAAGCCGTCAGACATACGTCCGCCGGATAGTTGCCGTCTTGATATTCAAGGACAAAATCTTGTTTTGTCCAGGAGCCCTTGGCTCCCTGTCCGCTCTGCTTGGCAAGCTTCTGCTTGATCCTGCCTTCTATTTCCAATGCCATGATATTCTTTGTCTTGTAAAAATTAAACCTGCTCGGCGCACGGGCGCGAAGCAGGCTTGTCATACGCTGCCTGAAGGCAGAGATTATTTTTTGTCCTCTACAACCGGCTCAACGAAGTGCTTTACAGAGTCGAGCTGGATGTCGAACACGAGAGTCGTGTTAGGGTCGATGCCGTTAGATCCGCGCTCGCCGTAGCCAAGCTCTGAAGGGACATAAAGAGTAGCCTTTCCACCCTCACCAAGAAGCTGGAGACCTTCTGTCCATGCAGGGATGACCCTGTTGAGGGTAAGCATGACCGCGTCCTGGTCCTCTTTGACCTCCTCGATGACGGTGCCATCGGTGAGGGAAAGCTTGTAGTGAACATAGACGGTGTCCTTTTCGGAAGTAGGCTTGACCTCGCTTCCAGCCTCGGCGATGATGTACTGGAGTCCGGATCCGGTCGCCTGAACGCCTTCCTTCTTGAGGTTGGCCTCAAGGAACTTCTGCTCCTTCTCCTTGTTGATCGCTCCGACATATTCAGCCCTCTTCTGGACGAACTCGTTCATGATGCGGTTCATCTCCTCAGGGTTGACCTTGAACTGCTTTGTGAACTCCTCGTCGCGCGGGTTGCCCTTGGAGGCCACGAAATCAGCGGCTCCCTTCTTGATCATGTTGAAGTTGAGGTCGCCCATGTTGTAGTTCTTGATCATGGAACCAAGCTGGATACCAAGAAGATAACTTACTGAATCAACGGTCGCTTTTGAAGGAAGGAGATCCTTTGCGCTGGTCGGTTTCTGAGGAACCTCGGCAACGGCTGTGCTGTCCGCACCATCCGCCTTGCCGTCAACCTTGTTTGAGTTGCAGGCCGCGATTGAAAGAACCATCGCTGTCGCCGCAAGCATTTTGAATGTCTTCATAATACTATTAAAAATTTTAAAAGTTGCCGATTTGTCGCTTCCAGGGCAAAAAGCCCCGAAAGTTCCGCAAATATCGCAAAAAATATTGACTTTATTGTCCATTAAATTTCAAAATGCTTGTTTATACCGAAAACAATCACTATTTTTAGAAATAATTAGGTAATTCTATGGAAATCGACTCGTCATCGCTGAATTCCAAGTTGAAAGAATTCTTTGGTTTTGATTCCTTCAAGGGGGATCAGGAGAGAATCATCCGGAACCTTCTGGATGGCAAGGACACTTTTGTCCTCATGCCGACGGGCGGCGGAAAGTCTTTATGTTTCCAGCTGCCGGCCTTGGTTATGCCTGGCACCGCCATCGTGATCTCTCCGCTGATCGCCTTGATGAAAAATCAGGTGGATGTGATCCGCGGGTTTGTGGAGGAACAGAACGGAGTCGCTCATTTCCTGAACTCGTCCTTGAACAGAGCCCAGATCCAGGAGGTCAGGGCGGATGTTCTTTCCGGTGTGACCAAATTGCTTTACGTGGCTCCGGAGTCGCTTACAAAAGAGGAGAATGTGGATCTGCTTCGGGAGGTGAAGATCTCTTTCTACGCCGTGGATGAGGCCCATTGCATTTCCGAATGGGGACATGACTTCAGGCCGGAGTACCGCCGGATCAGGGACATGGTCCAGATGATAGGCCGGGCTCCTATCATGGCCTTGACGGCGACAGCCACCCCGAAGGTCCAGAACGACATTCAGAAGAATCTCGGAATCATGGACGCTACCGTCTTCAAGTCGTCGTTCAACAGACCTAACCTGTACTACGAGGTTCGTGACAAAGTAGATCCTGACAAAGACATAATAAGGTACATCAAGCAGCATCCAGGGAAATCAGGAATCATATACTGCTTGAGCCGCAAGAAAGTTGAGGAAATCGCCAAGCTGCTGGAGATCAACGGAATCCGCGTGCTTCCTTATCATGCGGGACTGGATGCGAAGACCAGGGCGGAGAACCAGGACAGGTTCTTGATGGAGGACGTGGAGGTCATTGTGGCGACCATAGCCTTCGGCATGGGAATCGACAAGCCGGATGTGCGCTTTGTCATACACTATGATATTCCTAAAAGCATCGAGGGCTATTATCAGGAGACCGGACGTGCCGGCAGGGACGGGGAGAACGCTGAATGCATCACGTTCTACAGCTATAAGGACATCCGCAAATTGGAAAAGTTCATGCAGGGCAAGCCGGTTTCGGAGCAAGAGATAGGCCGTCAGTTGCTTATGGACACCGTGGCGTACGCCGAATCCAGCATGTGCCGCCGCAGGATGCTGCTGAACTATTTCGGAGAGGATTATCCTAAGGACAACTGCGGATTGTGCGACAACTGTCTCAATCCGAAGGCCACATTCGACGGGCGCAAGGAGATGTGTCTGGTGATAAGACTTGTAAGGTCCCTTCCGGAACATTTCAAGATCGAACATCTGGCATCGGTCCTGGCCGGGCAGTCGACGGCGATGATCAAATCCTACCGTCACGACACATTCCCGCTTTTCGGCTCGGGTGCTGGCCACAGTCTGAAGTTCTGGTGCTCGGTCATCAACCAAGGGCTTCTGCTGCATCTTCTTGAGAAGGAGATCGAGACATACGGTCTGATCTATGTGACCAGGAAAGGTGAGGATTTTTTCAGCAACCCTTATGAGATCCGTCTTGTGGAGGACAAGAATTTCAAGGGGAAAGGTACGGGCGATGAGGATGATGAGGACGCACCGGCTGCCGGCATGAAGGGAGGGGGTGGAGACGCGGCGCTCCTGTCCATGCTCAAGAACTTGAGGAAGGACATTTCCCGGAAGTTGAATCTTCAGCCGTGGATCATATTCGGAGACCCGGCTCTTGAGGACATGTCCATCCTCTATCCGATCACTTACGATGAGCTCCATAACTGTCAGGGTGTAGGCGAGGGGAAGGCAAGAAAGTATGGCAAGGAGTTCATCGACTTGATCCGAAGGTATGTGGATGAGAACGACATCACAAGACCTGAGGACTTTGTGGTCAAATCGGCTCCGACCAAGAGTTCCGACAAGATATTCATCATCCAGAGCGTTGACCGGCGGATGTCTTTGGAGGATATAGCTGACGCGAAAGGCTGGGAGATGGATGAACTTGTCGGGGAGATCGAAGGCATCGTGTCTTCCGGCACCAATCTGAATCTGAATTACTACATCAGCCAGACCATTGATGATGATGTTGTTGATGAAATTTATGAATATTTCAAAAGCGAGGCGACCTCTGACTCAGTGGAGGAGGCCATCAAGGTGCTGGGCGCTGATTATGAGGAGATGGAGATCCGCCTTGTCCGGATAAAGTTCCTTTGCGAGATAGCCTCTTAGATGGTCACCATCTTGAGTTTCCGGCCTTCAAAATGTCCGAGCCGTCGGAATCCGAACATCTTGACATACTGTGCGAAATAGTCGAACCTGTCACCCACCTGCCTGGGCGTGTGGGAATCTGATCCCATGCAGATGATCTCGCCTCCGAGTTCCATGTACCTTATCAGAATGTCCCTGTCAAGCTGTGGGGTGCGGAGACCGTAAGTCTTGTAACTTTTTGTGTTGATTTCCAGACCTTTGCCATTCTCTATCAGGTACTTGAATATCTCGTCGAACAATCCCGGAAAATCCCTGTACAGCACACTCTCCTTGGGATATGGCGCATAGCGGGCAACATAGTCGAAATGCCCCATGATGTCGAAGTCGCCGAGCCATTTCATCTCCCTCAGGAGGGTCTCAAGGTAGCGGCCGTAAGCCTCTTTCCAGTTCTTGCCTTTGTAGTACGGGCCGAAATACGGATCCGTGTCCTCAAGGTAGTGGACCGAGGCGATGATCTGGTCGAACCTGTACTTTGAAAGTAACGCTCTGGTCTGTTCGTGGTTCTTCTCTCCGAGACCAAGCTCTATTCCTTTGAATATCTTGAATTTCTTTGATGCCGATTTCCCGAAAGCCCCGTCGGTGGCCAGTCCGTTCACCCTGTCTATCTCCGCCTGCTGGGCATCCACATCGAAAACCTCGCAGACGATCGGTTCGAACTCTTCTTTCATCTTCGGGACATAGAAATCACAATGGTCGGTGAAACATATTCCTCCGAACCCTTTTTCCACCGCCGCCAGGGCGCTCTTTTCAACAGTTGTTCCCTCTCCGTCGAAAGAGAATTGGCTATGATTGTGTGTATCGAAAAACATAGGCACGAATATAGCATTTTTTACTTAAATTTGTAAGTTGTAATATTAAGGAATGGAATTATGTTCACATTTGGCTACAAAACTTCGTTCAGCAGCATTCTCAGAGCGCTGGCTACCATCGGTATAGGTCTGGTCATGATTTTCGACAACGCGGCTTCCGTGACTGTAGTGAAGGTCGTGGCGGCGTTCTTGCTCGCTTCGGGAATCGTGTCGTTGGTTTATGGTTTCATCCGTAACAAAAGGGACGGGGTGCTTCCATTGATGGCGGTGAACGCTGTCGTGGATTTGATACTTGGCATTCTATTGTTCCTCAATCCTGTCTGGGTGGCCGGCTTCATTGTTACGCTGATAGGAATCGTGCTGATTCTTTTCGGCGGCATCCAGCTGTTAGCTTTGGCCGGAGCCATGTCTCTGCTGGGGGCCGGATTCTCCACATTGATCCTTTCGATCTGCGCGGTGGCGGGGGGCGCGTTCCTGCTTTTCAACCCGTTCGGTGAGAGGATCATGAGTGTCTGCGCCGGAAGTTTTCTGCTTCTGTACGGTGTGTCCGAACTGATCTCGTCGTGGCGGATCCGCAAGGCCAAGGAGGCCTATGAGATTCGTTTCAACACACCGGACGAGCCTCAGTCTGACCAGGATGTGATCGAGACCTCTGGTCTTGATGATGCCAAGGAGGTGGACTACACAAAGGTGGACGAGTAGGATGATTCCTCAGGAAACGGTACAGAAAATCCTTGACACCGCCCGTGTGGAAGAGGTGATCGGCGACTTCGTGACTCTGAGAAGGCGTGGGGCCGACCTTTGGGCCTGCTGTCCGTTCCACGGTGAGAAGACACCGTCTTTTCATGTCATTCCTGCCAAAGGGCAATATTATTGCTTCGGCTGCCACAAGGGCGGCTCCGCCATCGGGTTCGTCATGGACTACGAGCATCTGTCCTACGTTGAGGCTCTGCGGTACCTTGCCAGGAAATACAACATCGAGATAGTCGAGAAAGAGGAGACGGCGGAGGACATAGCGAACCGTCAGCGGAACGAGAGTCTCCTGCTTGTCTCTGAATATGCCGGCAAGTTCTTCAAGGAGCAGCTCCATACCGATGAGGGACGGTCCGTCGGCCTTGAATATTTCCACTCCAGAGGGCTGGAGGACGCTACAATAGAGAAATATGGTCTCGGCTGGGCCCCGTCGAGCCGGCATGCCTTGACAGACGCGGCGAAAGCGGCCGGGTACAAGGATGAATATCTCCTTGAGACAGGTCTGTGTGCCGCATACGATTCTGACAACAGGCTGCACGACAGGTTCTATGACCGCGTGGTGTTCCCGATCCATTCGATGAGTGGAAGGGTTATCGCGTTCGGGGCCAGGACATTGAAGTCCAAGGAAGAGGGAAAGCCATACGCCAAGTATGTGAACTCCAAGGAGTCGGACATCTACGTAAAGAACAAGTCTCTTTACGGCATCTGGTTCGCGAAGAACGAGATGGCCCGCAAGGACAAATGCTATTTGGTCGAGGGCTATCTGGATGTGCTCTCGATGCACCAGCTCGGTATCACGAACGTGGTGGCTTCCAGCGGCACGGCATTGACCGAAGGGCAGATAGGTCTCATCAAGAGATTCACGCAGAATGTCACGATCATGTACGACGGGGATTCCGCCGGCATCCATGCGGCTCTTAGGGGAATCGACATGTTTCTGCGCGAGGGGATGAACGTTAAGGTCGTCCTGATCCCGGACGGAGATGATCCGGACTCATATTCAAGAAAGCACTCGCTTGCGGAGGTAGAGGAGTTTCTCGCCGCTGCTGAGATGGATTTTGTGGATTTCAAGTCCTCGCTGCTTTTGAAGGACACAGCGAGGGATCCGCTCAAGCGTGCCGAGGTGATCAATGACATAGCGGACACGATAGCCGACATCCCGGATGCCGTGAAACGTTCTGTCTATGTAGATTTCCTGAGTGACAAGTTCGAGATCCGCAGGGATATTCTGGACGAGAGGATCGGCGCGACACGCTCCAAAAGGCTTATTGAACAGAAGAAAGCCGCTGACCGTGACAGGGAAAGGCTTCGTAACCAGACCTCGCGGTCCGGAGCCTCGGCAGGCTCAGCCACCATATTGCCTGGGAATGGTTATGCCACCGGCTCCGGAAATGGTTCGATTGCCGGAACATTCGGAGTTTCTGGCTCTTCTACGGATGGTTTGGCCTACGGAGGAGCGCCGGTGGCTGAGCCTGTCGAAGCCACCCGTCAAAGCACCGGCCTCGATGCCCTTATTGACAACCGCATCATGGCTACAGCCGAGCGCGATCTTCTGAACTTCATCCTCACCTACGGTACCACGAAGCTGGAGTTCCAAAGTGATTCGGCTTTCTATTCCGGATCGGACGAGGATGCGTTGACCGTGTTTGATTTCATAGGCCAGGCTTTGGAGGGAGACAACTCACAGTTCGCCAACTCCGTTTTCAGAAAAGTGTACGAGGCTTATTCCAAAGACTACTATGAGGGATATTCGCAGGATGAGATTGTCAAGCGTCTGATGGACGGGGAGGATAGGGACATGGCCTATGTGGTCGCCCAACTGTCAACGGACGAACGGTATGACTTGTCTGTGAAGAATCTGCGGCAGTCAATGATGTCGAAAGGGTCATGGCTGACGATCTATGTCCCGAAAGCGATCCTGGTCTATCAGCAAAGCCGTTTGGAGGACAAGGAAAACGAACTGAAGGAAAGACTCGGAGAGGCGCAGGCCGCTTCCGACGATGACCGGGTGCTTGAGATAATGCAAGAGATGCTTAAAGTGCAGAAGGCACTTAAAATGGTGAAAGTCAGATTGGGAAGAGAAAAATAATATTCATGAATATGGAAAAGAAATTCAAGAGAACACTTGTGACCTGTGCGTTGCCTTATGCCAACGGGCCGGTCCACATCGGTCATTTGGCCGGGGTATACGTGCCGGCGGACATCTACGTCAGGTACCTCAGGATGAGGGGAGAGGATGTGCTTTATGTCTGCGGAAGCGATGAGCACGGAGTCCCGATCACGATCAAGGCCCGCATGGAGGGCTGTACCCCTCAGGATATCGTGGACCGCTACCACAAGATCATCAAGGATTCGTTCACGGGTCTGGGAATCAACTTCGACATCTATGGCCGTACATCCTCTGCGGTTCACGAGAGGAACGCTTCCGAATTTTTCCGCAAGTTGTACGATGAAGGAAAGTTCATCACAAAGGAGTCCGAGCAGTACTATGATCCGGAGGCCAAACAGTTTCTTGCAGACCGCTACATTATGGGTACATGCCCTAAGTGCGGTAATCCTGATGCCTATGGTGACCAGTGCGAGAAGTGCGGAAGCACGTTGAGCCCGGAGGAACTCATCAACCCTAAGTCCAAACTCAGCGGGGCCGAGCCGATAAAGAAGAAGACAACCCATTGGTATCTACCTCTGGACCAGTACGAACCTTGGCTTCGTGATTGGATTCTCGAACAGCACAAAGAGTGGCGAAGCACTGTCTATGGCCAGTGCAAGAGCTGGATTGACGGCGGTCTTCAGCCTCGCGCCGTGAGCCGTGACCTTGACTGGGGCGTGCCTGTCCCTGTGGAGGGTGCCGAGGGCAAGGTGCTCTATGTCTGGTTTGACGCTCCGATCGGGTATATTTCCAACACTCAGGAACTTCTGCCGCAGTCTTGGGAGAAGTGGTGGAAGAGCGAGGACACCCGTCTCGTTCATTTCATCGGCAAGGATAATATCGTGTTCCACTGCATCGTCTTCCCGTCGATGCTCAAGGCTTACGGTGACGGTTACATCCTGCCGGACAACGTTCCGGCGAACGAGTTCCTCAACCTTGAAGGGGATAAGATCTCTACATCCAAGAACTGGGCGGTCTGGGCTCACGAGTATCTCCGCGATTTCCCTGGCAAACAGGATGTCATCAGATATGTCCTCACGGCCAACGCTCCGGAGACCAAAGACAATGATTTCAGCTGGAAGGATTTCCAGACACGCAACAACAGTGAGCTTGTCGCTATATTCGGAAATTTTGTGAACCGCGCTGTGGTGCTGACCCACAAGTATTTCGAGGGAAAGGTTCCGGCCGCGGGAGAACTTCAGGAAGTGGACAAGGCCGCTCTTGCGGAGATTCCTGCGCTCAAGGCTTCGCTTGAGAGGGACATCGAGGGTTATCATTTCCGTGAGGCATTGAAAGATGCTATGTCGATCGCCCGTGTGGGGAACAAGTATATTTCCGACACTGAGCCTTGGAAGGTGGCCAAGACAGACATGGAGCGTTGCGCCACGATACTGAATGTCAGCCTCCAGATTTGCGCTGACCTTGCGATCGCTTTCGAGCCGTTCACACCGTTTGCCGCGGAGAAACTTCGCAAGATGCTGGGTGTCAGCCTTTGCGCCGGAATTGACCACAGGAAGGGCGAGCAGGAGACCGTCAACACCTACAAGGATGGTGAGGGTGTGGCTCTTCACACTGTGTCTGCCGCCGCGGAGCAGGAGTGTTCGGGCGTATGCCTTGGTTGGGATATTCTTGGCAATGAGAATATCCTTCCGGTGGGCCACGAGATCGGTGCCGCGGAGTTGTTGTTCGCCAAGATCGAGGATGAGGCCATCAATGCTCAGTTGGCGCGTCTTGAGGCCATCCGTGCCGCGAGAGAGGCGGCGGCTAAGGCTGAGGCGGCGAAGCAGGTCGCGCCTCAGAAACCGGAGTGCTGTTTCGAGGACTTTGAAAAGATGGACATCCGTACGGCCACCGTGCTTGCCGCCGAGCGTGTGCCTAAGACGGACAAGCTGCTGAAACTCAGCATTGACACAGGAATCGACAAGAGGACGATTGTCTCTGGAATCGCTGAATATTATTCCCCTGAGGAGATGGTCGGCAAGCAGATCTGCATTCTCGCCAACCTTCAGCCGAGGACAATCCGTGGCATTGAGTCCAGAGGAATGATCCTTATGGCAAAGCAGGGCGACGGCAAGATGCGGTTCATCACTCCTGCGGAGGCGCTTGGCAACGGAGCTATAGTAGGTTAATATATTCGCAAAACATCATGAGAAAAATTTTCACTTCATTTGCCGCGGCCGCTCTCGTTATGGGGTGTGCCCAGAGTCCGACCCTCACAAAGTCAGGATTGAATCCGGAGAATTTCAGGGGAGAGCGTGACGGTGCGCAGACCGCTCTCTACACTCTGACAAACAAGTCAGGAATGGAAGTCTGCATCACCAACTTTGGAGGAAGGATCGTTTCCGTGATGGTACCGGACAGGAACGGGGACTACAAGGATGTTGTCCTTGGCTTCGACAAGGTTTCCGACTATTTCCCGGAGAACAACCAGACTGATTTCGGTGCCACCATCGGTCGTTACGCCAACCGCATCAACTGCGGCAGGTTCACTTTGGACGGAATTGAGTATCAGTTGCCTCAGAACAACTACGGGCATTGTCTGCATGGTGGTCCTGACGGGTGGCAGTACAAGGTTTACAATGTTCTTGAGGCCGATGCCTCGCACCTGAAACTGGAGATTGTCTCTCCTGACGGGGACGCGAACTTCCCTGGCAAGGTGACCGCCGATGTGACTTTCACCCTCACTGAGGATAATTCCATCGACATCAGGTACTCCGCCACGACGGACGCTCCGACGATCATCAACATGACCAATCATTCGTACTTCAATCTGTCAGGTGATCCGGCGAACCATCAGGTCACCGCTGACTCGTTGTACATCAACGCGTCCAACTATACTCCTGTGGACTCGACGTTCATGACCACAGGCGAGATCGCTTCCGTGGAGGGCACTCCGTTTGATTTCAGGAAGGCTAAGTTGATAGGTGAAGACATCGACTCTGACAATGAGCAGGTCCGCAACGGCCACGGCTTCGACCACAACTGGGTCCTTGACACCAAGGGCGACGACACCGTTCTCGCCGCCGAGGTCTATTGCCCTGAGACCGGCATCGTCCTTAAGGAATATACCAACGAGCCAGGCGTGCAGGTTTATGCCGGCAACTTCCTTGACGGCACCGTAACCGGCAAGAAGGGCGTTGTCTATGGCCACCGTACCGCCATCTGCCTGGAGTCCCAGAAGTACCCTGACACTCCGAACAAGCCAGAGTGGCCGTCAGCCGTCCTCCGTCCGGGTGAGACCTACACCAGTCACTGCGTCTTCGCATTCGGTGTCAGATAAGACCTAAGGATTGTCAAAAAACCTTGGCGCTTCGACAGGCTCGGCGACCTGATGATGCCGGTTCGAACTTCATCATTTTGGCCGCTGAGCCTCTAAAAACCCTGATTTGTTTCAAAAATGAGATGACGGAGCTGAATGTCAGTAAGAATGTAGCGCTGAACTATCTGAACTGTGCTACCAACAAATTGACCAGTTTGGACATAAGCAAGAATCCGGCTTTGACGTACTTGAACTGTAATTATAACACTGTCAACAGCATCAATTTCGGTGACAGCCCTGTTCTGGAGGAACTCAGGTGTCAATATAATCAGTTCACGGAGTTGGATCTCAGTAACTTGACCTCGTTGAGTTTATTGGACTGCGGCTATAATCAGATGACAACATTGGATGTCAGCATGACAGCCTTAGGAAGCGGCAAGGAAAGTATGCCTCTATCGTGTCAAATGGAATCTCTAAAGACCCTGTACCTGAAAACAGGAGGGGAGATTCAATATATTACTGTGGACAGGTCCCCAAACTTCATTCACGTGAACACCGTCATCGAGTACAAGGATTAGCACTCATTTCGAACAAAGGTTAAAGCCATGGCGGCCATTCACCCGGACAGGGCGCGAAGCGTAGGCCGCCGTGGCTTTTACATTTGTTCGAATCCAGCCCTTTATAGTTTCCGGATGGCGTTGAGGCCGTCGCGGAGTGGGAGAAGAACGGACTCTACACGGGGGTGATTGATCTCAAGGGTGTCGATGTGGCCGTCCTCCGGCCGCATGAATTGTAATTGTATTTAAAATTCAATGTGTTGAAAGAAAATAATATAAAACGTTGATATGTTTTGCATGTTGTCGTTTAATTTCCTATATTGCCAAAGACTTATTCAAATAACCAATTATGTATGAAAGCATTCCTAAGATTTTGTCCGTTGCTTGCAATGCTCCTGTCGTTGTGTGCTTGCGTTGATGAGATGTTTTCTCTAAAAAATGATTCCTTGAAAACCGCTGTTGATAAGGGATCTTTTGAAGATATCCTCGTTCAACGGAACAATCTGCTATTTACGAATGTCAAGTCTTCTGGTACATTGAGCCGTACTCGTTCCGCATCAGATGGCTCTGACTTGGTCAGTCTGGAGTCTTTGCTGGACAGGTCAAAGACAGAGACAATCGTATTCAAGAACTATCATATCGTCCAGATACCATTCAAGCAATCAGAAGAAGATGGTCGGGCAAGTTTGTCGGACTCTGATCAGGACACTTTTGTGGAAGACATAATCAGTGTTGTGCGTAAGTTTCTGGTCGAGATTTCAGACACATTATCAGGTACAAGGAGGCAGATTGTGGCGACGCTTGTGCCGACTCCGGATAATTGCAGGATTTATGGGGCGGATAGTTATAGTTATATAAATAAGGAGACCTTTGAAGGCGTCATATTATATAGCGATCTTGACGGGAGTTTCAGAAGCGTGAATTCCTATGGGCTTCGCCCGATACGAGATGCGTACGTGATTGATCCTAAGGATTCCTTGAACTATTTTCGAGTCCGTTATATTAATGTTTACGAGGCGAAAGGAACAACTCGTGGATCTGTGAATGGCGGACAGATTACAGAGAGTGTCTGTGTCGCTGAGATGCCTAAAGAGGAGGATGACGGTTGGATGAACAGTAGTTCTGATGATGACCGTTGGATAGATGAAGAGCCACGTGGAGGGCGCACAGGAGGCGGAACATCTGGTGGGTCTAATTCCAGAGGAACAACTGGCGGAAAAGGACCGAACACAGAAAACGTGATTGATTCCTGTGTGGTGACAGGAGAGTATAAGCCGAAGAAAGAGGAAGATGATGTCATCTGGTATTCGGTATCTTTATATAGCGTGGGAAAAGGTTCGACGAGTGGAAGCGGGCGATATTCAAATCGCGAGCATAAATACGTTGTGTGTGAAGCCATTCCTGATGCTAATGCGTATTTTGACAGGTGGACGGGTGACTTTGGTGGCCGAGGTGAAGTCTTGGAGTTTTTAGTTAATAAGGATGTGACATCCACTGCATATTTCGCTTCGATGACAGGAGATTTCAATGACCCTCTTGACCCTGCGAACCGTCCGTGTTTCAGCAAAGCCACAAAAGTCGGTAATCCACTCAACAATATGTCCATTGCTTCTCCGGGATGGTCTGGTTTGCGTGGTGGTACTTTCGGGTATGTGCGAAATGGGGGGACTAAATTTCATTCGGGCTTGGATCTTTATGCGGAGGAGGGTACTCCGGTTTATGCTATGATGGATGGGGTAATATCTTCATATCGTTATGTCGTAGAACAACCGAATAGGGATACAAAGTATTATCCTCCAGAATATCAAGGAAATACAAATGGTGCTGGAAATAGGATTTATATAAAAGGTCGGCATAACAACCAAGACGTGATGGTTGGCTATTGGCACCTTCAGGCAGGGACCCCTGTCGCTATAAATCCTCGTACAAGGGAAATGTTCAAACCTGGTGATATGATTTATAGGGGGGAACTGTTGGGTTACACAGGAAGGACAGGAAACGCATACAATGTGACGAACAAGCATCTACACTTTGTTTATATGGTGAAGAATTCTAATGGAGGATATGTGTATGCTAACCCAGAGGAGATAATCAACGGTTCCGTAAATTGGAAAGACGGTGATCCTTCCACCAAAAAAATTATTGGTGGAAAGATAGTTGGCGTGGAATGCGATACTGAAGAAAAAGTTAATATTTTATAAATCTATAATGAATATGTTTAGGAAGATAGTGACAATATGTTTGGTTGCGTTTTTGTACGTGACAGCTGACGCACAGGACTTTTATGATGAGTTCAGGGCTAAAAGCATTGATGTGGAGGGTGTGAAGATTGATCAGAAGATGACTTACGGCCAGTTTGTGGCGAAGTTCGGGAAGCCAGATCGATATAAACAGGATAAATCAGAAGGAGATGGCTACTCTTACTTAGATGAATATTATTGGGTAGGGAAGAACTCTTTTTCATTCATAAATAATGGCACATTTAATGAATTCTTTTTAATGGACGATCGATTTGCCGCTCTGACATTGTGGATTCCCGGAGGTGTTCGTGTCGGTGACAAACTATCAAAGCTGGACAACTTCAAATACGGAAAGCCCAAGGTTGCATCTTGGCTTAAACCAGAAGATGGACTTGTGGACTATGTGCTATTTTATGATTATTTGGATGACTTGGTTTTTCTGTCCGTGAAAGATGGTGTGATTCAAAATATACATTATTCTTCTTCGATGTAGAAAAAGAGAATTATGTATGCGAAAATAGTGGCAATATGCTTGACAGCATTTTTATACGTGGCAGTTAGCGCACAGAATTTTTGGGATGAGTTCAGGACTAAAAGTCTTGATGTTGAAGGTATGAAGATTGGTCATAAGATGACTTACGACAAGTTCGTGGCTAAGTTCGGGAAGCCAACGGAATATACTCAAAGTGATTCTGATTCTGGAGAAGATGGGACTCCTACTCTTGATGAATATTACAGGGTTGGGAAAGATGTGTTTTATTTTAGGAATAATGGGAGTTTTTGTGGATTTTCCATAAAGGACAAAAGGTTATCAGTTCTGACATTGTGGATTTCTGGAGGTGTTCGTGTGGGCGACAAACTGTCGAGTCTGGACAACTTTAAGTATGGGAAACCCAAGGTCGCATCTTGGCTCGAGCCGAAAGATGGTGTTGTCAAATATACACTGTTTTATAATTATTTGGATGGCCTTGTGTTCCTCTCGGTAAAGAATGGCATAATCTGTTCCATAAGTTATTCCGATCCAATATGATTTTGGGGAACATATGAGTTTATATGAGACATTCATGGTCTGACAGAAAGGGAAGATTAATGTGTTTATGAAGAAAATGGCAATATGTTTGGCTGCACTTTTATATATGGCAGCAAACGCTCAGAATTTTTGGGATGAGTTCAGGGCTAAAAGCATTGATGTTGAAGGTGTGAAGACCGGCCAGAAGATGACTTACGACCAGTTTGTGGCGAAGTTCGGGAAGCCGGACAGATATGAGCAAAAGGATGTCGGAGAATCCGGCTGCCCTAGTATAGCCGAGTATTATGATGTTGGCGGAAACTTCTTTTCTTGTAGAAACAATGGCGTTTTTGGTACATTCGTATTGGATGACAATCGTTATGCCGCTCTGACATTGTGGATTCCAGGTGGCATCCGTGTGGGCGACAAACTGTCGAGTTTGGACAACTTTAAGTATGGAAAGCCCAAGGTCGCGTCATGGCTTGAGCCGAAAGATGGTTTTGTCACATATACGTTGTTTTATGATTATCTGGATGATCTGGTGTTCCTCTCGGTAAAGGATGGCATAATTTGCTCCATAAGCTATTCGGATCCAATATGATTTAGATAAAAGATGAGTGTATATAGAACTTTACAATCAGGTGAATAAAACATGAATATATTTAAAACGATAGTGACAATATGTGCAGTTGCGTTTTTATACGTGACGGTTAGTGCGCAGGACTTCTATGATGAGTTCCGGGCTAAAAGCATTGATGTGGAGGGTGTGAAGATTGATCAGAAGATGACTTACGACCAGTTTGTGGCGAAGTTCGGGATACCAGACAGATATGAACAAAACGAACTTGGAGATCCGGGTAGCCCTTGTCTTGATGAATACTATTGGGTAGGAAAAAATTTTTTATCATTTACGGAGAATGGTACATTCTGTGAGTTCTTTTTAAGAGATGATAGATTTTCTGCTCTAACTCTGTGGATTTCTGGTGGCATTCGTGTTGGTGACAAGCTTTCGAAACTTGATAATTTCAAATACGGAAGGCCTAAAGTGGCATCTTGGCTTGAACCTCATAATGGTCTTGTGGAATATGTTCTATTCTATGACTATTTGGATGATTTGGTTTTTCTGTCCGTGAAAGATGGTGTGATTCAAATTATACACTATTCTTCTTCGATGTAGAATGACAAAAAGAAGAGACATATTGAGAAAGGTGTTGGTAATTTGCTTGTTGGCGTTGCCCGCTGTTACGATGATCGCTCAGGACTTCTATGATGAGTTCCGGGCTAAAAGCATTGATGTGGAAGGTGTGAAGACTGGTCAGAAGATGACCTACGATCAGTTCGTGACGAAGTTCGGGAAACCAACGGAATATATTCAAAGTGATTCTGATTCTGGAGAAGAAGGTACCCCTACGACTGATGAATATTACAGAGTTGGGAAGGATGTGTTTTATTTTAGGAATAATGGGAGTTTTTGTGGATTTTCCATAAAGGACAAAAGGTTATCAGTTCTGACATTGTGGATTTCTGGAGGTGTTCGTGTGGGCGACAAACTGTCGAGTCTGGACAACTTTAAGTATGGGAAACCCAAGGTCGCATCTTGGCTCGAGCCGAAAGATGGTGTTGTCAAATATACACTGTTTTATAATTATTTGGATGGCCTTGTGTTCCTCTCGGTAAAGAATGGCATAATCTGTTCCATAAGTTATTCCGATCCAATATGATTTTGGGGAACATATGAGTTTATATGAGACATTCATGGTCTGACAGAAAGGGAAGATTAATGTGTTTATGAAGAAAATGGCAATATGTTTGGCTGCACTTTTATATATGGCAGCAAACGCTCAGAATTTTTGGGATGAGTTCAGGGCTAAAAGCATTGATGTTGAAGGTGTGAAGACCGGCCAGAAGATGACTTACGACCAGTTTGTGGCGAAGTTCGGGAAGCCGGACAGATATGAGCAAAAGGATGTCGGAGAATCCGGCTGCCCTAGTATAGCCGAGTATTATGATGTTGGCGGAAACTTCTTTTCTTGTAGAAACAATGGCGTTTTTGGTACATTCGTATTGGATGACAATCGTTATGCCGCTCTGACATTGTGGATTCCAGGTGGCATCCGTGTGGGCGACAAACTGTCGAGTTTGGACAACTTTAAGTATGGAAAGCCCAAGGTCGCGTCATGGCTTGAGCCGAAAGATGGTTTTGTCACATATACGTTGTTTTATGATTATCTGGATGATCTGGTGTTCCTCTCGGTAAAGGATGGCATAATTTGCTCCATAAGCTATTCGGATCCAATATGATTTAGATAAAAGATGAGTGTATATAGAACTTTACAATCAGGTGAATAAAACATGAATATATTTAAAACGATAGTGACAATATGTGCAGTTGCGTTTTTATACGTGACGGTTAGTGCGCAGGACTTCTATGATGAGTTCAGAGCCAAAAGCATTGATGTGGAAGGAGTGAAGATTGGTCAGAAGATGACTTACGACCAGTTTGTGGCGAAGTTCGGGAAGCCAACGGAATATACCCAAAGTGATTCCGGAGAAGGTGGGGAGTCGAGTATTGACGAATATTATAAAGTTGGTCAAGACGTTTTCTATTTTCAGGATAACGGGGCTTTTAGTGGGTTTTCCATAAATGAAAATAATTTTTCAGTCCTTACTTTGTGGGTGTCTGGAGGGATTCGCGTAGGAGATAAACTGTCAAAGTTGGATAATTTCAAATATGGTAAACCGAAAGAAGCCTCTTGGCTGAAACCGGAGAATGGCTTTGTGGAATATGTCTTATTCTATAATTTTTTGGATGCTTTTGTGTATTTGTCTGTGAAGGATGGCGTAATTCATAATATTCGGTATTCTGATCCAATATAGAATATGTTTAGGAAGATAGTGATAATATGCGTGACAGCATTTTTGTACGTGACAGTCAACGCTCAGGATTTTTATAATGCGTTCCGGGCTAAAAGCATTGATGTGGATGGAATGAAGATAGGCCAAGTGCTGGATTATTCGCAATTTGTAGCTAAATTTGGATTGCCCGATAAATATGAAAAACAGAGTTCTAATGGCGGTGATTATGAGGTGACTGAAACTTACATAAAAGGTAAATGCTTTTTTGAGTTTTGCGATGGGGGCTATTTTTGTGGTTTTACTCTTTTTGACAATTCGTTTTCCGCATTGACATTGCTCATCAAAGGAGGAATTAAAGTGGGTGATAAGTTGTCCAAACTAGATGATTTTAAGTACGGAAAACCTATTGTCGCAGAATGGCTTAAGCCTTTTAGCTACTATATTCCATATGTTTTATTTCCAGAGCAAGACGGTAAGGTGTTTCTGTTTGTGCGCAAAGGAATAATCGAGAAAATCTCATATTCTGATCCAACATAGAATGGAGATTGTTAAAACACAAAAACTATTGAGTAGTGTCCTGAATGCCAATGCCCAAAAAATCAAGGTCGATAGTCAACTTGACAGCGTCTGGACTCCAGAGGGGAATGCGTGGTTCATGGCGGGATACAAGGATCAGATGGTGTCGTACTGTGTGGGATACAAAAATGGGAAGCGACAGGATTTCATCAAGGTCATAAGGCCTAAATGATGATGACGTTGAGATTGTCAGCCATCCTTCGTCCGAGTGAAACCTACACCAGCCACTGCGTCTTCGCCTTCAGTGTGAGATAAATATAGGTTGACTAGCTTACAGTTTCCGGATGACATTGAGGCCGTCGCGGAGGGGGAGGAGAACGGACTCTACACGGGGGTCGTTGACTATGAGGTCATTGAAGGCGATGATGCCTTGGGTCTGCTTGTCTTTCGGGACAGGATCCTGCCATAGTTTTCCATCCCAAAGGACATCGTCGGCGAGAATGAGGCCACCAGACTTCACAAGATCGAAGACCAGATTGTAATAGGTGACATATTCACGCTTGTTGGCATCCATGTAAACAATGTCGTAGGGGCCTTCAAGAGTGGAAAGGGTCTCGCAGGCATCCCCGATGTGCAGGGTGATCTTGTCAGCCACACCGGCCCTTGACCAGCCTTCGCGCATCAGATCCTCCAATTCGTCGTTGATCTCAAGGGTGTCGATGTGGCCGTCCTCCGGAAGTCCGTAGGCCATGCAGGTGGCGGAATAGCCGGTGAACGCGCCGATCTCAAGGATGCGTTTCGCCTTCGAGATCTCCACCAGCATTGTCAGCAGGCGACCCTGGACCGCCCCCGACAGCATCCGAGGGTAGTTCGTGTGGATGTTGGTCTGTTTCTCGATCCAGTCCAGGGCCTCGCTCTGGCGTGAGGAATGTTCTCTAAGATATTTGTCTGCCGGAGATTCCATATTCATAAGATTTGTGGCCGCACCTTGCCTACAGGAAAATCAGGGAAGAGGTGCTTTCAGGGTTGAATATTCTCAAAGCTGCGTTCCTTATGCCTTCGGAGGTCACCGCCTCGATCGCCTCAATGTTCTGCCTGTCCGTGAATATGGTTCCCAACGACACGAGGCTTTTCCCCATCGAGAGGCACTGGGACTCACCGTTGTCGGAGCTGATGGCGAGCTGGCCGAGGAACTGCTTTTTCGCTGCCTTCAGCTTGACGGAGGAATATTCCTCGTCCTGCATCTTCCGGATAACCTTCCAGATCGCATCCAGACATTTTTCCAAGTTGCCTCGCTCGCACCCGAGACTGATTGTCATTATGCCTGATTCTGTGTACTGTGAATATGACGACTCGACACCGTAAACCCATCCGTTTTTCTCCCGTAATAGGCTGTTCAGCAGGGAATTGGATGCCGGCCCGCCGATGATGTTGCTCATCAGGATGGCCGCGAAACGCTCCTCTGTGTTGTCAAGCGAAGGAGCTAAGTTCCCGATGACGGCGTTGACCTCATGGTTCCTTTTCTCTACCTGCTTGTTGAAGGCGGGCTTGACCGGAATCGGGGTGACAATGCGTTCGCCACCAGTCGCGGGTTCATTTTTGAACACCTTGCCTACCAGCTTGAGCACGCTCTCCTCCAACTTTTTCTCGTCAATGTCGGCCACTATCGCAAGAGCCATATTCATTGGCACGAAATGCTCTTTTGTGAATTGCTTAAGCTCCTTGCTTGTGATCTTTTTCACACTGGCAGCCGTTCCGAGAATCGAACGCCCGAGAGGATGCCCTGCGAACAAGGCCTCCTCGAACTTGTCATAGACATCATCTGCGGGGGAGTCTTTGTAGGAGTTGATCTCATCGATCACCACACCTTTTTCGACGGCTATCTCTTCTTCCGGGAATGTAGGGCAGGTCGCCAGCTCAAGTAGCAGGGACGCGGCCTTGCCGAGATCCTCCTTGAGAACCGTGGAATGGATCACAATCTCTTCTTTGGTGGTGAACGCGTTCAATTCGCCGCCGAGTCTGTCAAGGTAGCCGCTTATGACTTTGGCACTTTTGCGCTCGGTTCCCTTGAACAGGGTATGTTCGGTGAAATGGGCGATTCCGCTGTGGAAATCTCCCTCGTCCCTTGTCCCGCATTTGATTGTCAGTGAGCAGTATCCCACCGCATTGCCGCTTCTCTTGACCGCATATCTCAGTCCGCAGTCCGCCGTCCCTACAATCATTATTTCCTTAGAAGTTTGATAGATTTGATGTCGCTGGAGAGGAATCCCTTGCCGCTTTTGGCGGTTATCTTATGCTTTTTGAAATAGTAAAGCTCGTGGTTGTCGGAGCCGATGAGCATCTTGTAGCAGATGGATCCGTTCACGGGCTCGGAAGGGGCCACGACATAACTTACGACAGTGTTGAAGGTCCCTTCCGAGAAGATCTCATCCACCTCGTCCTCATCTTCCTTGATGAGGATGTCCTCGTCCAGAGAACGTTTGGTCTGCTCGTCAACCTGAGGCGCGAAATCCTCTGCCCAGAAGAATATTCTTTTGATTCTCAGTCTTTTTGAGTCTTTCGCTCCGATGTTGGAATAAGCCTTCATCTCAGTGTCGGTGAGGCTGGTGGTGTGCTCCTGGATTATCTTCAGGAAGGCCGGAAGGAGCACGAACTCGCGTCCGGACGGATCCTCGGTCGACCGGAGCGGGAAGCTTACGACCTCGAACATGTCATTGATGGACTTGTCGGCTCCTTCTCCACCCTTGACGAGGGTCAGCATGTCGATTCCCGGCTCGGATTCCCTGCGGAACTGCCCTTTGACGACCATTAGAAAATAGAAGTCCGCGTTTCCCTTGAGGTTCTGGAATTCCTCGTTAGAGCAGAATTCGTAAGGGGAGACCGTCCATGTCGCGGCCACGCTTTCCTTGACGGCTTCGTCCAGAAATTCGTCACCGGTGAGGACAACCTTTGTGGTCTTGGAGGTGAAATCCTTCAGTTTCTCCCTTCTTGTCGTGATCTGTGCCTGACCTAAGGCATCGGTGGTCAGAAGCAGCCCGGCGATGGCCAAGGCAAGTATTTGAATGAATCGTCTCATGTCTTGCAGCTGTTTGTTTTTCAGTTTGTTTATTCAATATTGCATTGGAGGGTACGGGCTTTGCCGTTGCTCGCGCCGACAAAAAACTCCATACTTCATGCCTCACGACACAAATGTACGAAATATTGCGTAAATTTGCCTTACAAAACTTGGTGCGGACAACCACTCCCTAAGATTTGAACGCTGTTATGTCTGAATACATCGTATCGGCAAGAAAATATCGTCCTGACTCGTTCGAGTCCCTTATCGGTCAGGACAACATAGCCCAGACCCTGAAGAACTCCATCATCAGGGGGAAACTGGCGCACGCCTACCTGTTCTGCGGGCCGCGCGGAGTGGGGAAGACAACCACGGCCAGGATATTCGCAAAGGCCATCAATTGCTCCAATCCTTCGCCGGATATGGAGCCTTGCGGCGAGTGTGAGTCCTGCCGGTCCTTCCAGGAAGGGCGGTCCTATTGTATTCACGAATTGGACGCCGCGTCCAACAACGGTGTTGATGACATCAAGAACCTGATGGACCAGGTGCAGATTCCTCCGCAGGTGGGAAAGTACAGCGTTTACATCATAGACGAGGTCCACATGCTTTCTACCGCGGCTTTCAACGCGTTTCTCAAGACGTTGGAGGAGCCGCCGGCACACGCCATATTCATTCTTGCCACGACTGAGAAGCATAAGATTCTGCCGACGATCCTTTCGCGTTGCCAGACCTACGATTTCAACAGGATCTCGGTGCCGGACATCGTCAGCAACCTTAGGATGATAGCGGGGAAGGAGGGTGTGAATATTGATGATGAGTCCTTGCATGTGATAGCGCAGAAAGCCGACGGGGCTATGCGTGACGCGCTTACGATCTTTGACCAGACGGTGGCGTTCTGCGGGACCGATGTGAAGTACGAGGAGGTTTTGAAGAACCTCAATGTGCTTGATTATGACTATAGTTTCAATCTCGTGGACGCTTTTCTGGCGGGGGACTACGGCTCCGCGTTGCTGAAGTTTGATGAGATTCTTTCCAAAGGGTTCAACGCATTGCATTTCTGCGCTGCTTTGAGTTCGCATTTCCGGGACTTGATGGTGACGAAGAACGGCGGGCTTGAGGCTTTGCTGGAATTGCCGGATTCGCTGAAGAAGAGGTATGAGGAGCAGGCCTCCAGGTGTTCGCTGAAGTTTTTGTACGATGCGTTGAGTGTCACTTCCGCTTGCGAGGCTGGGTATAAACAGGCTGTGAACCCAAGGTTGCACATAGAGTTCGCTTTGATGAAGCTCAGTTTCTTGATTAAGGCGCCGGAGGCTGGGACAGTTAAGGTTGCTGTTGAGAAGGCATCCGCCGACAGTGGTTCATCAGACTTCCGCGCTTCGCGCTCCATCCCGTCACCTGCGCCGCAGGTGACACCCGTTCACGAGGCCACGGGCGGCCACGGCCTGACTGAACCGCAGTCGGCGGACGCCGCACGGAAACCGGGAGCGGTCGGCGCGGTCGCTGAGCCTGTGGTTCGACAAAACTCACCAACCATCGAAGCGGCTTCGGATAGGCCTATTGAAAGTGCGGTCACTTCGACAAGCTCGGTGACCGAAACCGCTGACTCGGCGACCGGAAATGATGTGTCTGTAGAGAATGTTGGTTCGCAGGTCATTGCTGAGGAGAATCCCGCCCCGAGGACGAAAAGGAAGCCGGTGAAGACCGGGGTGTCCTTGTCACTCAATTCGATGATCGAGGAGGAAGAGAACAAGAAAGTCGTCAAGGAGGCCGCACCGGTCGCTGACGTGATCCCGGATGACGATGCGGTGCTGGAGGCCTGGAAGACAATCCCGGCCGAGAACGCTTCAAGCCCGAGACTCGCCAACACCCTTCAGAACGCGGAGGTCGGCATCGAGACGAAGGACGGCTACAAGATGTTGACATTCAAGGTCAGCAACGCCGCACAGGAAAAATGGATCCGGGAGAACCGGCTCATGGTTCTGGAAGGAAATTTGCGGAAGAAGGTTGGATCTTCAAGAATCCGTCTTGAAGTGGGTGTGCTGCCGATTGAGGACAAAGGTGTACAGCCCTATACCGATCAGGAAAAGGCCACCGTCCTGATGGGACAGAACGGGGAGGTGCAGAACCTGGTCAAGGATTTCGGCCTTGAGACAAGATAATGATTGACAATTAGATTTGAGATAAGATGAAACTTCATTGCGAGAACCTCGTCAAGAAATATGGCATCAGAACTGTCGTGAAAGGCGTTTCGATGGAGATTAACCAGGGAGAGATTGTTGGCTTCCTCGGTCCTAACGGAGCAGGGAAGACCACCAGTTTCTATATGATCACCGGACAGATTGTCCCGAACGGAGGACGTGTGTTCCTTGATGATGAGGACATCACCGAGCTTCCTATGTACAAAAGAGCTCAGAAAGGAGTCGGCTATCTGCCGCAGGAGGCTTCCGTGTTCCGCAAGATGTCTGTGGAGGACAACATAATGTCCGTGATGGAGATGTCGGATATGTCCAAGGCGGAGAGACAGGAGAGACTTGAGGATCTGATCAATGAGTTCAATCTCTCGAAGGTGCGCAAGAGCCTTGGAATCCAGTTGTCCGGAGGTGAGAGACGACGCTGCGAGATCGCCCGCGCCCTTGCCATCGACCCGAAGTTCATCCTGTTGGATGAACCGTTCGCCGGTGTGGATCCTATAGCCGTGGAGGACATCCAGTTCATCATCGCGAAACTGAAGTACAAGGACATCGGTGTCATCATCACCGACCACAATGTGGGTGAGACTTTGGCGATCACGGACCGCGCCTACCTGCTTTACGAGGGCACAATCCTCCAGCAGGGCACTCCGGAAGCCCTCGCCGCCGACGAGGACGTCCGCACCAAATACCTCGGTTCCGGCTTCGTCCTGAAGAAGTCCGTCTCCGTAGAGCGCGCCAAAGCCGAACATGCTGCCCTTGAGGTCGCCCGAGCCGCCAAGGCAGCCTCAGCCGCTGACTCGGCTGAGGGGGAATATTCATACGCTTTATCCCAACAGGCCTTGCTTGAAAGACCCTGAACACATCGTCCTTGAAGCGCTCTTTGTCAAAACCGGCAGCCTTCTTCGAGAGGCGGTCGAGGTTTGAGAGGGGCTCCACCACCTTCCTCGCTATGGTACGCTTCGTCTCCTCGTCTGTGGAACGCATCATACTCCTCAAAGTCTATCTTGAATCTTCACGTTATTAATTAAGGACAAGGCCAGATCAAGTGCACGGTCAGAGGATCATAAACATGTGATAGTGCTCCAGTTGAGGGCAAAAATACCTACGACGGCAGCATTTTCTCCTTATAATGCTGCCGTCGTGAGATGTGAAGGCCTCGTGTATACCGTCAAAGGCCGTCCTCATTGATTGGTTATTATTTCTCCGTCCCGGTGATTTCGGCCATGACCTTTTCGGCTTTGGCGTAACCATCAGCGGGGGCCTTCCACATAAAGGCCACAACGGCGGCTCCCACGAGGCCTATGATCACGGAGACGAGGAATACGGAGTCCCAGCCGAAATGCTCGGCGAGGTAGCCGAATGTCACACCGGAGATGGCTGTGCTGGCGTACCCGAATATTCCCAAGATGCCGTTTGCGGTGGCGCAGGCGTGCTTGGTGGCCTGCTGGGAGGCGGAGGTGCCGAGAAGAGCCTGTGGACCGTAGATGAAGAAGCTGGAAAGGCAGATGAATATGGCGGAGAGCCACGGCATTCCGGCAGGGGACTTCCAGAACAGGAAGAACGACAGGGTGGCGCCGACCGTGCAGATGAAGCAGGTCCTGTGCGCGCGGCTCTTCATGAACTTGTCCGTGAACCATCCGGCCAGCAGCATTCCGGCGATGCCTCCGACCAGCTCGGACGCGGCCACGACAGTGCCTGCGGTGGAGATCTCCATGCCCTTGTACTGTGTCAGGAAGGTCGCGCCCCAGTCAAGGATCGTGAAACGGACCACATATATGCAGAAGTTGGACACTGCAAGGATCCAGATCAGAGGGTTGGCGAACACCATACGGTTGACGAAAGACTTGAATGACTTTCCGGACATATTGTCGGCCAATGAAGCGTCGGAGGTTTTATCTTCAGATTTCTCGTCCTTATTCATGTCCTCGATTTCAGGAAGTCCTACGGACGATGGGGTGTCCTTCAATGTGAAGAACAACGCGACGGCGCCCACGAGGGCGATGGCGGCGGGAACAGCGAAGCAAAGCTGCCATGCGCTGTAGCCGTAGTGCTTCAGGAGGAATCCGCAGATCACGCTGATGAGTCCGGCTCCGATGGAGTGGGAAGCGTTCCAGATGGACTGCTTGGTGGCAAGCTCGGAAGGCCTGATCCAGTGGCACATGAGACTGATGCACGGTGGCACTCCCATGCCCTGGAAATAGCCGTTGAGAACCCATAATGTACCTATGATATAGACCAGCGTCATCGTGGCCTTGCCCTCGGTGTCCAGCACATTCATGAACGAGTTCATGGACGGGCTGAAGCATATGACAAGATTGGTCACGGCTGACAACACGAGGCCGAGGGACATGAGCTTCCTGCGGCTGAACCTGTCGGCCAGAAAACCGTTGACGAAGCGGGATATTCCATAGATGATGCCATTCAGGGTCAGGAATATGCCCAACTGGACCTTGGATATTCCCAATTCCGCCTCAAGCGCCGGCATGACCACGCTGAAATGCTTCCTGACAAAGTAATATAGCGCATACCCTATCATCAATGTGATCAGAGTGCGCCACTGCCAGTAGTTATACTTCTTTTCTGTCTGCTTGTCCATAATACTCGTTCATTAATATGTGATCCCTGTCCGGCACGCGCCACTGTTGCCTGGGGGCTGGAGAAGGCGGCGCCGGTGTTGTGCGATAGGCGGCAAAGGTAGGGATTTTTCGGAGATATTCAATAATTGGCCGAAAAAGGCTATCTTTGTCGGAATTTCGTAATAGGCGGGATTCCGTAATATGATGACACAAGAACAAAAAAAACGTTTCCAGTATTGGCAGTGGCGCACAATCATCGGAACGATGATCGGCTACTCTATTTTCTATCTTGTACGTAAGAACTTTTCTTTCGCCATTCCTGGTCTGACCGCTGAATATGGCATCACCAAGGCCACGTTCGGAGCTATCCTCGCCATCGCAAGTTTCATGTATGGCGTGTCCAAGTTGATAAACGGCTTTCTGGCCGACCGTCTCAACGGCCGCTGGCATCTTGTCACCGGATTGTCCGTCAGCGCGTTCGTGAACATCCTGTTCGGAGCGGGCGCGATGATCTGCGCCTACTTTGTCGGGGCGGACTACGGGCCGAAGTTTGTCAATTACCTTGTCATCCTGTTCGCTGTGCTTTACGTTGTCAACAATGTGTTCCAAGGATGCGGATTCCCTCCTTGCAACCGTCTGATAACCCACTGGGTACCACCTCACGAGCTCGCTACCAAGATGTCCATCTGGAACACCTCGCATTCTGTCGGAGCTTTCCTCGTCGCCGTGCTTTGCGGCTACATCATGGGGCACACCGGAGTGGACATGAGCGCTGACGCTGAGGTCCGCGCACGTGTCGCCGAGAACACGGCGAACATCACCGCGTCGATGGATCCGGCCGCGGCCCAGGCCTATGTCGATTCCGCTCTGCAGCACATCGGGTCCTGGCAGTGGGCCTTCTGGATTCCGGCCGCTATCGCTGTACTCGGTGTGATCTTCATCATCGTGACCTTGAGGGATACTCCTAAGTCGGTGGGGCTTCCTGAGCTTGAGGGCACGAAGGTGGCGGACAAACATGATGAGGCAGAGAAGAAAGAGTTCAGGCAGTTCATCATCAACAAAGTCATCAAAAACCCTATCGTGTGGATTCTGACGCTGGCTGACTTCTTTGTGTACATCGTGCGTATGGCTGTGCTTGACTGGGGACCATCCTTCCTTCAGGAAAGCCGTGGGCTGTCTCCGGCGCTTTCTGCATGGACGGTCGCCATATTTGAGGCCTTCGGCGTTGTCGGAATGCTTGTGGCCGGAGTGGTCTCCGACAAGTTGTTCCACAGCAAGGCACAGAGAACCTGCGCGTTGTGTATGGTTGGCGTTATGGCGTTCCTCATCGTGTTCTGCCTTCTCCCGGCATCCACAAACCCTGTTGTCCTTATGCTGGTGCTTGCCTGCATCGGTTTCTTCCTCTATGGCCCTCAGGCTCTCATCGGTGTCGTGGCGTCCAATCAGGTGACCCGTCGTGGAGCTTCCTCAGCCAACGGAATCATCGGTTTCGTGACTTATCTCAGCCCTATCATCTCCGGATTCGTGTTCGGCCACATCGCCGACAACCCTAAGTTCGGTTGGGAAGGGGTGTTCAAGATCATGATATTTGTCGCCGCTCTCGGTCTTGTCACCTTGCTGACCCTCTGGAACAAGAAGACTGACGGCTACGCTGAAAACCAGGAGTAAGAGGTTACTTCTGAATATTCATAAAAAAACTACCGCCGCGAAGTTGTGATCCTTCACGGCGGTTTTTATATTCAATGAATATCTCCCTATTTCGCGTCGAACGCGAAGATGTGCGCCTGTTCGGCTCCCCATGTGGATGTCACCACGAGACGCAGTTCCTTGGCCTTGACAGGCTCGTCGAATTTGATGTGCCTGAGGCGGAGGTAGTTGTCGGTGTCCTCGTAGAGGGTGATCCACTCGTTCTTCACCTTGGCTTCGACCTTGAAACCTTTCGCCATCATCTTAGGCATCTCCACGCGCTCTGTGGTGGCTTCAAGCTTGCGCATCCTCTTGCTCCTGTACTTGAAGTCGGAGTCGAAGATGATGCGGACACCGGTCAGTTCCACAGGCTTTTTCCAGCTGTAAACGATGCTCTCGTCGCCCGGGGCCACCCACACGCCGTTGTCCTCTCCGTCCCATTTGCGGTCGATTCCGTTGCGAAGAGGCAGGTTCGAGTCGGCTGTGGTTGCGGACATCGTGAGCTCTGATGGCTTTCTCCACCTGTAAGGCAGCATGCTGTCATCGTCCTCAAGCATGTCCTGAAGCTCGGCGATGTGATCCTTGCGGACTCCGGCCGGGGTTGTGCCGTATTTGATGGCGAGTGCGGCTCCGGTTCCGGCAGCCTGTCCGAGAAGGGCGCAGGTGGACATCACTCTGGTTGAGGACAGTCCCATGTGTGTGGCGGAGATGTCACGTCCGGCGAACATCAGGTTCGGCACGTTGACTGAATAGAGGCAGTCGAACGGGATACCGAAACGTTCCGGAGTCGTGTGCTCGACCGAGAATATTCCTTTTCTGTGGAAAGCGTCCGGATGGTGGTTGTCCAATGTCCATCCTCCGTAGGCGATAACGTCCGGGAAATGTCCTCCGGACATCACGTCGTTCTGGGTCAGGATGTGAGGGCCGATGTAGCGGGTGGACTCACGCTTGCCCGGAAGCGAGCCGATCCAGTCGAGGTCGTAGTTCTTGCAACGGCCGTCAGGGTTGTTTTTCATGTATTCCCAGACACCGTAGGCGATGCGCTTGAGCTCGTACTGGATGTCGTTGGCGTCGAAGATCGTGTTCAGGTTGCCGCCGAACTCGATCCACCAGAAGTTGTTGTCTTTCGGGTAAGGCTTCTTGTAGTTGAACTTCACTCCCGGGATTGTGGACTTAGGCTTGTCGTAGTTGAAGTCATCGTCCGTGAAATGGTAGGCCCATTCGGGAGCGGTGAACGGATGATCCTCGTCTGTCTTGCGGAGCTGGAGCAGGATGGAGTTGCCCATTGTCTTCGCGTCCCCGCCCTCGTCAAGGAAGGTCTCGTCAAACTCGCTTGGCAGCTCGCGTCCGTGGCGGTATTTCGCTCCGGAGAGACGTAATATTCCATCACCGGTGCAGTCGGCGAAGATTGTACCTTTTATAAGGTATCTGGTGTAGGCGTTGATGTTCCATGCCTTCACGGCGGCGATCCTGTCACCGTCCATCACGACATCCTCGACTGACGTGTTGAGGAGAAGCTTGATGTTCGGCTCCATCACCACTGTGGAGTAGATGGCGTCATCCCAAAGGGTGTAGCGGAGGAGCGGGTTGAAGCGGAAGTTCCTCATCTGCATTTCCTCAAGCAGACCGGCCTCGGCGTTCTGGTCGCCCTTGGCTCCGACTATTCCCATCCTGACTTCGCTGGAGGCGTTTCCGCCGAGAACAGGCCTGTCCTGCACGAGAATCACGGTCGCTCCGTGCCTTGCCGCGGACACGGCGGCGCACACTCCGGACAGTCCGCCGCCGGCGACAACGATGTCCGCGCTCAATTCCACATCCTTGATTGTCTTTGCGTTCTGCTCTGTCAGCATTCCCTGGGCATAAGCCGCCGTAGAGGCCAACGGCATCAAAACCGCCGCTAACGCTCCGGCAATAATAGAGAATGATTTTCTTGTCATTTTTCGTCAGTGTTATTTTCCCTCAAAATTAGCCAAAATATCGCTATGAGACAATTATTCCGCCGTTTTTCGTAACTTTGCATGATGACCGACCAATGTCGGTGAATTAACTACAGTAACGTGCCGACGCATTTTGCCTGATGCTGAATACGCCGGCGGATAAAGTCAAGAAATACAATGAAAACAGCAATTCAGTTCGGAGCGGGAAACATCGGCCGTGGCTTTATCGGTGCCGTGCTTTCAAAATCAGGCTATCAGGTAGTGTTTGCGGATGTCAACAAGGAAATAGTTGACAGGATCAATGCGGACGGGCAATATACCGTGCACATCAAGGATGTTGAGAGCGAGGATATCCTCATCTCTGGAGTCTCTGCCGTGGATTCGTCAACGGACGCCGTGGTGGAGAAGATCAAGGAGGCGGAGTTGATCACGACAGCCGTAGGTCTCAGGATCCTCCAGTTCATCGCTCCGGCTATCGCCAAGGGAATCATCGCCCGCAAGGATTCCGGAATAGAGGCTCCGCTCAACATCATCGCGTGCGAGAACGGGCTCATGGCGTCCTCACGTCTCAAGGAGGCTGTATATTCCCATCTGGACGAGGCCCAGAAGACTTGGTGCGTGGAGCACGTCGGTTTCCCGGACTGCTCGGTTGACCGCATCGTCCCTCCGGTGAGGAGCGAGAATCCTATCGATGTCGCCGTGGAGAGATTCTACGAATGGAATGTGGAAGAGAAGGCTTTCGTCGGTCCGGCTCCAAAGGTTGAGGGAATGAATATGGCCGATAACCTTCTGGCCTACATCGAGAGGAAACTTTTCACTCTGAACACCGGTCATGCCATCACCGCATACCTCGGCAAGATGAAGGGCTGCACGACAATCACAGACAGCATCGCTGTTCCTGAGGTTTATGAGACCGTTCATGCCGCCATGCAGCAGAGCGGCGAGGCTCTCGTGAAGCAGTTCGGTTTCGATCATGAGGCTCACTTCAAGTACATCGAGAAGATCATCGGACGTTTCCGCAACCCTTATCTTCAGGATGACGTGAACCGCGTGGGACGCGAACCTATGCGCAAGCTCTCCCCGGATGACAGACTTGTGAAGCCGGCCATGACCGCCAAGAGTTTCGGTCTTCCTTACGACAAGATTCTGCTCGGTGTCGGAGCCGCCTTGCATTTCGACAATCCAGAGGATCCGCAGAGCGTCCAGATGCTCGACCTGATCAAATCAAAGGGACTTGAGGCGGCGGTTTCCGAGATCACCGGAATCAATGCCGGGGACCCGATGGTCGCTGAGATCGTCAATGCCTACAAGGAAGTAGAAAGAATATAATCGACTGCTTTTTGCGTGAATATTCAAATCACATGAAACGCATATTATCATTTTTGCTGCTGGTCGGCATCGCTGTGGCGTCAGGTGCACAGGTGAAGGTAAACTGCGGCCCTTATCTGCAGAATGTCACGGAGGACAGTTTCACGGTGGTCTGGACCACGAACGGGCCGGCTGTCGTCAGACAAGGGATGGCATGGCAATGTGATGGTCAGCAAATATTTTGTGCCGACGTTGAACGGTACAGGCCTGGACCTGATGTTGTGCGCTCATATTCATAAATACCGCTTCAACGATGCGAACACCATCGGAGCGGACTTCCCTGTGCTTTGCAACGCCAACAGGCAGCGCATCGACGCGGTGGTGGACAAGGACGGCATCCGTCTGGACTTCTTCGATGAGACCGGCGCCAAGATCAAGAGCATGAAATTCGACAAGAAAAAATAAGTTTTATATTTTGAATATATGAATAGGATTACATTAGCGTTGGCGTTGTCTCTGACTGTTCTGACCGCCTCGGCGCAAAACAAAAAGGTGGACTATACGTTCACGGAGGCCTCTGACCTCACAATGGTGGGCAAACTCATGCCGGACACACCTAACCCTTACCATAGGGTTGACACGGTGAGATTCAAAGGTTTCACAAAAAGCGAGAACAGACAGGTAAGGATGTCCGCCGGCCTTGCGGTGGCTTTCAGGACCGACTCGAAAATCATCACAATCAAGACAAAATATGAGGATCGGAGTTTTCCTGTGAACACCGGTGGACTGTCTGCCCGTGGTTATGATTTGTATATCAGGAACAACGGGGAATGGCTTTGGGCCGCGTCCGCGGTGGCAAAGGACAACAAGCCTGACGAGAATGTCACTCTGATCAAGGACATGGATGGAACGATGCATGAGTGCCTTCTTTACCTGCCTGTATTCAGTGAGGAATCTTCCATAAAGATCGGTACGGAGAAAAACGCCAGCATCGAGGCCATCGACAATCCGTTCAGACATAGAATCGGAATATTCGGTTCAAGTTTCACGCACGGAACCAGCACTTCCAGGGCGGGTATGTCCTACCCGGACCAGTTGAGCCGTATGACAGGACTCCAGTTCCTCAGTCTTGGATGCTCCGGCAACAGCAAGTTGCAGACTTACTTTGCTGATGTGCTCTGTGCGGCTGACGTGGACGCATTGGTGTTCGACGGGTTCTCAAACCCTGAGGCTCCGATGATCAAGGAAAGGCTCTTCCCGTTCATTGAGAAACTGCAGAAGGCTCATCCTGGCGTTCCGCTCATCTTCCAGCGCACAATCTACCGCGAGTACCGCAACTACAACACTGACAGAGACAGGAACGAAAGCGCCAAGATAGCGATGGCTGACAGCCTTATGAATATCGCCGTCAAGAAGTACAAGGATGTCTATTATGTGAAGACAACCTGTGCCACGTCAAAGGATCACGAGGCAACGGTCGATGGGGTCCACCCTTCTGACTACGGTTACACCCTTTGGGCAAGATCCATAGAAAAGCCGATCAAGAAAATCCTCAGGAAATACGGAATCAAATAGCCGTGACCTGAAATTGAACAAGGGATAAAAAAAGACCGGGCGGCTTTGCGGAGCCGTCCGGTTGTCTTTTTGATTATGAGATGATCGCTTACACTCTCTGGCCGTAGGAACGGTCGGTGGTGTTGACGGTGATCTTGTCGCCCTGGTTGATGAAGAGCGGAACCATAATCTTGGCGCCGGTCTCAAGGGTGCACTCCTTCAAAGCGCTGGTGGAGGCGGTGTTGCCCTTCACGGCAGGCTCTGTGTAGGTCACCTCAAGGGTAACGTATGTAGGGAGCTCGCAGGTGAGGCACTTCTCCTCTGGCTCGACGACGAACATCATCTCGACGTGCTGGCCTTCCTTCATCAGGTCGGAGTTCTCAACTACGTCGTGAGGCAGGTGGATCTGCTCGTAGGTCTCCTCGTGCATGAAGTTGAATCCGTCCTCGTCAGAGTAAAGGAACTGGTAAGGACGTCTCTCGACGTTGATGACATCGATCTTCATACCCGCGGTGAAGGTGTTCTCAAGGATCCTTCCGTTCTCAAGGTTACGAAGCTTTGTCTTTACGAATGCCGGACCCTTTCCTGGCTTAACGTGCTGGAAATAGACTACCTGGCAAGGCTTGCCGTTGTAGCTGATATAAAGGCCGTTCTTAAAATCTGCTGTTGTTGCCATAAAAATATGTAATGAATTTAGATTTCAAAAGATTGATGCGCAATCATTTCGACCGCAAAGTTAACTATTTGCGGATATTCTTGCAAAAAATTCTTTCAGCGACCTGTTCCAGAAGCCATCTCGGCGTTGATGTCGCGCCGCAGACTCCTACCTTGTCTCCGTCCGAGAACCATTCCGGTTCCAATTCCGAAGGATCGGAAATATGATAGGTTCGCTGATTCCTGGACTTGCAAAGATCGAAAAGCACCTTTCCGTTGGAACTGGAAACCCCTGACACAAAGACGATTACATCGTGTCGAAGAGCGAAGTCGGCCAGTTCCTCGTGTCGTGACGCCACCTGTGAGCAGATCGTGTTGTGAACCTGAAGACCTGCACCCGGACATGACTCCAGCACCTTGCAGATCTCGGAATATTCCACCGGACTCTTTGTTGTCTGAGAGAATATCTCCAACGGCTTGTCAGTCCGGATAGAACCGTCCTCAAGGGCGGAAAGCAGCATCGGCATATTCTCAATCACCACCGCGTCGCCGCTGACTTGCCCAAGCAGACCAAGCACCTCGGCGTGCCCGATTTTCCCGAATATGACGATCTGTCCTCCGGCGGGCTTGACCCTCTCGTAGGCCTCCCTGATGCTCTTTTGCAGTTTCAGCACAACCGGACAGGTGCAGTCTATGACCGTCAAACCAAGTTTTTGAGCCAATGAATATGTCTGCGGCGGCTCGCCGTGCGCCCTTATGAGAAGCGTCTCCGAAGAAGGATCGGGAATATTCATAAGTCCGTCTTTGTCGACTGTGATCAGTCCTTTCTCTCCGAGCCTCCGGAGTTCCGCCTCGTTGTGGACAATGTCCCCGAGGGAGTATAGTGTCCTGCCGGGAGACTCCTCAAGGAACTTCTCGGCTCGGCCGATCGCCCTGATCACTCCTCCGCAGAAGCCGGAATGCTTCTCGATCTCAACCTGAATAGCCATGACCCTCTATTCAAGGATTCCGAAACGGCCTTGCGCAAGTCCTTGGAACCAAACCAGTTCCTCGTGCAGGTTCATGTCCGAATTGTCCAGCACGAAAGCGTCGGCGGCCCTGGAAAGAGGGGAAACCTCACGATGGGAGTCGATATAGTCCCTCTCCCGAAGGTTTTTCATCACGTCCTCCAGTTTCGGGTCCTGTCCCTTGGCCTTCATCTCGTCGAAACGCCTTTGTGCCCGGACCTCATCGCTGGCTGTCATGAATATCTTGACCTCGGCGTCCGGGAACACCGTCGTGCCGATGTCCCTGCCGTCCATCACGATTCTTTTCCTCTGTCCGAAAGCGTGCAGACGCTCATCGACATATTCCCTGACAAACGGGATCGCCGAGATCGGACTGACGTGGCCGGACACCTCCAGCGTGCGGATCTCCTTTTCTATGCATCTGTCTCCGATGAATGTTCCCTCGGCCTTGAAATCCAGCCCCAAATCCGGTAGTGCAGCCTTGAGGGCGGCTTCGTCAATGGCTCCGTCCTTCCCGATGAACCCTTTCTCAAGGGCGTACAAGGTAACTCCGCGGTAGAGAGCCCCGGAGTCCAGATAAAGGAATCCGAAGTGTTCCGCTATCAGTCTGGCAAGCGTGCTCTTGCCTGTCGATGAGTAGCCGTCGATGGCTATGATGATGTCAGGTAATTTCATACGGCAAAATTATCAATTTTTATCTAAAGAATAAAGTTATCCTTTTCATTTCCCAAAGAAAGAAATTTGTCCGATATTTGTATTACGGAATATCATTCCAGAACAAGTAATATTACCGTTATCCGGAGGAGTGGGTTCCGCGGAAACGGGATGTGCGATTTATAGGTAAGAACAAAGACGAATTTCTATGAAGATATTGATTGTTGATGACGAGAGGTCCATCAGGAATTCCCTTAAGGAGATTCTGAGTGACGAGGGCTACGATGTGGATGTGGCCGAGGACGGCGCGACCGCCCTTGCGATGGTGGACAAGGAAAGATACAATGTGATTTTCTGTGACATCAAGATGCCGGGAATGGACGGAACCGAGGTCCTGGACAAGATGGTCGCCGAGGGCATCGATTCGGCCATTGTGATGATCTCCGGCCATGGAGACATCGACACAGCCGTGGAATGCATCAAGAAAGGCGCTTTCGACTTCATCCAGAAGCCTCTGGATCTGAACCGGATCCTGATCACCATCAAGAACGCCTCCGAGAAGGCTACGATAATCTCCGAGAACAAGACTCTGAAAAAGAAGGTTTACGGCCAACGGATGATAGGGGAGTCAGAGCCTATCCGGCATGAGCGCGACATCATTGCGAAGGTCGCCCCGACTGACGCCCGTGTGCTGATCGTCGGCCCCAACGGTTCGGGCAAGGAGCTGGTTGCGCGGAGTCTCCACGAGCAGAGTGCCAGAAGCGCGATGCCGTACATCGAGGTGAACTGTGCGGCCATCCCGTCGGAACTGATTGAAAGTGAATTGTTCGGCCACGAGAAAGGCGCTTTCACCTCGGCCATCAAGCAGCACAAAGGTAAGTTTGAGCAGGCTGACGGCGGGACTCTTTTCCTGGACGAGATCGGGGACATGAGCCTTGCCGCTCAGGCCAAGGTGCTGCGTGTGCTGCAGGAGCGCAAGCTCTCCAGGGTCGGCAGTGACAAGGACATAACTGTTGACGTGAGGGTGGTGGCGGCCACGAACAAGAATCTTCAGGATGAGATAGCCAAGGGCAATTTCAGGGAAGACCTGTACCACCGCCTGAGCGTCATCGTCATCAAGGTGCCGTCGCTGGACGAAAGGAAAGATGACATCCCTCTGCTTATTGACTATTTTGTAAATCAGATCAGCACGGAGTCCGGGATGCCGGTGAAAACATTTTCTCCCGAAGCGGTCAGGCTGCTCCAGGAGAAATCATGGACTGGTAACATCAGGGAACTCCGCAATGTCGTGGAGCGCCTGATGATACTTGGAGGGAATCCTGTCAGCGGGCAGGATGTAAAAGATTACGTGAGTCCGATTCAATAGCCTTCTTCAGCGTGACATCCACGTTGAGGTACATCTTGTAGAAGGCGTTCTCACCGAGTTTGGAATACCGCCCGACAAGGGCACGGAGTTGCGGGAGGAGATATTCAGAAGTCTCTTCCCATTCTTTTTGCGTGCAGGTGATGCCGTCCTTCGAGGAGGCATATTCACGGAATGCGGACGGGATATTCATTCTGTCCAGGAATATTCCAAGTTCGGCGTCACTGTCGATTTCGGAGAGCCGCGATTTGTATTTGTCGAACATCGCCGAGGCGAACCTCATCTGCGTCGCTTTCTTGTTGCAGGCGATGTAGAATTTCGTGGCTCTGGTGGTGTCAACAGGCACGAACACATCCGGGATGATGCCCCCGCCGCCATAGACCGTCCTTCCCGCAACCGTCTTGAACGCCGCCGTGGAATCGACCTTGATGCTGTCCGCGTCGTACATCTCACCGTCGGCGTAGCGCTTGTAGATGTCGTACTGGTAGTCTTCTGAATATGGCTTCTGGATGCAGCATCCGGGCTGAGTTGGGAAGTGGACAATGGGGGGAAGTGACGGAAAAAGCAA